>OLSD01002614.1_pt1 | contig 12454 bp, 12 predicted proteins | sample 1672211 | NCBI WGS metagenome assembly OLSD01 (sample SAMEA3136659, study PRJEB25190) | human gut metagenome | reverse complement strand
TGGGGTGGTGTTCTTTTTACTATTGCAGCATGTGCTCTTGGATTATATATGAATAAAGGAGAAAAATCTTATAGAAAGAAACGCTCTCAAGTTCGTATTGATGCGACGAAATACATTGCGACACTGAAAAATATTTGTGCTGCTATTGACGAAATAATTTGTAATTATCGTGCAAGCATTAACCAAGTAAAGCAATCATACGAAAATCTTCCACAAGTTACTTTGGCAACGAAGTATCTTCCATTGCTTGACAGGTTTGCCTCTATGTTTGTTGCGCTAAAAGGACTGACAGTACCAGCTGATGTTCAAATGGAGATTGACAAACTATATAGAACATTGAAAAACCATTTTTACGAAATTGTTGATTATTCGGATGCAACAGCAGATTATTATGTAGTGACGGAAAGTGAACACGTCTCAGAGTGTACACTTGTTAAGGCTGCCATACTTGAAAATGGTAATCTTCTTATAAAAGGTGAATGTTTAATACCGTTAACAAAATAAAAATATGAGCAATTTCATCACACCAAATAAAGAGGTGCATAAGTACATTGTCGGAATTGATTTCGGTCATGGAGAAACTTCTGCGGACATATGCAATATACAATGGGATGACAACTTTCTTCAGTTGGAAGACCCTACGCCTATAGAAATATTCAATGGACAGAAAGCTACAAAATCTGTCTTGCTTGTAGAAAATGGAACAGACATTAACAACGAGTTGACATCAACTTATTTTGTAGGACAACAAGCAATAGAGAAGTATTTGAACCGGCATCGACATGCAAATACCTCGAATCAGTCTCATTTTTATTGTTATTTCAAACAGATACCATCTTTAATGGAAGAAAATGGTACTGTAGAAGTCATGAAAAACTTTATGCGTGGTATCTATTTGCAAATACGTAAACAAAGAAGCGAGTTGACGGATAATAATCATATTGTTTACATTGCGTGTCCTTCAAATGATAAAAAATGGACTAACGATGAGTTGAAAAAATACGCAGAAATTGCATTAGAAGCAGGTTTGCCTTTGGCTAGAATTGATGATAATAGTATCGGTATAATCAGAGAGTCTAGAGCAGCGTTTATTAAAGCACGTTACAATCCAAGCAGTAAATATGCCATAAAAGAAGGCATACTTTTGATAGATTTCGGGTCTAGTACTGTAGATCTTACATATTATTCATCACAGTATGTTCAAAAGCCTGAAGATGGTGGAGATGATTGCGGAGCATATCATGTTGAGGATGAAATTTTCAACCATTTAATACAAGACGTTGATTTCGCAAAACAATGCTGCGAAGACTCAACGTCTACATGTTCCGCAATGAAACTTGGAATTCGGGAGTCTAAGGAAAAGTTCTATACATCCAATTCAGAAGAACTTGAGATTTCTTTAAGTGCAATCAAATTGTCTGGAGGAAAAGTATCTGGAGGAATTGAAAAATATTATTCGGATGATGATATTAATAAAATGCTTTCTTCATACAAAAGTAGCATAAAGAAATGTTTTGTGGATTATAGAGACAATATTTTAAACAACCATCCAATAAAACTGGTTTTTCTTACAGGTGGGGCTTCTCGTATGGATTTCATAAAAGATATAGTATGCGAGGTTTTTGATTATCAAGGCGAATTCTATCGTGAGACAGATCCGTCACTGACAATTTCTAATGGTATCGCACTTGCTGGTAGGGCTGATATGCGATCAGCTGCAATGTTAAGAAAATTAGAGGCGGATAAATCTTTGTCTAAAGATATATCAACAAATGTAATTGATGATGCTGTTAGTCAGATGGCATCAAAATTAGTAGATAAAATAGAAGACAAATATTCTTCTTTCTCTACCCAGTATTCAAATGGTAACATTTCTGGATTAGAAACCCAGATAGAGAGTGCAATTAAAAGTGTATCATTTTCAGCTATTATATCAGATAATTTCAAAGCAGTATTAAGAAGAGAGGTAAATTCAAATGTACTACCTACATTGAATAGAATTGTCGGGGATTATTTCCCTGACGGAACAATCGAGAATATTTCAAGCTCAAGATATATTTCTGTTAGTTTATCTGTAAATGATAGCTATTATGGGAATATAGTTTCGGATAGTGTTGATTCTATTTCTGAGGGCTTTTTTGTGGGTGCGGCGAAAGTGACAGGGGCAATTGTTGGCGGGACTGTTGCATTAGGCGCAGGCGCACTGGCAAAAGGCATTGGAGAAATTCATGATTTTTTCACTGACAAAGAATCTGATAAATGGAAAGTAAATTTCGGAGATGTCGTTGATGATGTAGCAGACGATTTAATCCCAAGTTGGCGAGACAAAAATACAGAATTGTCAAAAGAAAGACGTCAGGCTGTTTTTTCGAAATTTAAAGAAAATAAATCTATATATAAAACTGAAATTGAAAGCAAAATAAAAGAGGTACTTAAAAAAGATTCGGCCTTAAAAACTCAAATTAATAAGGTCTTTAAAGACGAGGCTATTCGTTATATTCGTGAACAAGTTGATAAGGTGCGATTAATGCTAAATTGATTTTATATGTGTGAAATGGCTTTACAAAGAATAACCGTTCCTAAAGTAACGGTTGCAGAAAATCTTGTTGCTGGTGTCCAGTATCTTTCAAAGCGAGACATATTGACAGACATATCTACTGCTGACTCACAAATTGCATTGTCATGTAAAGAAGCAAGATATTTAGATTATCCTATAGAATGGATAAAGATTGGACAAGTGGGAGTATGTCGTGAATTTTCGTGTCATCAATATTATAGTGCTATTCAGAAAGCACTTTTCTCTTGCCATAATCCTGAGACATTTCAAATTATCTTTATGGTTCGTGGTGACGGAGAAAAAAATTCTCTGTATTTGGGTGTACGTCAATTAGAGATGAATGGCAATTACGGAGAAATTTTTACGGAATCTTTGTCTTCATTTATAAGCAAGCTATTGCCTGGCACAAAGGCCGAATATTGTGGAAGTGTTAATGATGCTGTAGAAGAAATAAAAGCAGACGTTAAAGGGAAAAGATTGAGACATTTGTCCGCTTTTACAGGCATTCCGTCTTTTTTAGGTAAGGATGGAGAGGAATCTATTTCTGCTATTGATACTTTAATTGGTCCCTTGAGTAGTAAAAAGTTTGTGTATTATGTGGTTGCAGACCCACTTGACGAAAATGCCGCTAATCGTATAATGACAAAGTGCATAGAGATGGCAGGCAAACTTGAATCAATTAAAACGACTAATCTCACGGAAACATACAATGCATCTACGACGATTGGTGAAAGTGACGGTTTTTCTAATTCTGTTACCGAAAATCAATCCATTGCTGTTAATCGTAAGGGAAAGAAACATCATTTTTGGTCAAAAATTATGTGTACGATTGGGCTGCATGATTTTATTGATCAATCCACCAAAACTATTAGTCAAGGTAACACGACTGGCTCAAGTCATAATGAAAGCAGGTCTGACACTTTAGGGAATTCTGCAAGTGTTTCTATGACAATGGTTAATAAAAATGCGGAACATGCAGCTGCCATAATGAACAAGCATGCATCACGTTTTGAAAAAGGATTGGGAACTGGACTTTGGGAAACTGGAGTGTATTTGTTAACAGAAGATGCTTATGTCTGCCAAAGCGCAGCAATGCAGTTAAAGGCTGTAGTTAGCGGAAAGGATACATCGCTGGAACCAATAAGAATTCATAATTTATCTTCATTGATGAATCAAAGAGACAATGAGTCAGCAACCTCTATCAAAACTGCAGTAGCGGATTTATGTGCTCCAAATATTCAACTAGTTGCCGATAGTGGTGAAATCATTAAGAATAATTTCGAAGAAAAGGTTGAAAGCCTAAGCACTTATTTAACTACAGATGAATTGTCATGTTTGATAAATCTGCCGCAAAGAAGTGTTCCTGGTATTTCTGTGATTGATTATTCAACAAACTTTAGTTTAACCCCTCAAAGAATAAAAGAAGATACAAAGACGCTTGATATTGGACATCTGGTATATAGCGGAACTACCTCTAACATTGATGTTCAATTACCAATAGACACACTCTCTCGTCATGCCCTCGTTTGTGGTGTAAATGGTAGCGGTAAAACAAATACTGTATTGAGTGTTCTTGATGGTTTCATGAAAGCTGACCGTCCTTTCTTTGTTATAGAACCAGCCAAGACAGAATACGTAGATTGGGCTATTGAATATAACAAGACAATCAACGACCCGAAGAAGAAAATTAAGATATTCATTCCAGGTTGTGAGAGATATTCAAAAGGTGGAATAATGCCGGATAAGTTACAGTTGAATCCATTTGAAGTAATAAACTTGCCTAATAGCGAGATGAGAGTAATATCTCATATAGATCGTTTGAAAGCAACGTTTGCTTCTGCATTCCCAATGCAGGATATTTTGCCGGTTATTTTGGAACACCTTTTGTATAAGCTATATAAAGATAGTCTTCAGATGCTTGATACGGGTGATAAGGCGACTTATATGAAGAAGGGCTTTCCGACACTCGAAACAGTGAATGCTCCATTTATAACCGACTTGATGGATGATATTGGTTATGCCAAAGAGAATACACAGAATATATCTGCAGCTTTACGAACTCGTTTCAAGAGTTTAAAATATGGTTGGAAGAAAGAATTGCTTAATAATGTAAAATTGAGCGGTAAAACATGGAATGAAGACTCGAAAGAATGGGAGAATAGTGAATTGACATGGGAAGAGTTGTTTGGATCTCCTGTTGTTGTCAACTTATCGTATGCAGGAGATGACCAAGACAGGGCTTTCATCATGTCGTTATTACTTCAGTTCCTTTATGAATATCGCATTGCAGAATCGGAATCTGGTAAGGTGGACTTTAATTCCAATAAATGCCGTCACCTTGTGGTTGTTGAAGAAGCCCATCGAGTAATGGCAAACTGTTTAAATCCAGAATTGCCACAATACAAGTCAGGACAGATGTTTAGTAACTTCCTTTCTGAAGTTCGTGCCTACGGACAAGGCATGATGGTGGTTGACCAAGTTCCTACGCGACTGATAGAGGATGCCATCAAAAATACCAATGTAAAAATCATTCATAAATTAGTGGCATCGGATGACTCGCAACGTATAGCAGAATGTATTGGCCTGACACCAGAGCAGCAAAAAGTAATAGCAAAGCTGTCTATAGGTCAAGCTGTTTTAGCAGGATTCAATAGTGCGAATGTTGGTTCAAGTGATAGTTCTGACATTTATTTGGCACAAATCAATAGAATGAAATGAAAACGAGATAGGTTAAGTAAAATACCTATCTCTATAATAACAAAAGAAATTCTAAAAATATGGCAGAAGAAAAGAAATTTACGGGATATGGCACTTGTACATTTGCCAATGGCGAATATACAGGTGAGTTGGTGGATGGTGTTCGTCAAGGTTATGGCGTATTGCGGTTCTCCAATTATGATATGTATGATGGTGATTGGGAAGCTGGAAAGATGCATGGCAAAGGAAAATACAAATTCTATGATCCTTGCAAGGACGAATACGCAAGTGTATATGAAGGCGACTTTAACCATGGAGTACGTGAGGGAAAAGGCAAAATGAAATACAGCAACTACGATGTGTACGTAGGAACATGGCAGAACGATAAACGTACTGGCAATGGTATTTGTTGGTTTGGAAATGGTAATGTATTCCAAGGTATTTGGAAGTTTGACCTAATGGTTCGTGGTGTATTCAGAAAAGCCAATGGTGAAGTTTATGACGGGGAGATAAAGAATGGTACATACAATGGTTATGGCAAACTATTTTGGAGTGACTCAAAATGGTTTGAAGGTCTCTTCGTTGATGGCAAACCATACAAGGGCATGTTGTTTTCTGTAGATGGCAAGATTTCGGAGTACAAAGACGGAAAGCTATTATAAGGAAAGTACATGGGCAAACAAAAGGTCATCATGTTGCTGATAACATACAAGTGTAACTTACGTTGCAGTTATTGTTATGAACCAAAGGTCAGCAACTTCAAGATGAGTGTAGAAAAAGCTAAACATATCATCCAAGAGCAGATAGATGGGTTGGATGAAAAGTATGAAACGGTTGAAATTCAATTTATGGGTGGTGAGCCTTTATTGGAATTTCCGCTTATCAAAGAATGTGCTGAATGGCTTTGGACAACTCCTATAACTGACAAGAAGATAATACTTTTTGCCCCTACTAACGGAACGTTGCTGACTGCTGAAATGAAGGCTTGGTTTGAAAAAAACAAAGACAGGTTCAATTTAGGATTGAGTTTTGACGGTGACATGGCTATGCAAAATGCCAATCGATCATCATCATTCAACAATGTGGATTTGGATTTCTTTGTCAAAACTTGGCCTAACCAAAGTGTGAAAATGACCATATCTCCTGATACCATCTCAAATATGGCTGAAGGAGTTATGTTTTTGCATCGAAAAGGTTTCAAGTACATATCGGCAGATTTGGCAATGGGTAATTCTATTGAATGGACAAAGGAAAAACTTGTTATTTACAAAACTGAACTGAAGAAGTTAGTTGAGTTTTATTTGGCAAATCCTCAATTGATACCATTCTCCATGTTACGAGTAGCTGTTAACTCTATTATGCATATAAATGCAGCAACGCATAAAACATGTAGTTGTGGTGAGGATATGGTGTGTGTAGATTGGACAGGAAAAGCATATGCTTGTCATTTGTTCTCCCCTGTGACCATTTCAATGGAAAAGGCAGCTAAGGCAGCAAAGACTATTGATTTCAAAGACCATTTATGTTTCAATAATGGCAAATGTGCAAAGTGCGTTCTCAATACGGTTTGCACGCATTGCTATGGAATGAACTATGTTTGCTCAGACGACATCAATATTCCTTCGCCATTCCATTGTAGTGCATTCAAATTGCAGTTTGTGGCAAATTGTCGTTATCAGTTGCAGATTGCTAAAAGAAATGGTGAGGATGATGCTATTCTGCGCATCAATAAGTTAATCAATAAAATTGTATAATCAAAAACGGATTCAATATGGGAAAAGAAATGTTGGAAACCAACGAAAAGTTGGAACAGATAGAAGCAAATGCGTTAGATGATACAACAGAAGTTACTCCTTTGGAAAATACGAATGAGTCTGTTGAATCAACAGAGTGTGTTAATGAACCAAGTATGGAAATGAGTTATTGTACGTGTACTGGTGGTTGTGGTTCCAACTATAGCATTAGTTCTGGATGCGTATGTACAGGCGGTTGTGGCTCTAATTATCACAAGTAGATGGGACTGGAATCTTTAGAGAAAATCGAAACTATCCCTACTAATGAAATAGTGGATGATAAGTTAGAACCATTGACAGATTGTTCTAACGAATGTTGCGAGTCTGCCCAATTGGAAGATATTGAGACTTTGCAGTCACGTTATGAAGGGGCGGAGTTTGTTACAGATTTGGAAATGTCGGATGGCATTGCTGATTATCTGGAAAGTGTAGAAGAAATAAAATATGAGAACTGGCAGAACCTCTCTTTGGAACAAAAGGAAGAGGTACTGAACAAGATAGAACAACATATCGCTGCTATCGAGCACCGACCAGCTCTTAAGGTAGAGTTAGAAAATTTGCCTGAAAGAACACTTGGTTATCAAAGTGCACCAGAACATAAGATAGCTTTGAACTCTATGTACGTAGGTTCGGCTGATCCTAATCTGCATAAGGAGGTCATCAATACGATTATTCATGAAGGACGACATGCTTACCAACACTACAATGTGGATGTCAAATGTATTCATGAATCTAGTGCAGAGGTGGATACGTGGCGAGAAAACTTCTATGACTCCCAATATAGGTACTACCAAAGTACAGGTCAAAGAATCATTATACCTTATAATGATGGAACCTTGCATGATGTAGATTTTCGATTATATTACTATCAGCCAGTTGAGATTGATGCGAGAAACTTTGCTGATGACGTAATGAAGAAGTTGGAAGAGAAAGGAGTGCTATAAACACTCTGAAAGTATCTTGTAATAGCATGTTAACTTCATTTCTCGAAAGACTCTTACATCAAATCATAACAATACGGAAAAAACTTGTAAACCTAACACCAGTCCGGTTTGCAAGTTTTTTCGTTTCCAGTGATAGCAAGGTTACTTTTTCCCACTCTATAACATAAAAGGTATCACAATTTAAACATTAAAGATATGAACAAGACAAGTATTATAGATACAGCAGTATTGAAGGAGAAAGTACAGGAGTATGCAATGAAGGTGGGACGCATCAGCGCCAGACCCGTTCTGTTGCTCTACTTCATCATGATCAGCAAGGACACCCCGAAGAGCGATAAGCTGCTGATTCTATCAACCATATCCTATCTGGTGTTCCCTGTCGATCTGATTTCGGCAAAACGACTGCCTTTCATCGGATGGATAGACGAGGCATTCTCGCTATCTGTTGCCTATCAGAAAGTCTGCAAGAATATCACTCCAGAGATAGAGCGGAAGACGGATGAACTGCTCGATAAGTGGTTCCCGGAATACACCAGCTATATAGAGGTGGTTGATTGACGAAAAACGAAGTTGAAGAAAGGTAATGTTATGGACATCAATAAAATTCTATCTCTCAATATTCCCGACATCCATCCCACTTATGGTGGTGTTAGAGGAAAAACCATGTCGTCACGTAGTCAGGGGGATAGAGCCGCCGGCACTACGTGGTTATCTGAAGAAAACGGGGCATGATACTTCAAAGATATTGCGTGTTCTCAATGCCTTTTTCGATAGAATTACTGAGGAATCAGGCAAAGAACCGATGTCAGTAGAAGAGTTCAAATACAGAAAACTGGTAATCAGGGAACAGAATAAAGTATGAACTTTTTTCAAAATTCATAAAATGAGAATAGAGTATGAAAAAGGATAAATTGTTTATAAAAGAAAAGCCTGTCATTGGTATGATTCATACCAATCATACAGACGAAGAATCGTCATTGCAACTTGCACAAAGGGAGATAGAAATATATCAGAAGTATGGAGTGTATCCTTTGATAGAGAACTATTTTGGCGACGATGATGATTGTGAGAATATATTAAGATGGATGCAGCAAAAGCATAGCGATAAAATATATGGGCTGAATATCTTAGGCGATATTTACCGATCATTTGAATTGGCAGAAAAGTATGGGGTGAATTTTATACAGATAGACTCGGTGTGGGGGCATTTTCACAGAGCGGAATACTCAGTCAACGAAGATAATGTGAAAGATTTCATGCTGCGCTGGAATGCCCACACATAAATAGCGTATTGAATGACGGAATAACTAAGTTAAAGAAAGGTATTGTTATGGATTCTTGGGAAATATGGTTCTGCGTTGTAAGCATAGCTCAAAGCATGGGGTGCGCCTGGATTTACAGTCTGTTTCAAAAGCGTGCTTATAAGAAAGATATTCGAAGCCGACATTCTTATGTGTTGCTTGGCATGCTGCTGGCAAAGGAAGAAAAATTGCCCTACTATTTCTCCGGAAGTAGAGAGGAGGGGATAGGAAAAACCTATATCAGATTGCCCGAGGGTATCATAAAGGTCTTTTCCTGGGGTGTTGATGGCTTTGCCATTTCGCTTGTTGGGGCAGTTAAGGTGGATGACATGCTGGCCAGCAAGGCTCGTGAGTTCTGTAAGGAATTGAATGCCAAAGAAAACAGAGTGCGGTATAGTGTAGGTTTCGATCCGATAGTTTCTGAGACTTGTTTTATGATTACCTGCAACTTCGAAGAAGAGGTTGATGGTGATGGTGAAGATGCCGCAGAATATGATATTCTCAGTTATGCCAAAACGTATTTGGTTCCCAAACAGCAGGAATTGCAAATGGCATGGGAACATAGGATGGAAGAATTAAAAAAGGAGAAAGTATGAAGTGTAATTATAAAAATCAATACATTAAGTTGGGCTTACTCTCAATAGTTTTAGCCTTGTTCGGACAATTATCCCTTGTCCAAGTGAAGGCTGCAGTCGATACCCTTGGTGCTGATGAGGCTTTGGACAAGAAGCATGTTACCCAAGTACCTTTGGAGCAGTGCAATCGGATAGATACTTGCAGCGTAACCAAGTTTGCCATTGTTTCAAAGGATGGCAAGTTGGGTATCTATGACTTGGAGAAGCATGAAAATGTGACGGAGATAGATTTGGATGTTGCGGGTTTCTCTCGTCGTTATGTATCAGAAGATGGTATCGAGGTGTTCTATTTCTATGTTGAGAGAGGCATTGAGCGTGGTACCATAGGAGTGGTGGGAGAAGATAATCAAACTGTAGCTATGTGGATGGATAATCCCGAATATGTGGCCAAGCTTGATGAATGCACAACGATAGATAGTGTGATGACTCAGAAATGCCAAGAGGTTTTATCTGGAGGGTTGAAGGCGTTGAACGGCACATACGGACAGATTGCCGTTATTGATGCACAAACAGGAAGATTGAAGACTTGGGTGGCATTGGAGAAAGATGGAGATGGTTATGCTGATGGCAAGCTGTTGAAGCAAGCATGTAGTCATCGCATATTGACGCTTGTTGGTGTTACGCCGATGTTGGCAGATATTGATGGTTCGCTCAAAGACAAGATTGATTTGTGCGGTGGCGTATATAATATAGGTGACAGCATCAGTATCCGTGACCATAACTGGAAATCTGGTGGATATGGTGTGATGACTTGCCGCCAGGCTTTGACGCATAAATCGAATGTAGCGATGTTCAAGATTCTCCTGGTAAACCGTGGCGATGCTGCTTTTGGTATCTGGAAGAATATAACAAGTGCAGAAAAGCATACCAGTGCTATGGAATTGGCTGCAATCCTAAATAGTGTCTATCAGAAGAACGTTCTGATTTTTCCTACTTTGGAAGGTGATTCGGTTACAGAGGAGCCTAATGACATGCTGCCTTTGGGACGTAAATATCTGCAGGAAGTCTTGGTTGGCTTAAATAAAGGGGATGGCATACAGGCTGCCTATGCTCCAAAGAAGGTTGAATTGGCTGGCATTTATGGTGATTATCAAGGCGAGGAACTTGAAAGTGGCAAACATACACCGGCAGAAATGTCTTTCGTAGGAGTATTCCCGGCCCAAAAACCTCGCTATGTCCTGGCGGTATTCATCAACAGGCCGGATGAGCCAACGCATAGCTCCAAGGATTTTGCTAACAGCATCGTGAATGAAGTTGTAGAATGGCTGTCAAAGCATTAACATGTCAAGTCATGATAAACTGAAAAACGATGAAAATAGAAATAGAAGATGTCTAGACGATTAAAGATAAAATGGCAGGTATGGGCAAGATAAGTATAAAAGGTGCTGATGGGCAGCTCTTTGATTTTCATGTGGGCACCAAGTACGCGAAGACCATAGATCGCTTCTTCTTTGCCGTAGAATACATGGAGGTGGTAGAAGAGCCTGTTGTTACGGTAAATAGCGACCATAAATGTTTTATGGCTTGGAAAGCGAAAAACAGAAAAACAGGAAAAATCAATTCGTATGGCGTAACCTTGACATACATGGGTAATGTTCCTCGTATCTACTCCATGACTTCAGAAAAGGTACGCAGGCATTTGAAGGCTGTAAGGGATTGTAGAAAGGAAGCGGAAAGAGCCCGAAAGCAGAAGGGTATTGTCCGAACCTGGACGGTGTTGAAGCTGGAAAGAAGACAGAATCATACGCTGGTATTGGTGAATGTCAAGACCGGGAAGCAGCGTATCCTGGTGCGGAATGGTCAGCTGTTGATAGAAGACAAGGATATTGATTTCGCCGACATTTTCAGGGGCGTTTTGATAGGAAAGGATGAACAGCGAAAGAAGGCCCTGGAACAGAAGAATGTAGAATATGGAATAGAATTGGTTGAGCATGATGCTGAAGGATATGGTATGTTGAAGTGGATTTATCACAAGGAAACCTATTATTTCGATAGTGATGACTTCGTAGGAACGGATTTTTATCCTGCGGTGTATTGCCTGGTCAATTCTGAACTCGAATTCATAGTGCCTTTCAGGCAGACTCATGATTTTGAGTACATGAAAAAACTAATAAAATAAATGTATGAAAGAGAATTATAATGCAACCTCACGTAATGGGCATGAGTCTCAGGATATGTATGATCCAAAGAAAACAACGGCTAGGAAGATAGTTTATGTTGATATGGGCGGTGTGCTTATGGATTTCCATGCTGGGTTGGAGTTGATAGGTGATGAACTCCGTAAGGAATATGCAGGAAGATACAGAGACGTACCTCATATCGTTTCTTATCTGCCACCAGTAAAAGGTGCTGTCGAGGCTATGCATCAATTACAACAAAGTGGTAAATACGATGTTTATATCCTTTCAACCTCTCCTTGGAGTAATCCAACCACATGGTCAGACAAGGTGGAATGGATAAATAGATATTTGGACAAGTATTATTATAAGCGTCTCATTCTCTCTCACCACAAGAATCTACTCAGAGG
>OLSD01002612.1_pt1 | contig 12460 bp, 10 predicted proteins | sample 1672211 | NCBI WGS metagenome assembly OLSD01 (sample SAMEA3136659, study PRJEB25190) | human gut metagenome | reverse complement strand
AAGCCTTTTTTATGCAATAAATTCAACCTCAAAGTCTAAATCCGAAACTTGAGTATATAATTTACGACATGAAAACGATTAAAATTCCAGGAAAATTTTCAGTAATCGGCTTATTGCTCATTATTAAGGGAACGACTGCCTGCGCGCAGACCACGGACTACGAAAGAATCAAGGCACAAGCCGATGCTTCATCGCTGCCGCTCGTGAACATCTGCGTGGAAATTGACAAGGTATGCAAACCGACATATACAAGCGCCACTATTGAGATTCATGACCCACAGAAGAGGACTGACACAGAGAATGCCACCACGGATTTCAACTGCAAAGTGAAATACAGAGGCAACACATCGCTGGCCTACGACAAGAAGTCATTCAACGTGAAGTTGCTCAACGAGAGCGGCAAGAGTCTTGATGCCAACATCCTCGGCATCCGCTCTGACGATGCGTGGATTCTGGATGCCATGACGGCAGACAGAATGCGCATGAGGAACAGATTACTCTTCGACATCTGGAACGACTTTTCAGGCACTCCCTACCCCACAGATTACGAAAATCGCAACGGAACGCGCGGATATTTCGTGGAAGTGTTCATAAACGGCGGATACCAGGGACTTTACTGCATGTCGGACAAGATAAACCGCAAGCTGCTTGGCATCAAGAAGGCAAAGACCGATGACGAGGGCAAACTGGGGAAACTGAACGGCGTCATATACAAATGCAACCAATGGGGCGACGCTGCGAAATTCTCGGGCTACGAGGAGCAGGACATGAACGGGGAGGAATGGAACAGCTGGGAGTTGGTCTATCCTGATGATTTCCCGTGCGAGGAAACATACACGCCGCTGAAGGAATTCATCGACTATTGTGCTGTATCGTCCAACGAAGATTTCGAAAAGGGGCTTGACAAACACCTGTGGCTGGACAATTTCACAGACTACCAACTGTTTGCCGCAACGTTCGGGCTATATGACAACACCATGAAGAACACCCATCTGAGCACCGTGAACATCAACGAGGGCAGGAGAATGATGATTACGCCATGGGACCTTGACCGCTCTCTTGGCGGCATCAAGAACGACCATATCAACGAGGTTTCCATCAAGAGCATCGAAGACATGCATCTCTACGTGAAGCCCTACATGCGCCTATGGACAGACAACATCGACAACTATCGCAATGCGGTAGCCTGCCGATGGAAACAGCTCTATGCCAAGGGGATACTGACAAGTGAAAGCTTCAACAGGCGCGTAGACGCATACGTGGAGCAGTTCGTGAATTCCGGTGCATGGCAGCGGGAGCGCAACAAATGGAACGGAAACATTGTGGAACTGACGGAATCGCCCGAAGAAGAGGCACAATACCTGAAGCAGTGGTACAAAATGAACGTGGAACACTTGAGAGACAACATATTCAAGGACCTTGGTCCAAACGGCATCAGCTCATGCAAGGCAGAAAAAACGACCGCCGTTCAGACAAAGAAGAATCTGCTCGGACAGAATGTGGCGGATTCATACAAGGGCATCATAATATTCAACGGCAAGAAAGTGATGCAGGAATAAAAAAAAGGCGAACCGGCACGGACACGGCAAGGAGAACAACCTTAAAAGAAAGGGAAAAAGCGCAACGGAAGTTGGTGCATATCAACAAAAAACGTAAAATGATTGAATTTTCGCATTACAATAGTTGAAAATATGAAGCGATTTTGTAACTTTGCACCCAAATACATTTTTAACAGATATATAAAGAGACAAAATGGCTGGAACAAAAAAGATCAAGACAGCATTGGTATCGGTCTTCCATAAAGACGGACTGGATGAATTGCTCGCCAAGCTGAACGCTGAAGGAGTGAAGTTTCTCTCTACAGGAGGTACACAGAAGTTTATCGAATCCCTGGGATATGAGTGTCAGGCAGTTGAAGACGTGACGACATACCCTTCAATCCTCGGCGGACGCGTCAAGACACTTCATCCGAAAGTGTTCGGCGGAATTCTGGCACGCCGCGACAACGAGGGCGACCGCGAGCAGATGGCTCAGTATGAGATACCGGAGATTGACTTGGTCATCGTGGATCTGTATCCGTTTGAAGACACCGTGGCAAGCGGAGCTTCAGAGGCCGACATCATCGAGAAGATCGACATCGGCGGCATCTCGCTCATCCGCGCCGGAGCCAAGAACTTCAAGGACGTGGTGATTGTTCCGAGCAAGGCTGAATACGGCGTATTGCTCGATATCCTGAACAAGAAGGGTGCTGAGACCGACATCGAGGACCGCCGCATGCTGGCCACAAGGGCTTTCGGAGTGAGCAGCCACTACGACACGGCAATCCACGCTTGGTTTGAAAAATAACCTATAGAAGGAGATATTCATATATATAAAGGTAAGAAATACTGGAATTATGGGATTCTTTTCATTTATACAGGAAATAGCAATGGACCTTGGCACGGCCAACACCATCATCATCAGCGATGACAAGATTGTGGTGGACGAGCCTTCGGTCGTGGCCCTCGACCGCCGTACGGACAAGATGATCGCCGTGGGCGAGAAGGCCAAGATGATGTATGAGAAAACTCATGACAACATACGCACTATCCGCCCGTTGCGCGACGGAGTGATTGCCGACTTCACCGCCTGCGAGCAGATGATGCGCGGCCTGATCAAGATGGTACACACGGGCAGCCGACTCTTCTCACCGTCGCTGCGCATGGTTATCGGAGTGCCTTCGGGCTCTACGGAGGTTGAGTTGCGCGCCGTGCGCGATTCTGCCGAGCATGCCGACGGTCGCGACGTGTATCTGATTTTCGAGCCTATGGCTGCCGCCATCGGTATCGGCATCGACGTGGAGGCTCCGGAAGGCAACATGATTGTGGACATCGGCGGCGGAAGCACGGAGATTGCCGTGATTTCGCTGGGTGGCATCGTTTCGAACAACTCCATCCGCACTGCCGGCGACGACCTCACTGCCGACATACAGGACTATATGAGCCGCCAGCACAACGTGAAGGTGAGCGAGCGTATGGCTGAGCGCATCAAGATACACGTGGGTTCGGCGCTGACCGACCTCGGCGACGAGGCACCGGAGGACTACGTGGTACACGGCCCGAACCGCATCACGGCGCTGCCTATGGAGGTGCCGGTATGCTATCAGGAGATTGCCCACTGCATCGACAAGACTATCGCCAAGATAGAGAACGCCGTGCTCTCGGCCCTGGAGAACACTCCGCCGGAGCTATACGCCGACATCGTGAAGAACGGTATCTATCTTACTGGCGGCGGTGCGCTGCTCCGTGGTTTGGACAAGCGTCTGACCGACAAGATAAACATCCAGTTCCATATTGCCGAAGACCCGTTGCACAGCGTGGCAAAGGGAGCCGGCATAGCTCTGAAGAACGTGGACCGCTTCTCGTTCCTCATGAGATAACGACAAGAGCAAAAAAGTAAAAAGGTAAAAAAGTAAAAAGCATACGATGCGAAGGCAGACATTACCTTTTTACTTTTTTTGCCTTTTTACTTTTTCAGTTTTTTTCAGACAATGCGCAATCTATTAGCATTCCTTGCGAAATACAACCATTGGTTTGTGTTCATATTGCTCGAGGTGGCAAGCTTCGTCCTGCTGTTCCGTTTCAACAGTTTCCAGGGCAGCGTATTCTTCTCGTCGGCAAACGCCGTGGCGGGAAAGGTATACGAATACAACTCGGCAGTGACCACATTCTTCAACATGTCGAACAACAACAAGCGGCTCAGCGAGCGCAATCTCATACTGGAGCAGCAGGTGAAGACCCTCTCGCAATACATCGCCACACACAACGGCGACTCGCTCACGCTGGACCAGTGCCAGAAGCAGGCGCTTGCGGGCTTCAAGCTGATTCCGGCCAAGGTGATATCCAGCTCCACCGACAAGGAAGACAACCTCATCACCATTGACAAGGGCCGCGCCGACGGCGTGCACGAGGATATGGGAGTGGCGTGCGGCACGGGCATCGTGGGCGTGGTGTATATGGTATCCGACCATTACGCCATCGTGATTCCGGTGATCAACGTGAACTCCAACGTCAGCGTGACGATACAGAAGAGGGGCTACTTCGGTTTCCTGCACTGGAAGAGGAAACCTTCGGACATCGCATACATCGACGACGTGCCGCGACACGCCAAGTTCGCCCTCGGCGACAAGGTGGTGACAAACGGCTATTCGTCCATCTTCCCCGAAGGAATCATGGTGGGAAAAATCCTCCACGTGTTCAATTCCGCCGACGGACTGTCATACAGGGTGCAGCTGCGCCTTGCCACCGACTTCGGCAACCTGCGCCACGTCTGCGTGATTGACAACAGCGCACTGAAAGACAAGGCCCTGCTGCTCAAGGCGGCGCAAGACTCGCTCCGCCCGCGCAACGACAACAAATAACCTTTCCGGACACATATCAAATAAACATCATATAATCAGAGGAAATACCGCATGAGTATAGATATATTCAAGAAAGTATTGCTTTTCATCATACTGGTACTCTCGCAAATACTGGTGCTCAACCACATCCACCTGTTCGGATGTGCGGTGCCGCTGCTCTATGTCTACTTCATCCTGCTCTTCAACAGATACTACCCCAGATGGGCACTGCTGCTGTGGGGCTTCCTGCTGGGACTGGGCATCGACACATTCTCCAACACGCCGGGACTCGCCGCGGCATCGCTCACCCTCGTGGCACTGCTGCAGCCATACGTACTCAACATGTTCATCGCCCACGACAACAGCGACGACGTGAAGCCATCCATCCGCACACTCGGCCCGGGAAAATACATCGCCTACGCCTCAATATGCATATTTGCGTTCTGCCTGATGTTCTTCACGCTTGAATCATTCAACTTCTTCAACTGGCTGCAGTGGATATCCAACATCATCGGCAGCACGGTGCTTACCATCGTTTTCGTCATCGTACTTGAAAATGTAAGGAGAGACTAAGAGAGGGAAAATCAAATGGAGAAAGACTACGGACTCGAAAAAAGAAAATACGTAATCGGCGGAGCGGCACTGGTCATCATCGCGATTTATCTGATAAGGCTCTTCACCCTGCAGATAATGAGCGAGGACTACAAGAAGAATGCCGACAGCAATGCCTTCCTCAAGAAGATTGAGTTTCCGGCACGTGGCGCGATAACCGACCGCTACGGCAAACTGCTCGTATACAACCAGCATGCCTACGACATCATGGTGGTGATGAACGAGGAGAAGGGACGTCTGGACACCGCAAAATTCTGCCAGACGCTCGGCATCACGAAGGAATACTTCATCAAGAGGATGGACGACATAAAGGACCGCTCTAAGAACCCCGGCTATTCGCGCTTCACGCAGCAGCTCTTCATGAGCCAGGTGACGAGCGACGAATTCAGCGTCTTCCAGGAGAAGATATACCGTTTCCCCGGCTTCTATATCCAGAAGAGGAGCATCCGCCAGTATATCTACCCGTATGCCGCCCACATGCTCGGCGACGTGGGAGAGGTGAACGAAGCGGACATCGAAGACGACAACTACTACCAGCCCGGCGACTACATCGGCAAGCTCGGACTGGAGAAATACTACGAGAAGGAACTGCGCGGCACGAAGGGCGTCCACATCCTCCTGCGCGACGCCCACGGCAGGATACAGGGCAGCTACCAGGACGGCAAGTTCGACACCCGTCCGATAGCCGGCAAAGACCTCACCCTGGGCATCGACCTGAACCTTCAGGCTCTGGGCGAACGACTGATGCAGGGCAAGATAGGCAGTATCGTGGCGATAGAACCGTCAACGGGCGAAGTGCTCGCCATGGTGTCATCGCCGAGCTACGACCCGCGCCTCATGACCGGCCGCCTCAGGGGAAAGATGCACCGCTACCTGATGCGCGACCCACACCGTCCGTTGCTCAACCGTTCCATCATGGGACAATACCCGCCAGGCTCCACCTTCAAAACCTCACAGGGACTCACGTTCCTCTCCGAAGGAATCATCACGCCCGGCACGGCATTCCCTTGCCACCACGGATTCTCGTTCCGCGGCCTCCACGTGGGTTGCCACGGCCATGCCTCGCCGCTGAGCATCGTGCCGGCGATAGGCACCTCATGCAACGGCTTCTTCTGCTGGGGACTGTATTATATGATAGGAAACAGACGGAAATACAAGACAGTGCAGGATGCCATGAACACATGGCGCGACTATATGGTGAGCATGGGATTCGGCTACAAGCTGGGCATCGACCTGCCCGGAGAAAAGCGCGGACTCATACCAAACGCACAGTTCTATGACAAGGCATACAAGGGCTCATGGAACGGACTGACCATCATCAGTATCTCCATCGGACAGGGCGAGGTGAACCTCACTCCGCTGCAGATAGCCAACCTCGGCGCAACCATCGCCAACCGCGGATATTTCTACACGCCGCACGTGGTGAAACACGTGAAGGGCGAATACCTGAAACCGGAATTCCGCGAGCGCCACTACACCAAGGCGACGCGCCGCTCCTACGACTACATCGTGGCGGGAATGCGCAAATCAGCCCTCGACGGAACCTGCAAGATGCTCTCGCGCTACGACTTCGAGCCTTGCGGAAAGACGGGTACCGCCCAGAACCGCGGCCACGACCACTCCGTATTCATGGGCTTTGCCCCGATGAACAAGCCGAAGATAGCCATCGCCGTGTATGTGGAAAACGGTGGATGGGGAGCCGACTACGGAGTGCCTATCGGCGGACTGATGATGGAACAATATATAAACGGGAAGCTCTCGCCGGCCTCGGAGAAGCAGGCGGCAGAATTCCAACATAGACGTATAGCATATGGCACAAGTGACAGATAAACAACCCAGCATACTGAAATCACTCGACTGGTGGACAGTCGGCATATACATCGCACTGCTCATCTTCGGATGGATCAGCGTGTGCGGTGCAAGCTACACCTATGGTGACAACGACATATTCAGCCTCAGCGCACGCTCCGGAATGCAGATTGTGTGGATCGGCACTTCGATAACCCTTGGCTTCGTGCTGCTGATGCTCGACAACAGGGTCTACGACACGTTTGCCTACGTGATTTATGCCGTACTGCTACTGCTGCTCTTCGCCACGATATTCAATCCCCATGAGATAAAGGGTTCGCGCTCATGGCTCGTGCTCGGTCCGCTGCGCCTGCAGCCGGCGGAGTTCGCCAAGTTCGCCACCGCCCTTGCCATATCCAAGCTGATGAGCAGCTACGGCTTCGACATACGGCGCTGGAGGGATTTCGCGGCGGCATGCCTCGTCGTGATGCTGCCGATGGTATTCATCGTGGCACAGAAGGAGACCGGTTCCGCCCTCGTCTACATGTCGTTCTTCCTCATGTTCTACCGTGAGGGAATGCCGGGCAGCATCCTCTTCACGGGAGTGGCGATGGTGGTGTATTTCGTGGTCGGCATCCGCTACGGCGAAACGATGATCTACCCCACGTCCACGCCGCTTGGCCCCTTCATCGTATTGACGCTCGTGCAGCTTTTCAGCGCCGGCATGGTGAGGATATACTGCAAGAACAAGCACCAGTCGTGGCTTATCATCGGCTATTCGCTCGTGGCCACTCTCCTGGCTATACTCTTCGGCGAGTTCGTCCTGCCGTTCAATATCGTATATGTGCAGATTGCCACCACGGTGATTCTCGTGGGCTATCTGCTCTATCAGGCGCTCTACACCCGTATGCGCAACTATTTTCTGATTCTCATGTTCACCATCGGTTCCGTGGCTTTCTTCTATTCGGCGAGCTACGTGCTCAACAATGTCATGGAGCCTCACCAGCGTGTGCGTATCAACGTGCTGCTCGGTCTCGACGAGGACCTGAAAGGTGCCGGCTACAACGTGCACCAGAGTGAGATTGCCATCGGTTCGGGCGGTCTGCGCGGCAAGGGATTCCTCAACGGCACCCAGACGAAGCTCAAGTTCGTGCCGGAGCAGGACACCGACTTCATCTTCTGCACCGTAGGCGAGGAGGAGGGCTTCCTCGGTTCGGCTGGAGTACTGCTGCTGTTCCTCGCCCTGATATTCCGTCTGATAAAGATGGCGGAGCGGCAGCCGTTCCGCTTCGGGCGTGTCTACGGCTACTGCGTATTGAGCGTGTTCCTCTTCCATGTCTTCATCAATGTGGGCATGGTACTCGGTCTTACTCCTGTCATCGGCATCCCACTACCGTTCTTCAGCTATGGCGGTTCGTCGCTGTGGGGATTCACGCTGCTTCTCTTCATCTTCCTCAAGATTGATGCAGCGAGGGAAATGGAGAAGAGGTGAATGAAGAATTAAGAATGAAGAATGAAGAATGAAGAATGAAGAATGAAGAATGAAGAATGAAGAATTGTCGGCTTCGCCGATTAAGAATTATAACTTATAATCAGCTTAGCGCTTCACTTCTCCATCGGGCGGGGGAAATGCCCTCGTGCATGGAGAAAACCTTAGAGAAATATGAAGCAGAGGAGAATCCTGTAGAGAAAGCGATGCTTTCAAGCTTGCGGTCGGGATTCTCCATCATCATACGCTTAGCCTCGTCGATGCGCATACCGGCAATCCACGAACTGAAACTCACGCCGTACCGCTCGTTTATGTGATACGACAGATAACTCTTGTTCGTGCCGATGGCCTTGGCCAGGTCGTCTATCGTGAGCTGCTCCGTGAGATATTTCCTATCGGCGAGCCAACGGTCAATCTTCCTTTCCACCGTATCCCGCTCCGCCTCGTCAACATCCACGTCCGCACTGCCATCGGCAGCCGTCTCCGCCACGGCGCTTCCCTGATCTGCCATTGCCACATCAGCATAGCGCTCGGCATAGTTGATGAAGCTCACCACAATATATATATGCAGCGATACCACGTATATCTGCAGCAGCCAGTTGAAATAAATGTCGGCATACATCGATACAATCGCCATACACCACGACACGAGACACATCCCAACGCTGCGGCTCGTCCATTTGATGAAGCGCTGCATATCCTCCGTGAAATAGTTGTCGAGCCTTTCCTTGCACCGTCGGTATTCCCTGAAGAAGGTAAAGGCAAACCTACATATATATCCCATGAGCATCACCAAGCCCAAGAGCACCAGTTCGTTGCGGTATGCCGCCAGGCTGGGTAGCAGGGCCGAAAGCTCCGTCAGCAAGGTTATCCCCCAAAGGCCGAAATCGACGACAATCCTGCGGCGAGTCACGTATTCCTTGTTGACCAACACGCAGAATGCATTGCACATCAGCATATACTCCAGATAGAACAATATGATGTCGGCAATGGCGATATTATAGTTGAAGTCGTCCCAGTTGCCGCTGTTGAACAGGCACCAGAGAAAAAGATTCGCCGAGAGCGAGGCATAGGCTCCCGCAAACATCCACTTTGCCCTGCGGTATGGACGGTATATCGGGGTATGTGGAGCCTTGACAAGTGCGACGAGGAGAAATATGGCAAAGTAGACAGCCCCTGCGCACTGTATCAGTTCTTCAAAATAATATTGCAGTATATTCATGCCGGTGATTTTTACTTATTGACGCATTCATTTTATTTAATGACGCTTTAGCGCTGCAAATATAACAAAAAATGTTGACAATCAGCAGACTTGTAAAAATAATTCACCTTTTTACAAGTCACTTTTCCCTTTTCTTTTTCTGATTTTGATAGTGAAGCTTGATTACTTGCAGTAAATTTGCAGCGTTAAGAAAGGAAGGACAAAACTGCAACACATAAAATCAATATATTTTTAGCTTTATATGTATAATGACCAAGAGGGAGCCTGTCGTGAGACTGGCCCCCTCTTATCTTATCCTCCTCCCCCGTGCGCCACGGTTTACGCCCCGTGTGCAGAAAATAATGATAAAAGTAAGGCGCCGACAGCCTGTTGTAAAAGAAAAATGCGTAAATTTGCAGCTATGAGAATATATTTCTATCACACCGAAGACATACAGTATATATATGATGAATGGCAGAAGGGCAGATTCCCCGGCCATTTCCTCTACGGAGCCACCCACCTCAAGGAACACGGCATCGAAATGACGATGCACCGCCACAAGGAATACGGCAGCCGCCTCAGATCTGCCCTCTACGTATTGTGGCAGGTGATGAAGGCATACCCCAAGGTGGACGCCGTATACGCCACACATTACAAATACCTGGAGCTCGTGATATTCCTGCGCGCCCTGGGTCTTTTCCGCAAACCCATCGTAATCTGGCACCACCAGCCCATCATCACGCCCAAAAAGAAATGGCGCGAATGGCTGGGAAGACTGTTCTACCGCGGCATCGACCAGATGTTCTTCTTCTCGCAGAAGCTCGTGGACGACTCCCTCAGGAGCAGCAAGGCCAGACCCGAGAGGATGCACGTGGGTCACTGGGGCGCCGACCTCGACTTCTACGACCGATTGATGGCCGCGCACCCCACGACCGAACACAGCGGATTCGTGTCCACAGGCAGGGAGCGCCGCGACATGAAGACACTCGTGGAGGCGTTCAACCAGACCGGTGCTCCGCTCGACATATATCTGAACAAGAGCAACTGCGGCATCGACTATGAGCGCCTTTTCCAGGAAATGAAGGTAAACGGCAACGTGAACGTCCACTTCACATCGGGCTATCAGCAGGCCAACCTCACGTCTATCGTGTACCGCTCGGAATGTGTGGTGATCTGCTGTCTTGAAACGAAATACACCGTGGGACTGACCACCGTGGTGGAGGCGCTCGCCCTCGGACTACCCATCATCTGCAGCCGCAATCCGCAGATTCCGGTGGACTTCGACAAGGAGGGCTGCGGAATCTCCGTGGCTTATTACGACACCGAGGGATGGGTCAACGCCATACGCTTCATCGAGGAGCACCCAGACGAGGCGAAGAAGATGGGCCGGAGGGCAAGGCAACTCGCCGAAGAGATGTTCAACGACAGGAGGTGCGCAAGCGAGGTGGCGGAAGTTCTGAAGAATGAAGAATGAAGAATTGTCGGCTTCGCCGATTAAGAAACAAGGTTCGGCGGCCGGAGGGAAAGCCAATGAAGAATGAAGAATTATTCTCGCTACGCTGCGATTTAGAATTGGAGGATTAAGGATTCTGAAATTATTGGATTTAGGGTTTTCAAATCATTGAGATACTATACATTGAGATAGGATAAAGAGATGGGAAAAGAAGAAAGAAAGAATAAGGGGAAGAGGAAAATACGCGTGATACACCTGATATCGCGCTTCGACCTCGGAGGAGCTGAACGCGTGGCGGCAAACATAGCCAAGTCGGGCAACCCCGACTACGAATACCATATCCTCGAGATACTGCGCGGCAAATCCGACTTCACCAAGGGATTCATACAGGAGCTGCAGGCTGCCGGAGTGGTGTGCCACCGCTCACGCATGCCCAACTTCCATTTCCATTTCATGGCTGAGCGCATCGCTGCCATCCTCTTTCCGCTGCGCTTCCTGATGGTATGGCTGCGCTACAGACCCGACGTGATACACGCCCACACGGAGACCCCCGACATGTGTCTGTGGGCTTTCTTCCGAGTGTTCCCATGGCTGCAGAAGCGCTGCCGCATCGTGAGAACCATCCACAACACCTGTCTGTGGACAGGACTGAAGCGTTTCGGCAATAAGGTGGAGCGTTTCTATCAGCGCAACGACGCCAACATCGCCATCTCCCGGTCCGTGCTCGAATGTTACACGCGCGAATACGGCAGTACGCCACCTATTATATATAATGGTGTGCCGGAAGCCGACGTCCTGCCCTACACCGACCTCGTGGCCGACAAGACGAACATCCTCTTTGCCGGACGCTTCGAGGAGCAGAAGGGCATCAGCCACCTTATATATATAGTGAGCCGTCTCGCCGACATGCCCCACTATCATTTCCATATCGTCGGCGCCGGCAGCATGCAGCCCCTGGTGGAAAAGGAGCTCGCCACGCTGCCCAACGTAACCATCAGCAAACCCATCTTCGGAATATCCAGATACCTCGGTTCGTTCGACTATATGCTCATGCCCTCCGAGTTCGAAGGACTGCCTCTTATGTCGGTAGAAGCCTCGATGGCAGGACTGCCCGTGATATGCAGCGACTGCAAGGGCCTCAACGAGACGGTGCCACATGACTGGCCGCTCATCGCCCACGCCAACAGTCATGAGGAATACCTTGAAATCTTCTTCCACACCATCCCCGCCTCCCAGCGCGCCGACCTCTCGCTCCGGGCCAGACGTTTCGTGGAAAAGCGCTTCGCCATCAAGACGATGCAGCAGGAATACGAAAAGGTATTCAGCCGGCACAAATAACAATTTCCCCAAAAGGAGACTTCGGATAATATATATTATATGAATATAGATAAGTCTTGCTATAGTTCGTCCTGTGAGCCTGCGGCTACAGAACGAAGGTCAAAAAAAAGCTCACGGATATCACTGATGCACACGGAGTCTTTGACACGGATTTTTTTTGACCTTTTGTTTTCGATGCAAAGGGATTCTAAACGGATTTGC
>OLSD01002608.1_pt1 | contig 12482 bp, 10 predicted proteins | sample 1672211 | NCBI WGS metagenome assembly OLSD01 (sample SAMEA3136659, study PRJEB25190) | human gut metagenome | reverse complement strand
AGGTCCTGATGAAGCAGTTGGGCGTGGACCAGGTGTACATTGATAAGTTCAGTGGCAAAAACAGAAACCGGCCTGAGTTGCAGACCATGCTGGAGTTTGTTCGGAAAGGCGATGTGGTGATCGTGGAATCCATCAGCCGGTTTGCCAGAAACACGAAGGACTTATTGGAGCTGGTGGAGCAGCTGACAGCCAAGGGAGTTGAGTTTATCTCCCAGAAGGAGGCCATTGATACAACGACACCCACAGGAAAATTCATGCTGACCATCTTTGGTGCTGTGGCGGAGTTGGAACGGGAGTATATTCTCCAGCGGCAGCGGGAAGGGATCGCCATAGCCAAAACACAAGGATCTTATAAAGGCAGAAAGCCCATCCAGAATCCTGACTTTGCACAGACATTGCTGCAATGGCGAAGCGGTGAGATCAAGGCTGTGGAAGCGATGGACCGGCTCAATATGAGCAAGACTACGTTCTACCGCAAAGTCCAGGAAGCAGAGAGGGCGGTGAGCAATGGCTGAGTATCACTATGTAAGAAAATCTGTCCGTTGGGAAGGTAAGCGATATGAGGTGCGAGGGCAGACAGAAGCCGAAACCTTAGAAAAAATGGTGGAGCTTCTTGCAGCACTTCGAGACGGTCGATCTATTCATAACGGCGATACTTTGGTAGAGATCTGGTATCAGGAATGGAAAAGGGTGTATAAAGTGCCATCCGATCTGACCAGAAAAAGCCTGAAGCTCTATGATGAAAAGTATAATAAGTACATTGGTCCTGTTCTTGGAACGATGAGGCTAAGAGATGTACGGGACATTCACCTGCAATCTATTCTGAATGAGCAGCGTGGCATGTCCTTTTCCCATGTCACCAAACTTAGAATGGTCATGCAAGAGATGTTCCACCAAGCCTACCGATCTAGGTTAATTGCCTTTGACCCATCCGATGGATTGAAGCTGCCCAAGAACGAGAAGAGATCCCATCGTTCTATCACAGACGAAGAGAGAACCCACATCTTAGAAGTTGCATCGTATCATCCTTCTGGGTTGTGGGTTCTCTTAATTTTATATACAGGGCTGCGTCCCGGAGAAGCCGCTGCATTACAGTGGAAGGACATTGATTTTGACCGAAATGAGATTCACGTCTATAAGGCTATAGAAAGTGGAACCAGTACCATAAAAACTCCAAAGACACCAGCTGGAGTGAGAGACATTCCGATGAGGAGGGATCTCCGACAATTGTTGTGGAACAGCAGAGGCGATCCTTTTTCTCTGCTCTTCCCAACGAAGAAGGGAACGATCCGAAGCCCCAGCAGCGTTTGGCGACTTTGGAATTCTTTCTCCAAAGAATTGGATCTTCACATGGGGGCAGAACAAAGAGATGGAAAAATCATAAGACACGCAATTGCCCCGGATTTAACCCTGTATTGCTTACGCCATACCTTTTGTACTGATCTCCAACGAGCGGGTGTTGCAATCAATATCGCAAAAGAGCTAATGGGCCACAGCAGCATCGCAGTGACCGCTGATATTTACACGCACAGAAATTTGTCTATTTTGCACCAGAATATTTCTCGTCTGGATAGCCTCGACACCGGAAATTTCCAGCAAAACGCGCTATTTTAGTGGCGTGAAATTTGGCGTGAAATCGAAGATAAACCCTTGAGAAATAAGACTTTGAAACCTGAAGAAGGTTCTGTCCCTGGTTCTCTGCGTGGCTATGATGCTGTCCGTCATGGTCGTAGGGGCCGGGGCGGCGTTCTCTGATCAGTCCAAGATCAAGAACACTGAGGCTGTCGATGCTTGTACTGCACTGAACATCATCGGCGGTTACCCCGACGGCTCTTTCAAGCCCGAGGGCAACATCACCCGCGCTGAGGTCACCAAGATGATCTGCGTGGCACTCAACGGCGGCAAGGAGCCTAACCTGGCTACCAACGCACCCCCACTTTCTCCGATGTGCGCACCAACGCCAACTCCGCTTGGGCTGAGAAGTACATCGAGTCCTGCGCTTCCCAGGGCATCGTGTCCGGCGTCGGCGCTGGCAAGTTTGCCCCTGCTGGCAACGTGACCGGCACCCAGCTGGCCAAGATGCTGCTGGTCGCTCTGGGCTACAAGTCCGAGAACGAGGGCTTCACTGGCAACGCTTGGGCAACCAACGTGAACACCATCGCTTCCGCGAAGGGCCTGTACGAGGGCCTGGAAAAGTTGGATGTCTCCGCTGCTCTGACCCGTGACAGCGCTGCCCGCATGATCTGGAACGCTCTGCAGGCTTACGAAGTCGAGTACAAGACCACTCTGGTCACCGACTCCAAGGGCCAGCTGACCTCTCAGATCACTGTGCAGGACAAGGTCGTTGGCTCCACCAACGATAAGATTACCCTGCTGCGCGACAAGTATGACGCTTGGATGAACGTCGGCACCCTGGTCAAGGTTGACGGCAAGGACCTGACCATCGCCATGAACTCCGCTGACCGCGCTGCCAGCGACCTGGTGAAGGACGCTGACAACAATGACCTCACCTCTCTGGACTTCACCAAGCTGGGCAAGGACTACTCTGCTCTGATGGGTCAGAAGGTCAAGATCATCTTCAAGAACGGCAAGACCAACGATGTTCTGGGCGTTTACGCTACCGAGGATAACACCGTTTACAACACCGTGATGAACGCTGTTGAGAAGGACGGCTCTAAGATCAAGTTCGATGGTAAGTCCTACTCCGCTGAGAGCACCATCAAGGTCTATGTCAACGGCACTCGTATTGCAAAGGCTGAAGGCAATAGCAAGAAGACCGACTTCACCGTTGATGACTTTGTTGATACGACCACTAAGACCGCTTCTCTGCTGAACGGTTCTCGCGTTGTCTATGGTAAGGACACTACCGCTGACATTCACTCTGTCGCAAACCGCATCTCTGCTGACGAGGTCAAGTTCATCGACAGCAACGACAACGACAAGATCGACACCGCCATCATCACCACCGTCGACGTTGTGAAGGCTACCTATGTTTCCTCCACCGAGATCGTGGCTGGCAGCAACACCTACAAGTTCGAGGAGGAGAACATCTCCAAGGACATCAAGAAGGATGACTATGTTGCCATCCGCAAGGACCTGTATGGCGATTGCCTGAACATCGTGCCTGCTGAGAAGCTGAGCGCTGCTAAGGTCACTGGCACCAAGACCGCTCCCAACCAGTATCTGATTGGCGGCACTTGGTACGTCGAGGGCCAGAACGCTGCCATGAACAGCGTGAAGTCCGGCGACACCGTGAACGCTTACGTGGTCAACGGCGTTGCTTTCTATGCAAAGCGTACTTCCGGCGAGAACTCCACTCTGTCTGACGTCGCTGTTGTTCTGGCCGTCGGTACCGACATCCAGGGCGATAAGGCCAAGATCCTGAAGATGGACAAGACCGGCTCCACTGAGATCGTCGACATCGACAATGATCCCGGCGCTGGCTATGTTGCTAAGGCTTCCCTGAAGAAGGGTGGCGTGTATGAGTATTCCATCAAGAGTGGTGAATACCGCTTCAAGGAACTGAGCACCAGCAAGGATTACTTCGGTGACTACACTGCACTGATGCAGGGTAAGACTGCTCCCGATACTGCTTCTGCTGGTATGACCATTTCTAATGTTTCTGCCACCGATACCACTAAGAAGTTTGGCGATGCTATTGTTGATGATTCTGCAAAGATCATTCTGATCACTGGCTATGGCACTGATTCTACCGATTATAAGGTAATCACCGGTAAGCAGTTCAAGAGCCTGGCTGTTGGTAGCGAGACTAACAACGCTTTGACCAAGGGCGGTATCGCTGCCTTCACCTCTAAGGTTGACGGCGTGACCCGCGTTACCTACGGTGTTGTTGCTGTGAATGGTATCGCTAATTCCTTCAAAACCAACGACAACTACGGTTATGTTACCTCCGATTCCTACACGGTTGACGGCGGCTATGTTGTTTACAACATCTGGACCGGTACCGAGGAAGTGACCGTTCAGGAGAAGGGCACCGACCTTCGCGTGAAGGGTGACGTCCTGGGCTATTCCTCCATCACCAAGGAAGAGGGCCTGTCTGACGGCGTCATCGGCACCATCGAGGACGTGGACGACAGCTTCGGTCTGGTCGACAATGGCGTTGTCTACGGCGTGAATGACAAGCAGGACAAGGTTTCTCTGGATGGTAAGAACACCAATAAGATCACCTCTGACACTGTCGTCCTGTACGTTGACACCGACGCCCACAAGGGCTACACCGAGGGTACCATCCAGGAAGCTGATGACTTCGGCACTGGCAAGATCCCCAACGTGATGTACAAGATCGACGGCACTGCCGCTGATGATGACCTGGCTCTGATCGTCGTTGACGTGAAGAACAACCTGCACGGTTCCTTCAACTTCGTCTTCGGCGCAGACGCTACCAAGACTGACCTGGAGAACGCTCTGGCTAAGGCTGACAAGATTACCGTTGAGGCTGCTGCTATTCGTAATGCAGGTGAAATCACCGTTAAAGCGAACAAGACCGTTATCGTTACCGCTGAGGATAAGAACCTGTCCAACGTTTTCGCTAACCTGAAGGGCGAGACTGGCGCTATTCTGATTGCTAAGGACGGCGGCGCAGCGGATAAGGGTTACAGCGCAGCTTACCAGGCTAATGGCACTACTGCGTATGGCAACACCGCTATCCCCGCTGGCACCGTCTTTAAGATGGCGGCTGGCAAGTGGACTGCTCAGCCTGCTAAATAATCTTCCCCGAATCTAATTCAGGTAAGATCATCAACTGAATGCAAGGCCCCCAGGGATTCGTCCCTGGGGGTTTTGCTGTGCGTAAAATCTTGCCAAAAAAGGCCAGATTCTATAGGAAAAAATCTACAAAAACAAACTTGCAAATTAGGCATTTTAGGTGTAGTATGAATAATAAAACTTGTGAAATAGTTGAGGTGGTAAACGTGGTACTCGTAGATAAAGAAATCAGAGAAAGCTGTCAGGACAAGAAAAAACCGCTGATTACACCATTTTATGAAGCGCAGTTGCAGGCGGCTTCTTATGATGTTACTTTATCGGGCCAGATCACTTCATTCAAAAAGAATATTCAGACGATCGATTTGAAAGAAAATTATGCCCCAGACAGTGTATATGATGTCACCACAGCGGAGGAAGGGTATCTTCTGCAACCAGGCGAGTATGTGCTTGCCGAGTTACAGGAGACGCTGGCTCTGCCGGCTGATATGATTGCACATATTCGGCCTCGTACCCGTTTTACCAGATTGGGTCTTCTTGTGGCGGGGCAGCACTGTAACCCAGCGTATGCGGGTGTGCTGCGGATTGGCGTGTTTAACGCAAGCCCGAACGCAGTGAAACTTTCCAAAGGTATTTCGATTGCCCAAATCGTGTTTGAGCGTCTTTCTGCATCTCCCAGCGAGGAAAAACTGTACCCCAACAAGGAAAATGCTGGCTATATGAATGAGACCGGCTTCCGGGGTAGCGTTTTGAATGAAAAGGGCTGGAGCAAAGAGCTGGAGATGACCTATCAGGACTTGCTGACCCAGTTGGATAAACGGGGATAATCGGCTGTGAAGAAACTGGATAGTTTGGTCGACTTCTTTGTCGAGGGACGGACCAATGACACGGTGTCTACAAAAGACAAAAAGTTGCTGAAGGAGGCGTTGGTCAACGAAGTCCTTCAGGAGGTAAAGGCCGACCTAACCCAAGCAGAAAAAGATGCTCTGAAAAAATCTCTGGAACAGGAACGCAAGGAATTAAGACGCGGAAGTATTTCAGAGCTTATTTTAGACGCAGTTGTTTTGGCTTTCCTTGTTGGGTTGGCAGTAAATCAGCTGACAAATATATTTGATCAGTTACGGTTGGGTGTCGGCATTGGTGTCCTGCGCTGGGCAGTTGTCTCGCTGATTTTTCTTGCTATTTTAGTGATAGTATTCCTATTCGTAAAAATGGGGATTCAATTTGTCAAAAAATCGGACACAGACGATATGTAGCCACTGACGGTTTTCTGCCGCTCAGTGGCTCTTTTTTGCCCTTTTCACAAAACCCCAATCCCCAGCCAACTAAATCAGAGTAGAGCAACGCCACCCCGCCGCGTTTCCCATACGCTGGCGGGGTAGCCTCTGTTTACTCCAGTGAAATTCTTAACGTCTTTCCCAAGCTCTCCGCCATTCTCTGGAGGAACGCTAGGGAGGGGTTATAGTTTCCGCTCTCGAAGCGGGAGATGTTGGCTTGGGCGGTGCCCATGCGTTCGGCTAGGTCTTTTTGGGTGATGCCGGCGGCTTTGCGGCTTTGAATTTCGGCCCGGATGATCTCATACTGGGGGCCGAGGGCGTCGTATTCGGCTTTGACTTCTGGATTTTTGGCAAAGGCTTTGGTTTTGTATTCGTTGTAGTTCATATCTTCCCCTCCTGTCCTTGCCATTAAAATATCATATATGATATAATTTTTCAATGTGTTTGTAGGGATAGACGAGCCACCCCGCTGCGTATCAACACACGCTGGCGGGGTGGCTGTTTCTTATCGTTCGTAATGCGTCCAGAGTGAGATGATCTGGATGATTTTTTCTTCTTCGTGGACTTTGTAGACTAAGCGGTGTTGGTAGTTGATGCGTCGGGAGTATAAGCCGTACATGTTGCCGACGAGCTTTTCATAGGTCGGCGGCGTTTGATAGGGGTTCTGCCGAATGACTTCGATCAGGGCCTTGGCTTTTTTATCCAGGTGCGCGGCTTTTAGTTTGGGGATGTCTTTCAGGGCCGTCTTGGTGTAGGCGATCTGATACACTTACCACTCGACCTCGCTTTCCGGGATACACTCGGAAAGGGGGGTGTCTTTGCCTTCCAGGAGCTTCTGTTTCATGACGGGGTTGGCGTTCATCTCCAGCGTCTCTAAGATGCCGCGGTAATCATCTTCGCTGAGGACGACGACGTTGCCGTTTCTGGTGCTGACGTGGATGGGTTCATTAAACTTGAGGGTCTGCTCCAGAAGCGTGGATACGTTTTTGCGGAAATGCGTCACATTGGTATTGATCATCAGAACTCCCTCCTTATGTTACAAGTATAGCGTGTCTGTGCAGCAAATGCAACTCATATCACAATGAGAGTTTGCCCTTTTCACAAAACCCCAATTCCCACCAAAATAATCTGAAAAAGGGCTTGACAACCCAGTGGGGTTGTGGTATTATACTGACAAACCAATCAAACAGATAGGTATTGTAGGAGAAAGGAGGCGAGTCGAAATGGCACAGTGCTTTGGGAAGCTGCTGCGGAGCAATTTCCGCTTTGGACGAATGTTCTGCTCCCGGACTGAGAGAAAGGCCGGGCGGCTCGTCGCGCCTGCCTGCGATCTGGCTTGCTGAGCTGCGTTCCTGTGTTGGCAAGCTGCTGGTGGCTTCGTGAGATGCACGGAGAGGCCAGGGGTCGCGCGGTCTTCTCATCTTCGGTCCGGGAGTGTTGACTCGCCGGGCTTTTTTGTTGCCCAGCGTGAGGGGGGTACCTCCATTTTCTTGGCAGAAAAGTTGACCCCACATCCGAATCCTTACGAATTCTTAACTCCAAACATTCTTCAAAATTCTGATATAACATATAGAAAGAGGTTATGATCATGAGCAACTACAAGTTTGAGACCCTTCAGCTCCACGTCGGCCAGGAGCAGCCCGATCCCGCGACCGACGCCCGCGCAGTGCCCATCTACCAGACGACTTCTTACGTCTTCCGCAACTCCGCCCACGCCGCCGCCCGGTTCGGTCTGGCGGACGCCGGGAATATCTACGGCCGTCTGACCAACTCCACCCAGGACGTGCTGGAGAAGCGCATCGCCGCATTAGAGGGCGGCGTGGCTGCGCTGGCGACTGCTTCCGGAGCTGCTGCCATCACCTACGCCATTCAGGCGCTGGCTGGCGCCGGCGAGCACATTGTTGCCCAGAAGACCATCTACGGTGGCACCTATAACCTGCTGGCCCACACCCTGCCCCAGTACGGCATCTCCACGACGTTTGTGGACGCCCACGACCTGGCCGAGGTGGAAAACGCCATCCAGGACAACACCAAGGCCATCTACCTGGAGACCCTGGGCAACCCCAACAGCGACATCCCCGACATTGACGCCATCGCCGCCATCGCCCACAAGCACGGCCTGCCCCTGGTCATCGACAACACCTTCGGCACCCCCTACCTGATCCGGCCCCTGGAGCACGGCGCTGACATCGTGGTCCACTCCGCCACCAAGTTCATCGGCGGCCACGGCACCAGCCTGGGCGGCATCATCGTGGACGGCGGCACCTTCGACTGGAAGGCCAGCGGCAAGTATGCCCCCATCGCCGAGCCAAACCCCAGCTACCACGGCGTGAGCTTCGTGGACGCCGCCGGTCCCGCCGCCTTCGTGACCTACATCCGGGCGATCCTGCTGCGTGACACCGGCGCGACCATCTCTCCCTTCAACGCCTTCCTGCTGCTCCAGGGCGTCGAGACTCTGTCCCTGCGGCTGGACCGCCACGTAGAGAACACCAAGAAGGTCGTGGAGTTCCTGCAGAACCACCCCCAGGTGGAGAAGGTCAACCACCCCAGCCTGCCCGACCACCCCGACCACGCCCTGTATGAGAAGTACTTCCCCAACGGCGGTGCTTCCATCTTCACCTTCGACATCAAGGGCGGCCAGGCCGAGGCCCACAAGTTCATCGACAACCTGACCATCTTCTCCCTGCTGGCCAACGTGGCTGACGTGAAGTCTCTGGTCATCCACCCCGCCACCACCACCCACTCCCAGCTGAGCGAGGCCGAGCTGGAGGACCAGGGCATCCACCAGAACACCATCCGCCTCTCCATCGGCACCGAGCACATCGACGACATCATCGCCGACCTGGAGCAGGGCTTCGCCGCCGTAAAAGCCTGAGGAGGCGACCTCATCACACAAACCATCGAGGCGTTACGCACCTTCCGCCCCTGACGCCCCGTCTCTCTCTTCATGATGTAACCCTTTTCAAAAAGCCACCCCGCCAGCGTGTAAGAAAACTATGATCACGCGACGGGGTGGCTTGCTCTGTTTTCGTTGTTTTTTCCCCAAAGTCTTGGTATACTGAACTTGAGTCAATGCCCTAAATAAGATGGAGGTGGACCGCATGGCGGAAAAATATTCCATTCAAGAACTGAAAGACATTGTGACCCCTCTGGCCCAAAAGTATGGTGCCCAGCGCGTCTATCTCTTCGGCTCTTACGCCCGCCGGGATATGACGGAGTCCAGCGACGTAGACCTACGCATCGACAAAGGCTCCATCCGCGGCTTGGCCCTTGCGGGTTTTCTTGTAGACCTGGAGGATGCCCTCGGCCTAAAAGTAGACCTGATCCCGACCACCAGTCTGGACGGACAGTTCCTGTCCGCCATCCAGAAAGACGAGGTGTTATTATATGAAGCCTCTTAACCGTAATCTCAGCGTCCTGGAGCACATCGTCTCCTACTGTGAGCAGATCGAAGCAACCATCGACCGCTTTGGGGACAGCTACGCCGTCTTTTCCGAAGACCCAATCTATCGAAATGCGGTGGCCCTCTGTATCCTCCAGATCGGGGAGCTGGTCGGCAAACTGACCGAGGACTTCCGCGCTGCCCATCCCGGCGTTCCTTGGCGTCAGATCAAAGCCATGCGAAATATTGTCGCCCACAGCTACGGCACTATTGACCCGGAAGTGACTTGGGAAGTTATGACGGAGGATATTCCTGCGCTAAAGTCCTATTGCAGCAATATCCTGACATTGGAGTAAAGCAACCACCCCGCCGACGTACCTGAAACAGATACGCAGCGGGGTGGTCTTTTTGTTGCTTGTTCTCTCCACAAAAGCGTGCTGACCACTCAGGGCACAAAGGTCAGCTAATCATTAGCAACTAATTCTCGGGGCCTGGCTACAAGTAACAGTGTCCCCTTTTATCTTCATTATAGCAGACAGTGGGCTTTTGTCAAGCCGAGAAATGCGGATGCTTTTCACACAGCTGGTCAAGCCCTTCGGGGACAACCCCTCAGTCAGCTAACGCGGCCAGCTGTCTAAGGAAGATTTTACTGAATCGAACTGTCCCCCGGACAGTTCGACCCTTTCAGGGGAGCCATGAGAGTTACAGGATATAACATACGTTGCAGGAAGGCGATGCCTCCCCTGAAAGGGCGAGGGGGACCGCGAAGCGGTGGAGAGGTGCGCCCCCGGCGCCAGCGCCTCCCCATGCCACAACCTACCCCCACACAGCAAAACCCCCAGGGACAAATCCCTGGGGGCCTTGCGTTCAGTTGATAATCTTACCTGAATCAGATTCGGGGAAGATTACTCAGTAATGTCGCCGTCCACATCGTAGACAACCAGCTTGACAGAACCGTCAGTGTTGTCGTACAGGACGAAAGCGTTCAGCATCAGAGAACCATCCTCGTTCTTAGAAGCGGTGTTCAGGCTCTGGTCCTTCGCATCGACGCCGATCTGGTCGCTGTTCTCGATGTACAGGTACACAGTGTCCTTATCCAGCTCGAAGTACTTGCTGTTAGTCTGAGTCTGCAGGACCTTGTTGACCTCAAACTGGAAGGTGGGCGTCAGAGCGGAAATTGCAACCGTAGCAGCAGAGTAGCTACCATTGGTATCAGTGGTAGCAACAGCATCCACGTCATAGATGGAAACAACTTCATTGATCTTATCCTTGTCGTTCAGCTTGAACTCGATGACGGAGCCAGCCTTCAGCAGGTCCTTGTTGCCGTGCTTGTAAGTAACGGAAGTGTTAGCGAACTCGTAGGTCTTCTCACCTTCGTTGGTCCAAACCTTCACGACATCGACGGTCTGCTGATCATCATTCTTGGTGCTGGTGACGCCGGTGATGTAGGCATAGTAGGTGTCAGCATCGTTGACGTCATTCGTACCCAGAGAGACGTAAGCCATCTCGACATTGTAGGTGTTGCCGTCCTTGCTGCCCACGACCAGGCCCTTGCCATTCGTCGTATCAACGGAGACATCGCCCGTTGCGATCTTCTTCAGCTGAGCGCCGGTGATGACCTTGTAAGAGTCATTCTTGTACTGAACAAAGATGACAGCGTCGTCGTTGACGGTAGCAGAGACTTCGGTATCGGCATTATTAACTTTAACTTTACCGTTAATATAACCGACCTTATCGGAAGAGTTAGAAACCTTCTTCACATTGAAGTACTTGGAGTCCAGGTCATAACCATTTTTGCCAGCCTCTACTGCAGTCAGGATGTAGTCACCATCAGCGTTCTTGCTATAGGTGACGAGGGTGCCATTCTCAATAGCGATAGAAACATCCTGATTGTTCACCTTCACGGTACCATTTTTGTAATTCTTGTCAGTAGAGACAACTTCCTTCTTGCCGTCAGAGAACAGCAGCTTAGCCTGGTTGCCGTTCACGCCGCCAGCCTCGGTAGCGATGACAACAGCGAAGTCGGTGATCGCGGTCTTGTTGACCTTGTCCACGTCGAAGATGTAGCCGTTGACCACAACAGCGTCCTTCAGCTCGTTGCCGGGCTTGCAGTTGGAATCGATCTTGGAACCATAGCTGAAGTCGAAGGTGTACCAGTTATCGCCGATCTTAGCGTTGGGAGAATCGGTAGAAGTGATCTTGCCGGACACCAGGTCAGCCTTCACCAGGGTAGCGGTGTCGTTAGCGGTGTTCTCCTTAGCGGTGTAAATGACATAGTCATCTCTGGCCATGCCCTTGTAAGCGGTCACGTCGTCCAGGTCGGTCTTGGAGCCGCCGGCCAGAGCAAACTGGGTGGAGCTGACGTAAGTAACTTTCTTGACGCTGAAGGGAACGACCATGAAGAAGTCGATCTTGCCATTGCCGTCCTTATCCACTGCGGTGAACTTCTGAGCGTCATACTTGGTGACATTGTCGCCCTTCAGGACGGCAATACCATCGACTGTGTCGTTAGTGGCATACTGGCCAGCAACATCCCACAGAGCGGAATCGCGGTATTCAGCGGAGGTGCTTGCAGTAGCAGCCTTAGTCTCGATATCGAACAGAGCAGTCTCAGCAGAGGTGGTGAACTGATAGACAGGGACCGTAGCCAGAGTCAGACCAGACTGCAGCTTGTAGGTCTGACCGTTCATCTTAAAGGAGGTATCGTCGCTCTTGGTCATCTTGGGCAGATCGCCGATCAGACCAGTCAGGACCACATTGCTGTCCACGGAGAAGATGCCGTAAACCGTGTTTTCCTTGGCATTCTTGTCGTACTTGTAGACGGCCTTGACCTTCTGGCCCAGCAGAGCAGTATAGTCGGTCTTGCTTACGACGTCAACATAGTAAACGGTGGTGAGCTCACCGTTGTTTTCGCGAATCGTTCTGGGTTCGGTCAGCTTGACGGTGTAGGTCCACTTAGCATCCTTAGAGTTGTACTCGAAAGCGGACAGCTCACCCTTGGCGATGATGCCGTCGTACATCTTAGCGATCAGGTCCACCGTGGTGTTCTTGGTGTAGATGTCGGTGACGGAGCCATCGGTACGGTCAATGGAGCTGGACTT
>OLSD01002595.1_pt1 | contig 12540 bp, 9 predicted proteins | sample 1672211 | NCBI WGS metagenome assembly OLSD01 (sample SAMEA3136659, study PRJEB25190) | human gut metagenome | reverse complement strand
GGATATGTGCGTCAAGCTGTTCTATAGTAAGTGCCGGTTTCAGGTCGATCTCTACCCAGATTGGTTCCCCTTTCGCTTTGCCTGTATACGCCGATGCGGAAAGCACAAGTGGTCCGCTGATACCGAAATGCGTAAACAGCATTTCGCCTTGCTCCTGATACAAAAGCTTGTCTTTGTTTTTCTTTTTTGTATAGCACGACAATGTGACGTTCCGAAGCGAAAGTCCCATCAAGTTGCGGCAGAAATCCTCTTCGATCTCAAATGGCACAAGCGATGGCTGGCATTCTGTCACCTGCAGTCCAAGATCTCTGGCAAACCGTAAGCCATCTCCGGTTGATCCGGTTCGCTCATAGGAAAGTCCTCCAGTAGCCACAATCACCGCATCAAAATGTTCCTGCTTTTGCAGTCCCTTCTCGTCCTTCACGCAAATGCCTGTCACACGCATCTGATTCTGCATCTGATTCTGCATCCGGTCGTGCGCCGGTTCCGTCAGGATTCTCGTTACCGTGTGGTGCAGGCGAACTGTTACCTTTTGCTTGTTTAACGCCTGCTCGAGTGTTTTTATCACATCCGATGAATGATCCGATGCCGGGAATACCCGGTTTCCGCGTTCAGTCTTTAATTCCAGTCCATTTTGCTCAAAAAAATGCATCACATCCTGTGCATTACAATTATAAAATGCACTATACAAAAACTTTGGATTTGTCACCACATGTTTCATCAGCTCTTCCACTTCACAATTGTTTGTCAGATTGCATCTGCCTTTTCCTGTGATGAAAAGTTTTTTGCCAAGTTTTTCATTTTTTTCATATATTGTCACGGAGTGCCCTGCCTGTGCAAGCATAACTGCTGCATACATACCGGCAGCGCCTCCACCTATGATAGCTGCTCGCATTATCTCTCAAACCTCTTCAAATCCGACTTCTTCATGATAATCAGTAACGGCTCGTCCGCCTTTAATGGCGTATCCGGATCCATAGCGATATTGAATTCATCATTTTGGATCACAGCAACAACATTGATTTTATATTCTTTTCTAAGATTCAGCTCCCGCAGATTCTTACCAACCCACTCCGCACGTGGAAGAATCTCCACAAGGCTCGTGCTGTCCGACAGGTCAAAATAATCGACAAGATGTTCTGAGATCAGTTTGTGCGACAGACGGATTCCGGATTCTTTCTCCGGAAAAACAACCTGGTCTGCGCCAACCCGCCTCAGGATTTTCTCCATCATCTCATCCTTTGCCTTTGCAATTACCTTTGGCACGCCAAGTTCCTTTGCAGACATCACGCACATGATGCTGGAATCTAAGCTGTCAGCCATCGCCACAACTACCGCATCCATGTTCGAGATACCTGCCTCTCTTAGTGCATCCATATCACAGACATCCAGACTCATGGCACAAGTCACACTGTCCGCAATCTCATTTACAATCTCTGGATTTCCATCGATTACAAGCACATCCGCGCCGTTTTTATACAATTCTGTTGCAATGCTTTTCCCATACCGTCCAAGACCGATAACCGCGATCGATTTATTCATATATTTCATTCCTCCTACCCTACAATAATTTCCGCATCCGCATATTTTACAGAGTTGTGGTTTGTCGCACGCTGTCCGAAGAACATGAACATCGTGATTGGTCCCACTCTGCCAAGATACATACATAATATGATAATCACTTTTCCAATCACATTCAGCCCCGGAGTCACGTCCCGTGACAACCCGACTGTTGCGATTGCACTTGTCACTTCGAAGACACCATCCGACAGGGAAAGTGGATTTGTCGCCAGAAGCAGAACAGAAAACAAAATCAATGTGCCAAAACCGATAACTGTCACAGCAAGCGACCGACGAACGATAGATGTCTGGATTGTTTTTTTAAATGCGACCGTCTCTTTGCGTCCCTGTACTACAGCCAAAACTGCAAACACAAGTGTCGCAGCCGTCATCGTCTTAATGCCACCGGCAGTTCCGACCGGCGAGCCACCAATAAACATGATTACACAACTCACAAGTACCGTCGGCTCTGTCAATCCTTTCTGGCTGATTGATGCAAATCCAGCTGTTCGGAGTGTCACAGACTGAAAAAATGCATTGAGCATTTTCTTTCCAAGTGACATATTTCCGAGCGTGAGCGGATTGTTACATTCAAATAGAAATGTGACAACCATGCCGGATAAAATCAATGCAAATGTCATCATCAATATGATTTTTGTATGTGTATTGAATCGACGCCAGATATCACGGGCCGGTATCTTTTTTGCACGCACGTTTGAAAGCACATCTACCACATCCCACCAGACAACGAATCCAAGTCCACCACAAATGATCAGAAACGACGACGTGAGCAGTACAAGCGGGGAATCCGCATACGTCATCAGACTGTCCGGTCCAATGATATCGATTCCTGCATTGCAAAACGCTGAAATCGCATTGAATACAGAATACCAGATTCCATGAGCCACACCAAACTGTGGGATAAACGCAAACATATATAAGACCGCGCCTAACATCTCCACAATCACAGTTCCTTTGATCACTCGTTTTATAAATACAACCATGCCCTGCATCGTACTTAATCCAAAAGCATCCTGAATCATCATACGATTGCGCAAGGAGAATTTTCGATTCATAAGCAGCATAACAAATGACGTCAATGCCACAATCCCAAGTCCCCCGAGCTGTATCAGCGCGAGAATTACAATCTTACCAAATAATGTCCAATACGAAAAGGTCGGAACAACTACAAGCCCCGTCACGCAGACGGAGGTTGTCGCAGTAAATAACGCCGTCAGAAAATCGGATTTTCCCGACACCGTCGCAACCGGAAGCGTCAGCAAAACCGCGCCGGTCAGAATCGCAAGCAGAAAGCCAAGCAATATCTTTGATGTCGTCCGCATCTGCCGCCTTAATTTCTTTTCATTTTTTTCCGCTACATCCATATTTTTTCTCCACACTTATATCTTTTATTGCAGGTAATTGCGAAACACGTAATTGTATATCGCAATTACCTGCTCTATATTATGAAAGAATAAGGCGGAGAAAAAGCTCTCCGCCTTTTGATATCTTTTATCCTGGCTTATTATACCGGATATGTCTTATTCTCTGTATTTGCTGCTGTTACATCCACACCTGTCTGCTGCGCTTCTCTGTACTTGAAGAATTCTGTTGCAACCTGTGGGAACAATGCATAAGAAAGAACATCCTCATCCTGCTGCTTGTACTGCGCCATTTCCTTCTCGAACTTAGCGAGAGATGGCTCTAAGTCATCTGCCGGACGATATGTGATAGGCTCCTTCATTCCAAGGCTGTCAAGTGCCTTCTTCTGGATCTCTGCATTTACAGGCACAGTTGTTCTACCGTACTTACCAACGAGCATATCCTTTGCCTCTTTTGTAAGCGTCTTGTAACGCTCACCCATAACGACGTTCAATACAGCCTGTGTACCAACGATCTGTGAAGATGGTGTAACAAGTGGAATCTCACCAAAGTCCTTACGAACACGTGGAATCTCTTCCAATACTTCGTCGTACTTATCCTCTGCATGCATTTCCTTCAACTGGGATACCATGTTGGAAAGCATACCACCTGGTACCTGGTAAAGCAGAGTCTTGATGTTAACGCCCATTACCTTTGGACTAAGCAGTCCGGACTCCAGCCACTGCTCACGGAGTGGACGGAAGTAATCAGCGATCTCAGCAAGAAGGTTCTGATCGAATCCAGGATCGAACTCTGTACCCTCGAATGCCTTTGCCATAACCTCTGTTGCAGGCTGTGATGTACCCATAGCAAGTGGCGACATTGCTGTATCAATAATGTCACATCCAGCTTCGACTGCCTTCATGTATGTCATGGAAGCGACACCAGATGTGTAATGTGTATGAAGCTGAATTGGAAGCTTTGTACCTTCCTTCAAAGCCTTTACAAGCTTCGTAGCCTCGTTTGGTACAAGAAGTCCGGCCATATCCTTGATACAGATAGAATCTGCACCCATCTCCTCGATCTGTCTTGCCATGTTCTTCCAGTAATCCATTGTATAAGCATCACCAAGCGTGTATGAAAGTGCAACCTGTGCATGTCCATTTTCCTTGTTTGCTGCCTTTACAGCTGTCTCCAGGTTACGGATATCATTCAGACAGTCAAAGATACGAATGATATCAATACCGTTTGCGATACTCTTCTGTACGAAGTACTCTACAACGTCATCAGAATATGGGCTGTATCCAAGGATATTCTGTCCACGGAACAACATCTGAAGCTTTGTATTCTTGAATCCGTCACGGAGCTTACGAAGTCTGTCCCATGGATCCTCTTTCAGGAAACGGAGACAAGCGTCGAATGTAGCACCACCCCAGCACTCTACGGAATGGTAACCAACTTTATCCATTTTATCAATAATTGGCAACATCTGCTCTGTTGTCATACGTGTTGCAATCAAAGACTGGTGTGCATCTCTCAGCACAGTTTCGGTAATCTTTACCGGTTTCTTTTCTTCTGCCATTAGTCTGACCTCCTAAATTCTCTATACTATACACCAAAGATTGCGAGGAATGTTCCGGCTGCAACCGCAGTACCGATAACACCTGCAACGTTTGGTCCCATAGCGTTCATCAGAAGGAAGTTTGTAGGATCATACTGTGATCCAACCTTCTGTGAAACTCTGGCTGCCATTGGAACGGCTGATACACCAGCTGAACCGATAAGCGGATTAACCTTACCCTTTGTCGCCCAACACATGAGCTTACCGAAGAGAACTCCGGCTGCTGTACCAAATGCGAATGCGACAAGACCAAGGAATACTATCTTAAGTGTACTCATCTTAAGGAATGCCTCTGCACTTGTAGATGCACCTACTGAAGTACCAAGTAAGATAACAACGATATACATAAGAGCGTTTGAAGCTGTCTCTGTGAGCTGCTTTACAACGCCGCACTCCCTGAAGAGGTTACCAAGCATCAGCATACCTACAAGTGGAGCTGTTGTTGGAAGTATAAGAACTACCACAAGTGTAACAATGATAGGGAAGAGAATCTTCTCGATCTTGGTTACAGGTCTGAGCTGTGGCATTCTAACAAGTCTCTCCTTCTTTGTTGTGAGAGCCTTCATGATAGGTGGCTGGATAACTGGAACCAGTGACATATATGAATATGCCGCAACTGCTATAGGTCCGAGAAGTGTTCCACCCATACCAAGCTTACCGGCAAGGTAGATAGATGTAGGACCATCAGCACCACCGATGATTGATATAGCTGCAGCCTCTTTACCATTGAATCCCATAAGGAATGCAAGGAAGTAAGCTGCATAAATACCGAACTGAGCTGCAGCGCCAAGCAGGAAGCTCTTTGGATTTGCAATAAGCGGACCAAAGTCTGTCATGGCACCTACACCCATGAATATAAGCGAAGGTAAGATACTCCACTCATCAAGCAGGTAAAAATAATGTAACAAGCCGCCCTCTGCCATAATATCTGGGAACATGTTTACAAGAAACATACCAAATGAGATAGGGACAAGAAGAAGTGGCTCAAAGCCCTTTCCGATTGCAAGGTACATGAATACAAACGCTATAAGGATCATAACGTAGTTCTTCCAGTCAAGACTTGCAAAACCGGTCTGATTAGCTAAATTTGTCAAAACGTCAACTATTGTGCTGCCCATTTAGTTGTTTCCTCCTATAAGATTTATTCTAATTCAAGCAATTAGTTGAGTGTTGCAAGTGTATCGCCTGACTCAACACTAGCGCCTACTGTAACGTCTATGCTTGCGATTGTACCATCTTCTGGAGCAACAACTTCGTTTTCCATCTTCATAGCCTCAAGGATAAGGATTACCTGACCCTTCTTTACTGAATCGCCAACATTAGCCTTTACTGCAAGGATCTTACCAGGCATAGGTGATGAAACCTTAACGCTTCCTGCGCCGCCTGCTGCTGGTGCTGGAGCTGCAGGAGCTGCTGCTGGTGCAGGTGCTGCCACTGGAGCTGCTGCTACAGGTGCTGCTACTGGAGCTGCGCCACCTGATAATTCTTCAACTGATACATCGTATGATGTGCCATTAACTGTGATTCTATAATTCTTCATAACAATTATCCTCCTATAATTATCTCTTATTCTTTTTTCTTGGTCTTACAACCAACTTATCGTTACTTGGATAGTTTACACGAACTCTTGTCTTTCCGCCCTGTGCCGCCATAACCGCTGCTGATATAACCGCAACAAGCTCTGAGTCGTTCATAACGCTCTCACCGGTCGCTGTGTTGACAATGTCTACTATTCCAGCCGGAGCAGGTGCGTTTCCTGCAGGAGTCTCATCCTCCTTGTCAACATTTAATGTTGCAACGCTTCCAAGAGCCTTCTTTGCCTTCTCAGCCTTTCTCTTCTCTCTTGTCTCCTTGTCCAAAAGAGCCGGAACATACTTGAGAAGTGAAATTATGAATGATATGAAGATAAGTGCTATAAACACGATACCCATACCTATGAGGGTATTTGCTCCCGCATCCTTCATCTTGTCCTTAAGTGTCTGATTAGCAGCAACTTCAAATTCGGAAATCTTGTATGGATAAACACCATTTGATGCAAGCATCTGATCAGCCTCTTCTTCTGAATACTGATTCTGAGCCATCACTGAATACTTCTGGAAATTGTAAGTTACCGAATTGTCTACAAATGTTGCCTTTACTATAGCTTCTTTTTCTGCACATTCTGCATATAATGTAACAACAACCTTGTCATCAACTTCTTGTATTGTTTTATCATCTTCATCTTCGAGATTGACCGGCTTAAACTGCTGGAATTTACCATAGTCAGACTCAATCGTTGAAAAAACCTTTAATGCATCAGCAGTCGTTTCATCTACCTGACCGCCATTTGCCTCTTCATCCACATAGAAATTATATACATCTTCAACCTGCGCAACCTGCATGTAATTCGTAGCCTGTGTTTCTGCTATCTGAACCAATGTGTTTCCGTCATAGTCAAATTCTACTTTCTTGTCTGAAGACGAACATCCGGCAAGTGCAAATGTAACAGCTAACATAGAAACTATCAATAATAACTTTTTCTTTATTATCTTTTCCATTAAGTTGTCACTCCTTTATATTGTTCCATGCTTCTTGAATGGTCTGTCCTCACTCTTAGAAAAAAGCATATCGAGTGCTGCTATAACTCTCTTTCTTGTTGCATCAGGCTCGATGATATCATCCACGTAGCCTCTTCTCGCTGCAGATACGGCACCTGAAAGAGCATCTGTGTACTCAGCCTTCTTCTCCTTGATATAAGCAAGCTTGTCACCGGCTGCTGCGATCTCATCTTCATACATGATCTTTACAGCCATCTCTGGATCCATTGTTCCGATAACTGACTTAGGCCAAGCAAATACAACATCAGCTCCGATAGCCTTTGAACACATAACTGTGTAGGCTGTACCATATGCCTTGTCAAGCATAACAGTTACCTTTGGCACTGTTGCGTTGGCATAAGCGTAAGTAAGCTTTGCAACAGCCTTTGAGATAGTCTTCTCTTCCTTTACAGTTGCTGCAAATCCCTTGATGTTTACAAGTGTGACAACTGGGATATTGAATGAATCACAAAGCTTTACGAAATCCTCTGCCTTATATGCACCGGCTGTTGTCATGACATCCTTCTGGTTTCCGACAACACCGACTGTCTCACCGTTAAGTCTGATAAATGCAGTAACAACGTCATCTGCAAAATCCTTCTTGAGCTCGAATACAAACTCATCATCAGTGATATCTGCTATAACAGCCTTCACATCCCCTGCCTTTGTAGCAAGATCTGGGATGATTCTGTTCACATCATCCTCACATACTGCGCAGTCGCCATCATCCTCATTGTTTGATGGAAGAAGACCTACCATAGTTCTCACTGCACCGAGAAGCTCTGCCTCTGTGTCGTATACTGCGTCAACATTTGCTGTGTTCTCTGCAACATAATCTGCTGCTGCAGTGTCAAGCTTCTCTGCACGGTTCTCATCCAGTGCATTTGGACTGTTAACAAAGAGCTTAGCTCCTTCCTTAGTCATGAATGTTACGTCTGTGAGATTAGGTATAAGTGCTGCACCACCACCGCATGTACCAAATATAGCTGTGATCTGTGGTATTACACCTGATGCAAGAGTCTGCTTCATGAATACCTCTCCAAATGCATTAAGAGCATCTGTAGCCTCCTGAAGTCTGAGTCCGGCACAATCGATCAGCCCGATAACAGGTGCACCCATCTTCATTGCCATGTCGTAAAGGTTTGCGATCTTCTTGGCATGCATCTCGCCTATAGAACCGCCGAGCACCTTTGCATCCTGGCTGTAAACATAAACTAAATTGCCATCGATCACTCCATAACCGGTTATTACGCCGTCTTTTGGAGTATCCTTGTCCTGAATGTTGAAATCTGTATTTCTAGCAGTTACATATGCGCCGATTTCAACAAAACTTGAGTCATCAAGTAACATTGAAATTCTGTCACTTGCTGACAAGCTTGGTGTGTTGCTCATTTTTAGCCCTCCGTTTAATTTATTTTAGGACTATATATAGTCCAATTTTCGCCGAGTATAATTGTAAAGCCTTTGTCGTCATATTTCAAGTAAAATCGAAAAAACCACCAAAGGTTTATCGGCGTTGTAAGCGATTATTTTTCAAAATAAAACAGGGAATCTGTGTAAAATATACCCTCAAACAAAAGTATACCCCAAATTCCCCGTTGAATTATAAAATCTGTTTTATTTTTTACTGTTTTAGTCCTTGAGGACTTCTCTGTTGTGATACAGATAATCTCCAAGAGATATAAGTGTCAGTGCAAGTGCAAGGTAGATGAGCACCTGATCAAAGATGTAGAACACCTTGAGATCAGCTATCAGAAATCCTACCATGATCATCTGAACCGTTGTCTTGATCTTTCCCCACCATCCGGCAGCAATAACAATTCCCTTTTCTGCCGCAATAAGTCTGAATCCGCTTATTATGAAATCACGCGCTATGATCACTATAACGATCCATGCTGGGATCCTGTTCAGATCCGACAGTGCTATGAGTGCCGAACATACCAGCAGCTTATCTGCCAGAGGATCCATGAATTTTCCAAAATTGGTGACCAGATTGTATTTTCTTGCAATCTTTCCGTCAAGCATATCTGTAAGTGATGCGGCTATGAATATTACAAGTGCCACCCACTTCGACCATCCCGGTGACATATATAAAAACACGAGAAAGAATGGAATCATTATAGCTCTTAGTATTGTCAATTTGTTTGGTAAATTCATTCTACTATCACTCCTGTCAAGTCATATTCATTTGCCTCGGTTATCTTCACATCCACAAATGAACCGGATATCAATTCATATGGTGCGCTGACGAACACTATTCCGTCAACCCCCGGAGCATCTCTGTAGGTTCTTCCCACATATACATCATCGTCGACCAGATATCCCTCAATGAGAACCTTCTGGGTGCTTCCGATCATCTGCTGGTTCTTCTCATAGGAAATCTCCTGCTGAAGCTCCATGATCTCATCGCGCCACTTTGCAGCCAGCTCTCCATCCACTTGATTCTCGTACTCCGCAGCCGGAGTACCCTCCTCAGGCGAATAAGTGAATACTCCAAGCCTGTCAAACTCGCACTCGTCAACAAAGTCGACCAGACCATCGTGCAGTTCCTGTGTCTCACCTGGGAAACCAGATATGAGCGTGGTTCTGATGGCTATATCCGGCATGGCTGTCCTCAGTCTGCCGACAAGCTCCACAATGTCCTCTCCGCTGGTCCGTCTGCCCATTCTCTTAAGTATCGCATTCTCAGAATGCTGGATAGGTATATCGACATAATGGCAGATCTTCGGATTCGTGGCCATAACCTCTATTAGTTCATCTGTTATCTCCTCCGGATAACAGTACAGAAGTCTTATCCACTCTATGCCTTCTATCTCACTGAGTTTTGTGAGAAGCTCTGGAAGCTTCTTCTCACCATACAGATCAACTCCGTACAGCGTAGTCTCCTGTGCCACAAGGACAAGCTCCTTTATACCATCAGACGCAAGCTTTTCAGCGGATGCGATCAGGCTGTCCATCGGCATGCTTCTGTATCTGCCTCGTATGTGAGGTATTATACAATAAGTGCACAGTTTATTACAACCTTCTGCGATCTTAAAATACGCCATCGACGCATTTGTCGTTACTATTCTCTCGGCAATCGGCCTTGGAGTATAATTTATATCATCTACGATCGACTCCTCGTCGGTTCCTATTGCCTCAACTATCTTATCGTAATTGGTCGCACCAATAATGACATCGATCTCCGGAAGCTCCTTCATTATCTCGTCCTTGTATCTCTGGGACAGACATCCCGCAACGATAAGCTTTTTTAGTTTTCCGGTTTTCTTCAGTTCTCCCATCTCGATGATGGTGTTGATGCTTTCCTCTTTCGCATCGCTGATGAACGCACAGGTATTTACAACTACTACATCTGCCTCTGTCTCATCATTTGTAAGCTGGTGGCCGGCTTTGTTCAGCAAACCGAGCATGACCTCGCTGTCCACCAGATTTTTATCACAGCCTAGTGATATGAGTAATACTTTCATCTGTTCTCCAATAATTTTGCACTTGTTCTTAGTTTATATTTATTGATTCCACGCAGTTTGACATGAGCATGGCTATGGTCATAGGGCCGACTCCGCCAGGTACAGGAGTTATCGCTCCGGCAACCTCCTTGGCTGATTCAAAATCCACATCACCGCAGAGCTTATTATTCTCATCCCTGTGGATTCCCACATCTATAACTGTTGCGCCTTCCTTGATGTAAGATGCATCGATCATTTCTGGCTTTCCTATTGCCACCACGAGTATATCAGCACGTCTGCACACTTCCTTGAGATTCTTTGTTATGGAATGGCACACGGTTACGGTTCCGTTCTCACGGAGCAGCAGCATGCTCATAGGCTTGCCTACTATATTGCTTCTGCCGAGTACCACGCACTCCTTACCCTCTATCTCTATTCCTGATCTCTTGATGAGCTGGATAACTCCGGCTGGTGTACATGACACAAAGCCCGGCTGTCCTATGCTGAGTGCACCAACACTCATCGGATGGAAGCCGTCCACATCCTTCTTTGGAGATATGGTCTTTATGACCTTATCCTCATCTATATGCTTTGGAAGCGGGAGCTGTACAAGTATTCCGTTCACCTTGTCGTCAGAGTTGAGCTTCTCTATAAGTGCAAGAAGCTCCTCCTCAGTTGTCTCCTCTGGTAGCTCATATGACAGTGAACCTATTCCTATATACTCACATGCCTTCTTCTTATTTCCAACATATACTGACGATGCAGGATCATTTCCGACCTGAATGACAGCAAGGCATATCTCTACGCCCTCTGCCTTGAGTCCCGCAACCTTCTCCTTGAGCTCATCCTTTATCTGTTTTGATATAACCTTACCATCTATAAGCTTATACATTTATTTGTCCTCCTAGAATAATCCGACGATCTTACCGTCATCATCAACATAAATCCTTTCTGCCGCCGGGGATTTTGGAAGTCCAGGCATGGTCATGATCGTTCCGGTAATCGCTACCACAAATCCTGCTCCTGCACTGACATAAACCTCACGGATATTTATATCGAATCCTGTAGGTCTTCCAAGCTTCTTTGGATCATCTGACAGAGAATACTGGTTCTTTGCCATACATACAGGGAAGTTACCAAATCCCATCTCCTCGATCTTGGCGATGGCCTTGCTGGCCTCTGCGCTGTATGTAACACCATCCGCACCATATATCTCTGTAGCGATACAATCTATCTTATCCTTTATTGACAGGCTGTCATCGTAGAGCACCTTGAAGTTGCTCTTCTTGTTCTCCAGCGTGTTGAGCACTGCATTTGCAAGGTCTATACCACCCTTGCCTCCCTGCTCCCATACATTTGCAAGAGCAAAATCGCAATCTCTGTCCTCGCAGAACTTCTTGACAAAGTCAAGCTCTGCCTGGCTGTCTGTGACAAATCTGTTCAGTGTAACAACAACAGGAACGCCATACTTCTGAAGATTCTCAATATGCTTCTCAAGGTTTACTATACCAGCCTTAAGCGCGTCGAGATTCTCCTCTCCGAGATCTGCCTTTGCAACTCCGCCATTGTACTTGAGTGCTCTTACTGTAGCAACCAGAACCACCGCATCAGGCTTAAGGTTGTTCATACGGCACTTGATATCGAAGAACTTCTCAGCTCCGAGATCTGCGCCAAATCCTGCCTCTGTTATTACATAATCTGCAAGCTTTAATGCTGTCTTTGTAGCCATTACACTGTTACATCCATGTGCTATATTTGCAAATGGTCCGCCGTGTACGATTGCCGGTGTATGCTCAAGTGTCTGGATAAGGTTTGGCTTGATGGCATCCTTTAAGAGCGCTGCCATAGCTCCTACAGCCTTGAGATCAGCCGCTGTCACAGGCTCATTGTCCATGTTGTATGCAACGATTATTCTGCCAAGTCTCTCCTGAAGATCCTTCATGTCACTTGCAAGGCAGAGAATAGCCATGATCTC
>OLSD01002586.1_pt1 | contig 12564 bp, 9 predicted proteins | sample 1672211 | NCBI WGS metagenome assembly OLSD01 (sample SAMEA3136659, study PRJEB25190) | human gut metagenome | reverse complement strand
CCTTGTTACAGAGCCGGATTTCTTTAAGACACTTTATCAGGAGGCAGATGATAACAAGACGACTCCTGATATAAACAAGACAACAAAGACGATCTCTGACTTTATTCTTCAGGCAGAGAGAAAAGCCAGCGAGGGTGGTAGCGATTACCTTAACTATGGAACATACTATAAGTGGTATGAGGGTGTATCAATACTTGATTTCCTTGATGGTAACATACCGGATAATATCAAGGATTCCACATATGATAAGGCTGGTTCAAGATCAGGTCTTACAGGAGACAGAAAGTCGTGGAACTTTGATAATGCCAAGATACTTGTGATTTCAGAGGACGGAGCCGGCAGTGCAATGTTCAGTGAAATCACAGAGAAGAATAGCAGTGCTACACGTGGAGACATGGCTTCTGCTGATTACACATTCAATGCGAAGACAAATACATGGGAATCTGTACAGAAGGCTCCAAACAGCGATCTGACAGGACATATGTATGCGAATGGTACTTCAAGCAGTGGTACAGGTCTTTCAAGATATGTGCCAAGTGGTGCTGATGTTTATCTCATTGACAGTGCCGATCTTGTAGAGGCGATGACCAATGGCGGTAAGGCATTTAAGAATGTCAACTTTGCAACATCATACTATAAGGATGTCAAGACAAAGTCAGTTTCCGGTACAGTGAGATGTACTGATGATGCAGGTGATGCAGTGGATCCAGCAGCAGATATGTATGCATATCTTGTAGTAGAAAATGGAACACAGCTTAATCTGGCAGGAACATCAGTAGATATTCTTATGAAGGCTCCTCTTGAGATGAAAGAGGTTCCGAAACTTGACGAGAATGGTCAGGAGATAAAGGATGCTGATGGCAACACAGTTATGGAGACTGTATACACATACAGCTTTGACAGACTCAGCCCTGAATATAGCTACAAGGTTGTAGTTGGAGGAGATGTCAGTGATGACCAGTTCTCTTATGATGATCTTGTGGTTGGAGTAGCTGATAATTCCGGTCTTGTTGACGGAAGTGATACTGATTATCAGTATGATTTCAATATTAAGACAGTTGACGAGGACAATGTATCAGGATACACATACAGAATAGACGCAGCAGGAACAGAAGATGAGAATGTTGTAGTTACATATCAGGATTTCCAGGAGAATGTTGGTAATGCAGATCTCAATTATGAGTATAAGAGTGATCTTGTATATACTAATCTGGATTTCTCAGATGCGGCAAAGGTTGTTTCGTATGTTACTGGTCTGCATGACAAATATCTCGAAACCCAGGCAGTATTCATGAATGGTACTTATGATAAGCTTGATCTCTCAGAGTATGACTTTGTATTTATTGACAAGGGTACATATAACAAGGAGATAGGCACAGCGGTATTCAAGGATCTGTGCAGTGCAGTCGAGAGTGGACAGTATTTTATAGTTTCTTCTAAGGCCGGTGACGGAAAGGGCTCAGGAGATGGCAGTGGCGATGATTCAGATCCAACCATTCCGGTAGTTGATTCACCATCGGCAAAGGCAGTGGCTGATGTTATCAATGCCAGTGTGTATCGCGATGGTTCTGATAACAAGTTCAAGGTACTTGAGATTCAGCCGGATTATCCGATTGATCTTGAGGTGGCAGCACTTCAGGATACCGTAAGTACAGCTTATACAACAAGAAGTGATGGAACAACTAAAATAACAGGAAACTATTATACAGTTCCATCTGATGTAGTAAGTGGTAAGTCTAAACAGGAGCTTGCGGCCAGAACAGAGTATTATGATTTTGATCTTACCAAGGCGAAGATAGCGTATGCTATCGATGGAATATCCATTGGAGATATTCAGCTCACTCAGGTTTCGACCGAGCAGCTCATTGGTATGAAGGAAGATATAGCAGCGACATACGATCTGGTATATATCGGTGGCGATATAAGTGCTATGGATAGAAATCCAGCGGAGATGTACAAAGGACAGAATGATATCGGTAATGCTACGCCGGGTTACACATATCAGATATTCCCAACATTCATCATGTATTACCACACAGGTACACTCAGTCAGTTGATGAATGCATCTACATATAGCCCAGATACAGCACCTATATCAGGATCAACAAATATGCTTGCATCACCAAAGGTTGGTGACAAGTATTACACAACAACATATCTTGCAGAGAATGGTAACGACCTGACAAACACAAAGTATCAGGAGCTTCTCACATACATGGCATCAGGCAGACCGATGATCATAAGTGATGAGCTTACCAGCGTATATGAGAATATGCAGGGTACAAATGCAAATGGTGATAAGCTTTCACAGGCTGAGCTCCTTCAGGGATATTGGTATAAAGATGGAAAGCTTGAGAGAAAGAATTATTATCTCGATCCATCATCAAGAATGTATCAGTTGGTAGATACTCTCTATGCAAGACATACAGGAGCAAATGGATCAAATATTCTGTGGGGATTCGATAAGGATGCAACACAGTATATAAGTGATAAGGATGGAATATACGGTAACAGTTTATGGACAAAGCGTGTTCAGTCACTTGCTGGAGGTAAGTTCAAGGAAACTGATTATATGGACTCAGACGTACAGGATCAGTCATGGTATAAGCGTCCGGGAACAGATACTGTATATTATAATTACAAGGTAGTCTATGATGATGCAACTTCAGCATCTCTTAACAGACTGGTGACAGGAAGTGCACATAGAACAAGACTTACTATCACTACAAAACCAGTTACATATCAGCAGGGAATACAGCAGACTTATATCAAGTCCAACAGACTACAGTTTACATTCCAGGTTGATGGTGACAAGTCAGTATATAACTACAAGTTGTTTGTAGATGTTGATAAGAATACAAAGTTCGAGAAGGGCGGCGGTGATTATTGTCTTGAGGACAAGATCACAAATGGTCAGGAGAAATCACTGACAGTAGCGCTTGACTCAGAATTCTTTGGATCAGCAGCATGGTATCTTGAGATAACAGATGAGGATGGCAATATAGTTGCTTCTTCTACAGGTCTCAGCAAGATAGTAAACAATAATGTATCAAAGAGTGAGATAAATGTTCTTCAGGTTCAGACAATGGCAGAGGGACAGACGGCAACCTCATGGGGAGCAACTGATACACTTTACTTTGATATTGAGTCACAGACAGCTCACAAGATTGCAAAGTACAATGTATTTGCAAACATGGCAGAGCTTGATAACGCTTCAACTACTCAGTATGCAGTTCTTGGAAGACATGAAAACAGATTCGGCGTATATGAGTTTGATACAAACACAGATGCGGATGATTATTATTCGAATCTTGCAGATGAGCTTTCAGAGGATTATGACATAAATCTTGATCTTGTGGTTGCTTCAAGTGATAGAGCTTCATTCAAGACAGGAGATGGAGTAGATGCTCAGTATGATTGCCTTGATACTATGGTAGAAGAGGCTGAGAAGCTTGCCAAGGGTGAGAAGGTTGATGGACATAGTCAGGAAGAGTACGAGAGCCTTGCCGCTGTTGCACTTACAGAATATTCAGCAGCGTCAGCAAAGGTTGCAACGCCAAAGAAGATTCTTGATAACTATCTCAAGAATGCAATAGACTATATTGATGGTAAATATACAGGAACTACAAATTACAGTACATTTATCAATAATTTCAGGACAAGCAATGCAGAGACAAAGAAAGTCCTTCAGTATATGCAGGATACAGGCGATTATTATCTGATATTCTGGCCAAAGTACAACACAATGAATCACTGTGAGGGTGACTTCAAAGCAGGAAAGATGTCAGATGATTTCGGAGCTGATTTTGCTAAGTATTATTCAGATTATGTGACAGCAAAGAACGCAGAACTTGAGGCAAAGGATAAGTACAATACTTACCTCAGACGTTCATATGGTAAGAGCTTTATGAAGAACATGTACTCAATACTTGTTCTTGGACCATCGGATTCATTTGGTGGATTTAAGGTTGACTTCAAGAAGGAAACATGTCAGTACATACTTGACTATGTATCAGCAGGAGGAGATTTGTTCTTCTTCCACGATTCAATGTCACCATATGCAAATGCAGGTGCAGTTAATCTTACAAAGTCACTTATATCAGTAGTAGGAATGAACAGATTCCATGTTGATGTAACAGACAATGTTGTCAAGTATGACAATCCGCTTAAGCTTGGTAAGTATAACGTTAAGAGTGTTTCTTACAGCAAGGCTTCTGTTAATACAAGTACATTGGATGTTACATACACAGCAGATGGAACAGTCGATGATGTGACATATACATCACCGGATAGCAGCTTGTATTACCTGACACCATATGCAAATAATCCTACAGCGGGCGAAGGATTACTGAACAGTATGAATTCTAACATTATGGATGTATTTGTTGAGAAGAATGCATACTGGCAGCCATATCTTGGAAAAGATAAGAAGGTATATGTAAGTGCACTTGCAATGACAGCACTTTACTACAATGGTAATATGGCCGGTGCAACAACTACACTTCCATATGTATATGCACAGGAGTCATATAAGGCAGCAACAGCCTGGTCACAGGCAGCAAATCAGGATCAGTCAGCTTGTGCTGAGACAGTTAAGGCTACACAGCTTAACTCAGGTCTTGTAACATTGTATCCATACAACATAAGTTCATCACTGAACATATCGGGTACACATCAGCAGGCATTTGCACTTGATCTTGAGAGTGACAACATAACAGTATGGTATACTCTTGCAGGTTCAAATAACTCATCGAACAGTAAGATGCGTTCATCAAAGTATGCAGCGGATCCTGGAGATGCAATGGAGGCTTACTTCATCTACACTACAGCTTATGGCAGTGGTGCGATCACATATTGTGGTGCCGGACATTCATCAGTTACAGGTAGACGTACAAGAAACAATGATGAGAGAAAGCTGTTCATCAATGTTATTGTAAACAGTGCATCAGCAGTACCAGAGATGCCAACTATTAAGTGTTACGATCCAAAGCAGACATGGGCTGCAGAGGATGAGCTTCCAAAGGATGCAGAGGCACTTGCTTCGTCAGGAAAGACAGTATATGTTAAGGAAGTTGATTCAAAGACTGACGATCCTGACTTTGATTACAAGATTGGTATTCCAGAGAAGACAAAGGTAACAAAGGTTAACATTTACTATGATCTGGATTATGATGATTCCGATTACTCGATCAGACCAAGCTACACAGAGGATACTGATAGAATGATCAAGTCATACACAAAGATTGGTACAGCAAAGTTAACATCTATATCAGGCGACATAAAGGATATTGTGAGAAATGGTGATGATTCAGCTCTTACACCTGATGATTCGTGTTATGCACCATATGGTGGAAATTACACATACATCGTTGTGGAGGTATATTACCAGGGCAAGACAGTTCCTGTATATACAATGATCAAGGTTAAGGCCGCAGATCCATTGTTTGACCTGACAGACAATACTATAGACGTTCCGGCACTTGGAGATTTCATCGCCGAGAAGAAGAATGTATTTGCATAATGCGTATATAGTATAAATAATAGCAATAAACATAGAAACCGGGGTGGTTATATACTCCGGTTTCTTTTTGTGTTATACTAACTCTGTTTAAAATAACAGACTGAAGGATGGAGATACATATGGAGATAAATGGAAAGACAAGATTATTGGGTTTGCTTGGTGATCCGGTTCAGCACACCTTGTCACCGCTTATACACAACACACTCAGCGATATATTGGGGATAAATGAGGTGTATGTACCGTTCCACACCCATAAGGAGGGACTGGCGGATGCTGTAAAGGGTGCATTTGAACTGAATATACTGGGAATGAATGCCACTGTGCCTCACAAGAATGAGATAATGGCTTCACTTGTGGATATAGATGAGGGGGCAGCGGCAATAGGTGCGGTCAACACTCTTGTCAGGACTGCAAACGGTTATAAGGGATATAACACAGATATGATGGGGCTGTCCAGAGAACTGGAGTCCTACGGAGTGGAACTGGACAGTAAGAGGGTAATCATACTTGGCGCAGGCGGTGCAGCGAGAGCTGTGGCATATATGTGCATGAATAAGGGTGCGGATAAGGTATATATTCTTAACAGAACGATCGAGAAGGCACAGACGATAGCAGAGGACATGAATGGTCATTTTGGCAGAGAGACAATGACTGCCATGAGACTTGGTGATTATGGACAGTTACTGCAGGAGAATGTAGATGATAAGTTCGTGGTATTCCAGTCCACATCGATAGGTCTGGCACCGAACAATGAGGCTGTAGTCATCGATGATCCACATTTTTACGACAGAGTCAGTGTGGGAATCGATCTCATATATAATCCGTTTGAGACAAAGTTTATGAAGCTTTGCAGACAGGCTGGAGCATTGGCGTACAATGGTTTGCGTATGCTCCTTTATCAGGGAATAATTGCATATGAGCTCTGGAATGATATATCCATATCGGAGGATGTTGCTGATATTGTGTACGACAGGTTGCTGCAGTCAATCAGAGAAAATGTGATCCTCATAGGATTTATGGGATGTGGTAAGACAACTGTCGGAGAAGCTCTTGCGAGAAAGCTGAACTTTGATCTGCTGGATGTGGATTCTTATATAGAGGACAAGGCTGGTTGCAGCATAAAGCAGATATTTGCCGACAAGGGGGAAGAGTATTTCAGACAGCTTGAGACAGATACTCTTAAGGAATTGAACAGCCGGCTGTCACATACGGTTATATCCACTGGAGGTGGACTTCCTATGAGACAGGCGAATGTGGATGAACTCAGGCGAATGGGCAGGATCATATATCTGGATGTTAAGCCTGAGGAGGTAGTAAGGCGACTTGCGGGAGATACGACCAGACCTCTTCTGCAGGGAGAAAATGTAGATCAGAGAGTGAGGAAACTTATGGGACAGCGAGGACCGGTGTATGAAGCTACCGCTGATATCATAGTTCCGGTTACAGGAATTGAAATAGATGAGATAGTACAGGAAATAAGTTCTTATATAGAAGGTGGGAGATGATGGTTATGGACACAGCAATTGCTTATGAAAAGGTCAGAAGGATAATAGATGAGATGAATCTTGATGCGATATTGATCACTGACAGGTACAACATGAGATATATAGCATCGTACCGCGGCGAGGGCGTTATAGTTCTGGCAGGATTCAAGATATACGGAGCAGGTCCAGCGCGAGTGCGAAGGATATGAATGTGCGGATATTGCTGGAAAAGGATATGTTGCGTGTATTTCATCTATTCTTGATGGACAGAGAAAAAATTCTGGGAATCTTAGAGTTGGATTTGAGAATCTTAGCATCAGCTATAGAGAGTATTCGGAATATTCGACAGGAATATTCGGTGTGGAATGGATAAGCCTTGATGGTAAGCTGGATTCCTTAAGAGAGATAAAAACTGATGAGGAGATCGAGAATATCCATATAGCGGAGTCAATAGGAGACAAGGCATTTTCACATATACTGGAATATCTCAGACCTGGCATTACAGAGAAGGATGTTGCGCTTGAACTGGAGTATCATATGAAGAAAAATGGTGCGGAGGGCTTGAGTTTTGACACCATAGCTGCATCTGGAATGAATTCATCTATGCCGCATGCTATTCCTACGGATAAGACTCTGAATAAGGGGGACTTTCTCACTATGGATTTTGGCTGTATATATGAGGGATATTGTTCAGATATGACCAGAACCGTAGCAATAGGAAAGGCATCTGATTCAATGAAATATGTGTATGATACGGTACTCAAGGCTCAGACGGAGTCTATGAATATGATAAAACCAGGAGTCAGATGTAACGATGTTGATGCTGTTGCTAGACGTATAATAGCCGATGCCGGATATGGAGATTGCTTTGGACATGGACTTGGACATTCGGTGGGATTGTTTATACACGAGAATCCGAGATTTTCACCTAAGTGTGATGACATATTGAAACCTGGCATGGTCATAACGGTCGAACCGGGAATCTATATTCCTGGACAGTTTGGTGTCAGGATTGAGGATCTGGTTGTTGTGACGGAGGATGGTTATAGGAATCTTACAGGATCAGAGAAGAAGTTGATAGAGATTTAGTAGTGGCGGCTATCACGATATAGAACTCAGGTATTATACCGCAGGTCTTATACCGGGAGCCATCGTGAGTGCCGTAGGAGTATGTACGTTTGTATTGCTGTGTATATACGACAGTAGAAAGCGCAGAAACGTAGACTTACCTGATAAAGGTTGATGGTATGGTAAAAAATAGTTGAAAATTTATTTCATATATTATAAAATGTGACAAGAAGTTTATATCTTTAAGGAGGATAAGATAGTTATGGCAGAGATGATCTCAGCAGGCGATTTTAGAAACGGCGTTACAATCGAATTCGAAGGAAATATTTATCAGATTATAGAGTTCCAGCACGTTAAGCCAGGAAAGGGTGCAGCTTTCGTTAGAACAAAGCTTAAGAACATCAAGAGTGGCGGTGTTGTAGAGAAGTCATTCCGTCCAACAGAGAAGTGTGAGAAGGCTCACATCGAGAGAAAGGACATGCAGTATCTGTACAATGACGGAGATCTTTATTACTTCATGGATCCAGAGACATATGATCAGATTCCTATCAGCTCAGCAGCTATAGGTGATTCACTTAAGTTCGTTAAGGAGAACGAGATGTGTAAGATCTGTTCACACAATGGCAACGTATTTGCTGTAGAGCCACCTCTCTTCGTTGAGCTTGTTATCACAGAGTGCGAGCCAGGTGTTAAGGGTGATACAGCTACAGGTGCAACAAAGCCATGTACAGTTGAGACAGGCGCACAGGTATCAGTACCTCTCTTCGTTAACGAGGGTGACACGATCAAGATCGATACACGTACTGGCGAGTATCTTTCAAGAGTATAATAATTGTTACCAGCATTAGGATATAACTACCTACGATAACATATAAGAAGAATAAGAGTCCCGGTGATTCAGGATATTTGAATCGCCGGGACTTTTTTGTGCTGTAAGCAACCCAAGGTTCTAACCTCCCCACCCTCTGAATATACTTTTTATGTAGCTGTACAGACAGTGTTATATAGAAGAAGGACGATACATATGTGTGGAGAAGATATATTGCATCTGCTTCCCATCAGGATCAGGTGCATGGTTGAGAAGCTGAGGCTTGATTATGGGAGACTGTGGGAGATACGTCTGAGGGTGAATAGTCCCTTTATACTTAGATACGAGGACTCGGAGATATATGTTGATTCCTGCGGATCAAGAACCTGTAATATGAAGGATGCGTACATAGTGACTGCCAGGGATGTGAACGACACTCTGGAATGTATCTGCAATCATTCCCTGTATGCCTATGAGGATGAGATACGTCAGGGCTTTATCACCGTGTGCGGTGGACACAGGGTAGGAGTTGCGGGCAAGATCATACTCGATGGAACAAGGATCAAATGCATCAGACACATATCATTTCTTAATATCAGGGTGGCACATGAGATCAAGGGATGCAGCGGTGATGTCCTGCCATACATATACAGTGACGGCAAGCTGATGAACACGCTCATAGTGTCCGCTCCGTGTCACGGCAAGACCACACTGCTCAGGGATATCATAAGAGTAGTGTCTGACGGAGGAATGACAGTTGGTGTGGTTGATGAGAGATCGGAGATAGCGGCGTGCTACAAGGGCGTTCCGCAGAATGATGTCGGAATGAGGACTGATGTTCTTGACTGCTGTCCAAAAGCTTCAGGAATGATGATGCTGGTTCGAACCATGGCGCCTGATCTCATAGCGGTCGATGAGATAGGAGGGCAGCAGGATGTCGATGCCATTTTCGGCGTGATAAACTGCGGATGCCGTCTGCTTGCTACTGCACATGGCTATTCCATGGATGATGTGAGAGACAGGGCAGGGATAAGGCGTCTTGTGGAGAACAGGGTTTTTGAGAGGTATGTCGTGCTTGGAGGCGACAAGGCGGGACAGATCTCTGATATATTTGACGGCCAGGGCAACCGGCTGTGCTGGTACGATTAGATGGGAGGCAGGACATGGTTAAGGCGATAGGAGGCTGTCTGATCGTATATGCCTCATTTATGGTGGGACATGCCATAGGGCAGTTGCATGGATGCATGGTGAAGGAGATGGAGGAAATGCTGCTCTTTATACAACTGTTCAAGGGGCAGATCATGTATGCCGGATCGGAGCTCCCGGAGATACTCGCCGACAGTGCAAAGCGTCTCAAGGGAAATGTTGGTAAATGGGTGAACGGTCTGGCGGAGATGTCTGAGAAGAACAGGGACAGGCCATTTGCAGAATTGTGGACAGACTCACTGGCGATGCTGAGGCGGGACAGTGCCCTGAGCTTGGAGGTGCTGGCGGATGTGGACAGGCTTGGAAAGATAATGGGAGATATGGACGTTGAGGCACAGCTCTCAAGGATAAATCTTGTGGAAGATATAATTACGGACAGATACCAGCGGGAACGCGCCAGAAGTTCCGGGATAAAGAGGCTTGCCAATTCACTTGGGCTGCTTGGAGGCGTATTCATAGTTATATTGCTCATGTAGGTTAAGAGGGAGAGACGATGACGATCCAGATACTTCTAAAAATAGGTGCAGTGGGAATTCTGGTGGCACTGCTCAACCAGATACTAAAACATTCAGGCAAGGAGGAGCACGCCTATCTGCTCAATCTGGCGGGACTCATCATTGTGCTTTCCTGGGTTATCCCGTACATAAGTGACCTGTTCAACGAGATCATGGATATTGTAAATATAGGACAATAAGTGAGAGTAGATGTGGGGGTAAATGATGAATCTCATGGCGGTTTCTCTGGCTGCGGTGATCGTGGTTCTGATAGCGGTGAAGATAAAAGAACTGGATTCCGGGTACGGGATCGTGTTGTCCATAGCCGGGTGTGTGATGCTCATGTATTTTGTGGTGAGCAGGTTCAGACTTATAGCTTCGTACATAGACAGGCTGACTGCGTACGTGTCGGTGAATATTTCATATATAGACGTGATCCTGAAAATGATAGGTATAGCGTATATATGCCGATTTTCATCAGATATCTGCAAAGATGCCGGCTGCAATGCCATGGCATCCCAGGTGGAGATGGCGGGAAAGATAACTCTTATTTTGCTCAGTATGCCCATACTCATGGGAGTTATAGATCTGGTGGTGACCATAGTTGAGGGGTAATTTGATAGTGGTGGTGCTGATGCTCTTTATGGGGGTGTCAGTGCCTGATGCGGCAAATGTGTGTAATGAGAGTAAAGTTGAATCATATGATACAGATATCAAATATTGTCCAGAATTTTATGCTGAGAATGAAAAGGAAAATACCACGGAAAGTGACTCTGATATTAACTCAGATATATTGGAGGACGACTCCGTCATCGGAAGCCTCAATGAGATCACAAAAGACAAATCCGACGTGACCTTCTACGACATATACGAGTCCCTAAAGAGTGGTGACGTGGATTCCACCATAGACATGGCACTAAAAGTGTTTTCCGACAGTGTCATATACGAGGTCAGGACAAGCAGGGGGCTGGCGCTGCAGATCATAGCGGTGATCGTGCTCGGAAGTACATTTGCCCAGCTTGCGGGAAATATGGGCGAGTATGTATCCGCCCATGGTTTCATGGTTACATACATGGTGTTGTTATCGCTGCTGCTGGGGGATTTCGTCCTAGTGCAGTCCATCGTGCAGGACACCATAGGAGATGTCACGGAGTTCATGAAAGCGTTCTATCCCATGTATGCCTCGTCTGTGTTATATGTGAGCGGCCCGGAGAGTGCCGGATATTCACAGTCGGTCATAATCCTGGTGATATACATTTGCCAGAATGTGATAATAAAGTTCATACTCCCCCTCATCAAATGCGGCGGGCTCATAGCACTCATAAATAATCTTGGAAGCGAGGATTATTTCTCCCGGATGGCGGGGCTTATGAAGAGCCTGGCGGTGTGGGGAATGCGGACAATGTTTGCGGTGGTAACCGGGATAAATGTGGTCAAGAGCATGATAGCACCGTCCATGGACAGGCTTTCAAGAAATGGCATACTCAGGACATTGGGAAAAGGTGCAGGTATGTCCACGGTGAGCGCTGTCATCAGTGTGATGGTGAGCACAGGAGAGTTTATCAGAAACTGTATGGGGATGGCGTGTACGATCATGATAGTCATACTGGCCGCAGTGCCAATGATCAAGATAATCGTCATCATGTTCATATTAAGGTTCATCGCCGCGGTGGTGCAGCCGGTCGGAGACAAAAGATATGCCGAGGCAGCAGGCATCATGGCGGAGACAGTGGAGCTGATGCTGAGGGCGTGCGGAATAAGCGTGATGATGTTCATCATAAGCATAGCCCTGATGTCGGTGAACATATCATAGAACGGATGGAGGATGTGCATGCTTGCTGAGTGGCTGAAAAATATAGTTGTGTGCAGTATACTTTTTTCTGTCGTGCTGTATATTGCCCCGGATCCGAAGATGCGCAGATATGTCCAGTCGGCTGTGGGATTTGTCATGATGATGGTCGTGATAAATCCTGTCATAGGCTG
>OLSD01002577.1_pt1 | contig 12597 bp, 9 predicted proteins | sample 1672211 | NCBI WGS metagenome assembly OLSD01 (sample SAMEA3136659, study PRJEB25190) | human gut metagenome | reverse complement strand
AGATTGAAATCGAGGTTCGCAGCTTCGATGAGCTCGACCAGGTATTGAAGCACGGTGGTGTCAACCGTATCATGCTCGACAACTTCTCTGTGCCTGATACCAAGAAGGCTGTAGATATCATTGCTGGCAAGTATGAGACAGAGTCATCTGGCGGTATCACCTACGATACTATCCGTGACTATGCAGAGCAGGGTGTTGATTTCATCTCTGTTGGTGCCTTGACACATAGTGTAAAGGGCTTGGATATGAGCTTCAAGGCTTGTGATTAATATAAATAAATTCAAGTTTCGCAAGCTCAGAAGTTGAAGGAGTTATCGCTCCCTACGGTCGCTGAGGAGTTAAGACAACAGTCTTTTTGGTGTAGTTTTTTAAGCAGCAAGACATACGTCTTAACTCCTTAACTTCCTTAACTCCTTTAACTTCCTGATATGCGAAAGTTCAGTAAATAAAGGTATATTTTATGAATAAGATTTTTGCTTCAGCCATGATGGCTGTAGCTATGATGGGCTGCGTCTCTGAGGCAGAGGCTTGCAGCAACTTCATTGTGGGCAAGAAGGCATCTGTGGATGGTTCCGTGATGTGTTCTTATAGTGCCGATGACTACGGTATGTTCCAGAACCTCTGCCATTATCCTGCGGCTAAGCACGCCAAGGGCGAGATGCGCAAGATTTATGACTGGGATACCAACAAGTATCATGGTGAGATTCCTGAGGCAGCCCAGACCTATAGCGTTATCGGCAATATCAACGAATGGCAGGTTACCATCGGCGAGACTACCTATGGCGGTCGTGAGGAGATGGTGGATTCTACCGGTATCATGGACTATGGTTCACTTATCTATGTAGCTTTGCAGCGCAGTAAGACTGCCCGCGAGGCTATCAAGGTGATGACCACCCTCGCCAATACGTACGGTTATAATTCAGAAGGTGAAACCTTCACCATCTGCGATCCTAACGAGGCTTGGATCATGGAGATGATGGGTAAGGGTGCCGGTTCCAAGGGTGCTGTATGGGTAGCCCTCCGTATTCCGGATGATGCAGTCTGTGCTCATGCCAACCAGAGCCGCATCGGCAAGTTCAACATGAAGGACAAAAAGAACGTGATGTATGCCAAGGACGTGGTTTCTTTTGCTCGCAGCAAGGGCTGGTTCCAGGGCAAGGATGCTGATTTCTCTTGGAAGATGGCTTATGCCAAGCCTGATTTCTCTGGCCGTCGTTTCTGCGATGCCCGTGCATGGTCTATGCTCAACCACTTCTATGACATGACTCCATATTTGGATTGGGCACTCGGCAAGAATCCTGATGCGCAGGATATGCCTCTCTGGGTGGTTCCTAACAAGAAGGTGAGCGTGAAGGATGTTGAGAATGTGATGCGCGACCATTACGAGGGTACTCCTCTTTCTGTAGCCGACGGTTCTGATATCGGTGGCGGTATCTGGGAGATGCCTTATCGTCCTACACCATTGATGTACAAGGTGGATGGCAAGCAGTATTTCAACGAGCGTCCTGTCAGCACCCAGCAGAGTGGTTTCGTATTCGTAAGTCAGATGCGTTCATGGTTGCCAAGAGAGATTGGTGGCGTGTTCTGGTTTACCAATGATGATGCCAACATGGCTGCATTCACTCCTGTATATTGCTCTATGACCGAGCGTCCTGAGTGCTACAATACTCCTGGTGCTGATGCCTTGCATTTCAGCAAGAAGAATGCTTACTGGGTATGCAATATGACCAGCAATATGGTTTATCCTCGTTACAGCCTGATGTTCCCAACCTTGAAGGAGGTTCGTGATAGCTTGGACAGCAGCTATTTCGCTGCTCAGGCAGGTGTTGAGAAGAAGGCTCAGGAGCTTTATGCCCAGAACCCACAGGCTGCTGTGAAGTATCTCAACGACTACAGTGTAGAGAAGGCTCAGCAGATGTTGGCTCGCTGGAACCAGCTTTTCGAGTTCATGGTGGTGAAGTATAATGATATGATTATCAAGCCAACCGACAAGAACGGTACTTTCGAGAAGACCCAGTATGGTTTGGGTGCTCGTCCAGCTCGTCCAGGCTATCCTGAGAAGTATGCCAAGGAATTGGTTAAGCAGTCTGGTGACAAGTTCCTGGTACCGGAAAGCGGTAAATAAGATTGATTGGTAATACAATAAAGCAAGAAGGGCAGATTCCATATTCGGAACCCGCCCTTTCTTTTTTAAAATCTCTCTCTCTGAAATATTTTGAGTCTACTTTACTTACAGAGACATACTCTATGGTTGATATCAACTACCTCTGGTATAGAATGTATAACATGCTTCAAGAACATACCCATACATACAACCATTCCTGAGAACATTACTGCTGCTAACGCTAAAGTAAACATAGTCATCATAATTTTTTCTAATCTTTTAAATTTTATTATTCGTTATTCCTTAATACGAGTGCAAAGTTAACACTTTTTTATCGGAATAACGAATATTTCTGCATGAAATGTGTATGTAACATGCATTTCTTGATTTGAGTCAATGAGACTATGCTGAGACTATTTTATGAATTCATCGACAGCAGGAACTCGTCATTGTTGCGAGTGTTCTGCATTGACTGGTGGATGGTATTCATTGCCTCAATAGGGTTCATGTCAGAGATGTACTTGCGGAGAATCCACATACGGTCGAGTGTGGTTCTGTCTTGCAGGAGATCATCACGACGTGTAGATGAAGCCACGAGGTTGACAGCAGGGAAGATACGCTTGTTACTGAGTGAGCGGTCAAGCTGCAATTCCATGTTACCTGTACCCTTGAATTCCTCGAAGATTACTTCGTCCATCTTGCTACCTGTATCAATCAAGGCTGTTGCGATGATGGTGAGAGAGCCACCGCCTTCGATGTTACGTGCAGCACCAAAGAAGCGCTTAGGCTTCTGCAAAGCATTGGCATCAACACCACCGGTCAAAACCTTACCGGATGCTGGAGCCACTGTATTGTAAGCACGAGCCAGACGGGTGATGGAATCCAGGAAGATGACTACATCATGTCCGCACTCTACCATTCTCTTTGCCTTTTCCAGAACGATACCTGCAATCTTCACATGGCGCTCAGCAGGTTCATCGAATGTAGAGGCAATCACCTCTGCATTGACGGTGCGGGCCATGTCGGTAACCTCCTCAGGACGCTCATCAATGAGCAACATCATCAGATAGGCTTCTGGATGATTGGCTGCTATTGCATTGGCGATATCCTTCATGAGGATGGTCTTACCGGTCTTAGGCTGAGCCACAATAAGGGCACGCTGTCCTTTACCGATAGGAGAGAACAGGTCTACGATTCGTGTGCTCAGGTTTGTGGTCTTGCGGTCTCCGCAAAGATTGAACTTCTCGTCTGGGAAGAGAGGAGTTAGATGTTCAAATGGTACACGGTCTCTTACTTCTGATGGTTCACGACCGTTGATCTTTTCAATGTTTGTGAGTGGGAAGTATTTTTCACCCTCGTGTGGTGGACGAACCTGGCAGAATACAACGTCACCCGTCTTAAGACCATATCGCTTGATCTGATTGGCAGATACATAGACATCGTCTGGTGAAGAAAGGTAATTGTAGTCGCTGCTGCGCAGGAATCCATATCCATCCGGCATCACTTCAAGCACTCCGCATGATGTGACGATGCCAGAGAAATCATAGGCTGGCTCAGGAATCACTTCTACGTTAGGTGTTTCCTGTGCTGCCGCAGGATTTGCTGTATTGATTGGTCTGTCGAAGATGTCTACCAAAGGAATGGCAGTCTGGTCTTCGATAGGAATGTCTACAACGGTGATGAAGTCAGTACCATCACCAGGATCTCCTTCCCATATACCGTTTGCATTGTTGGCTGCTGCTTCTGGCTTGTATGCATCCTGATTCTCTTCAGCAGAATCGGCATCATTGTCTGTATCCGTATTCTTGTTGTTGTGTGCTTCCATTTTGGCTTGCAATTTTGCAATCAGTTCCTCTTTGTCGTTTCCTTGATTGTCCTTGTTTGCCTCATTCTGTGCAAATTGTTCTTCCGGTATGAAGGAATCGTTTTGCTGGAAGTGGTTTTCTCCTGATGTGGTCGAATCGTTCTGGCTAGCTCCTGTAGAATCAGACTGCTCTGTGGTTAATGTCTCAGGAACATTCTGCTCTGAAAAGTTAAGGTTTGCCTCTACTGGAGTTCCTTGTTGCGCATCCTGTTTTTCCTGCTGTGCTTTGATGGCAGCAGCCTTGGCAGCAGCTATGGCTTCAAGCTCTGCTTTGCTCTTGCGCCCACGGTGTTTTGGGAATGCTGCCAATGGGTCTTTTGTCTCTTCCTCCAGGAGGACTTCTTCCTTCGCATTGTTCTCTGTTGGACCTGTTACTTGATGCTTTTGTACGTCAAAGTTTTCTCCATCGATACCATTTACGCTATATACTCTATCCTCTTTGCTGGAGACGATACGGGTACGCTTGCGTTTTGTTACAGCCAGAGTAGAATCCTCTGTCTGAGCATTGAAAATAGTATTGATAATCGTTTCCTTATTGTCGCCAGATTTAATCTTGACTCCAATTTGCTTAGCAATGTCCTTTAACTGAACGACACTATTTGCTGATAATTCTTCCTTGCTATACATTATTATATATTGTATATGTGAATATTGTTTCTGAGTGATTTTGACGTTTCAAGAATTGAAACATCGCTCGAAAAGTTATCTTTCGAGTGCAAAGATAATTAAAAAATTTGTTTCTGCCAAATTTTTTGCCTATCTTTGCACAAAAATAATTCGATTATCGATGATTTTATAATGAATATTTAATTTTAACTCTATAAAAGTGCATACAAAAGAAGAAAAACTAGCTGCATTCAGCAGATTGCTGGATGTTCAGGACCGACTTCGTGTTCAATGTCCTTGGGACAGAAAACAGACGTTTGAAAGTCTTCGACCTAACACCATCGAGGAGGCTTTCGAACTTTGTGATGCCCTCATGAAGCGTGATTATAAGGATATAAAGAAAGAATTGGGTGACGTCTTGGAACATGTGATGTTTTATAGCATTATTGGTCGTGAAGATGGCAAGTTTGATATTTGTGATGTCTGCAACCAGGAAGCTGATAAACTTATGTTCCGCCATCCGTTCATCAATTGGAATGAAGAGGGGGAATGGACGGTCTCTAATCCTGATATGTATATCAATGAAGCCGGACAGGTTGTGTATAAGGAGTCTGATGCTCAGGCATTGAAGGCAGGAAAACCCAAGACTGCGGCTTCCGTGGAAAAGACTTGGGAGCAGATCAAGCAGCAGGAGAAGGATGGCAATGAAAGAGTCCTGAGTGGAGTACCTAATTCTCTTCCTTCGCTTATCAAGGCTTATCGCATTCAGGACAAGGCTCGCAATGTGGGCTTTGACTGGAAGGAAAAGGAGGATGTATGGGATAAGGTACAGGAAGAACTGGAGGAACTCAAGGTGGAATTGGCTAGGGAAGACAAGGAAAAGTCTACCCAGGAATTGGGAGATTTCCTCTTCTCTGTCATCAATGCTGCCCGTCTCTACAAACTCAATCCTGACAATGCCCTCGAAAAGACGAACCAGAAGTTTATCCGTCGCTTCAATTATGTGGAAGATCATTCCTTTAAACAGGGCAGAAATCTGAAGGATATGAGCCTGGAAGAAATGGATCAACTCTGGAATGAAGCCAAGCAGGAAGAGCGCAAGAGTGAGTAAACGTAGATAAGCTGGGAAATCAACAGTCATGTTGAGCAATATTAATATTTAACTTAGGAAAGTTATGAAAAAGTTAGTGTATATAGCGATAGCTTTGGTAGTCATGTTTGCTGCTAATAGCTGTAAGGAAAAGAAGGAGACTTCTGTTATCAGTACCAATGACTCTGTTGAAGTAGAGGAGATGAATGATTCTACGATATATGGTTTATGCGGAGAAGGTACATCCATGCACAGTCTGGAACTGTGTTCTGATGAGGGTGATACGCTTTCTGTCTTTATTGATGACGCTGACCCTTCTATTGTTCAGGGAGGATTGATGGCTGGCGACCGTATTGCCCTTTTGGCTTATAAGGCACAGGATGGGGAGATGGTTGCCAGGAAGATTATCAATCTTACTTCTTTGTTGGGTAAGTGGATTTCTCTGGATAAGAATTTCGACCTTCTGGAAGGTGGCGTGGTGAAGAATAATGTCAAGGCTGAAACCAACCCTTGGACTTCCTGGAAAATCCTGAATGGTAAGCTGCTTTTGAATAAGGACACCTTTGATATCGATAATTTGGGTCCTGACAGTTTGCTGTTGGAGAATCATCAGGGTATCTTCGTCTTTAAGCGTCAGGAATAGTTGCCTGGTGAATCAGGAACGGTGTAAGATGAATAATTTTGCTAATGGAACCTTTTAAGATACATATTCTGGGTTGTGGCAGTGCGCTGCCTACCCTCAAACATAACGCTTCCTCTCAACTCATAGAGATGAGAGGCAAGTGCTTCATGGTGGATTGCGGTGAAGGAGCGCAGATGCAGTTCCGTCGCTCTCACATCCATTTCTCCAAACTGAATGCCATCTTTATCAGTCATATGCATGGCGACCACTGTTTCGGTTTGATGGGATTGTTGTCTACGCTTGGAATGCTCGGACGTACTTCCAAGTTGAGAATTTATGCTCCCAAGGATTATGAACCTCTCTTCAGGCAGCAGGTTGAATTCTTCATGCAGACGATGGAGTATGAGATGGAAATGATTCCCGTTGATACAGAGAAGCAGCAGGTCATATATGAGGACCACTCTCTTACCGTTGAAACTGTACCTTTGCAGCATCGTGTGCCTTGTTGTGGATTCATCTTCCGTGAGAAACCTACCTTGCCACATATCCGTCGTGATATGATAGACTATTATGGCATTCCTGTCAGTCAGATCAACAATATCAAGAATGGTGCTGATTGGACGAATGAGGATGGTGATGTTATCCCGAATGCCCGACTCGTTCAGCCTGCTGATTCGCCTCGTAGTTATGCTTACTGCAGTGATACTCGTTTTGTGCCTGGTTTGAAAGAGAAGGTGAAAGGCGTTACTGTGTTATATCATGAGAGTACCTATACATCGGATCAGGAAGATCGTGCCAAGATATATTATCATAGTACGGTGCGCCAGGCTGCTACCATAGCAGCAGGAGCGGGTGTGGGAACCTTGCTTCTGGGACATTATAGTGCGAGATATAATGACGAACAGGTCTTGCTGCAAGAGGCCAAGGCGGTGTTTGAACACTCTATACTCTCTCAGGAGGGAATGGTTTTTGATGTCGTTTGATAAGTTTTTCAAAAAAAGTTCATGATTTGATGCAAGGATTTTCATATCTTTCGTTTGATTTAAAAAAGAGAAAATAAAATTGGAATCTGAGAAGGAGCTTTTGGACGATATTTTTCGTGGCAGCCGGGATGCTATGCATCGGTTGTACGAACGGTATGTAGGGCATGCCATGGCGGTTGCGCTGAGGTATGCCCCTTTGCGCGAAGATGCCGAGGATGTTGTCCAGGACAGCTTCATCAAGGTTTTTGCTGCGATTCCGAATTTTCAGTATAGAGGTGAAGGATCACTGAAAGGGTGGTTGCTTCGTATTGTTGTAAATGAGGCGATTACTTGTGTTCGGCAGAAAAGTAAACTTACGCTGGTGGAAGAATTTCCGGATGAGCCTTTGGAAGAGGAACCGCCTGTAGAAAAGATACCACCTGCTGAGCTGACTAAAATGATAGGAGAACTGCCTGATGGCTATAGATTAGTACTTAATATGTATGTCTTCGAACAGTTGAGTCATAAGGAGATAGCCCTGCGGTTAGGCATTAAGGAAAGTAGTTCGGCATCGCAGTATCTGAGAGCTAAGAAACTCTTGGCAAGAAAAATTAATGATTATCTGAGTAAATTAAACGAGAAAGAATATGAGTAATAATGATTGGACAAACAAACTTCGAGATCAGTTGGCAGACTATCAAGAGCCTGTCTGCCGTGACTTGTGGGCGGGTATTGAACAATCGCTTGCTCAGAAGACGGGACATCAAGAGGTATCTAAACCTGGTAAAATAATCCATATAAACACTTGGAAACGTTGGTCTGCTGCTGCGGCGGCTGTGGCTTTGTTGGGAGTAGGAGGTAGTTATGTCTACTTCCATCAGGAGGAAGACAAACTTGCCAGTTCGCAGTTGGCAATGGCAACAGATAAAGCATCTGCATCTGCGGTTGCAGAGCATTCGCATCCTATGGGTAAGACATCGGAAAATGGAGCTGGGAATACGCTTGATTCCAGAGATGACAATGTAGGGTTGGGGATGAAAAGGAATCCAAAGCAAACCGTAGAAGGTAAAAATGCTGGAAGACAGCTTTTGGCTGATCAAACGGTTCTTTTGGCTTCTGCTTCCGAGAATGAAGTGATGCCAGCTTCGGAGAATGAATTGATGGTGGCATCTGTTGATTCTCAGCCAGTCTCATCTGCAGAAGAGAAAACTGAATCAACTCTTCAGCAGGATTCTCCGGCCCGGCAGACTCAAAAGGCAAAGTCTATTGATAACCTCTTTGCGAATGCCGTAGTAGCTGATGCTTATCAATTCTCTCATCATGAAGAGACTGTTGGCTGGTCAATGAAGCTCTATGCAGAAAATCTGAGTCCGAACTTGGGATTGTCTACTTCTGATGATTCCTATGCGAGTTCTGGTGTTTTGGCAGACCCTATGCCGGGTGTTGTTCCTGATCCAACAGTAGGAGGTGTGAATGATATCGATTATCTGATGGCATCCTATAAGGTGGTTCAGAAAACACATAAAGGCGAAGCCAAGCATCATGCTCCTGTCTCTGTAGGATTGCAGGTGGCATTTGGTATTGCTCCACGTCTGTCGTTGAGTTCGGGTTTCGTGTATACCCGTACCTCCTCCGACTTTTATCCGTATGCACCTCATAACAATTATAATGTCCATCAGGTGCTTCACTATGTGGGCATTCCGGTAGGTTTGAACTATGAGTTATGGAAGAGTGGAGGATTCCATGCTTATGTGATGGCTGGTGCTGAGGCTGACTTGAATGTGAAGAATAATACGGAAGAGGAGGGAGTAAAGAAAGAGAATGCCAAACGTGATAGAGTGCAGTTCTCAGGAAAGGCTTCGCTCGGAGCACAATATGATATCACGCCAAATGTAGGCTTGTATATTGAGCCGGGTGCTAAATATTACATTGATAATGGCAGCGAGATTGAAAACACTTTCAAGGATAAGAAACTAAACTTCAATTTTCAGTTTGGTTTGAGATTCAATCTTTAAAACATAAATAGAAAAGAGGGTGTGTCATAAGTTCATGATGCACCCTCTTTTTCTTTTATATCTTATAGATATGTTTTCGGAAAAGATAGTCAATGTTTGTGAGAAAGTTAGTATCTCTGGCCGCACAACAGCTGTTGTGCGCTCGCATATCAGCTGTTGTGCGCTCGCACACCAACTGATGTGCATGCGGTAGTCAACTGTTATGAGCCAACTTTTATCTAGACTTATAACACGCTATCTTTTGCTTGTTTATCATTTCAAGAGTCTTTCACTCATATTCTGTGCAGCCTTTCTACCGTCACCCATGGCAAGAATTACTGTAGCACCACCACGGACGATATCACCACCAGCGTAGATTTCTTTGATAGAACTCTGCATCTGCTCGTTTACGGCGATAGTGTTCTTTCTGCCGAGCTCCAATCCTTCAATACTCTGAGGAACAAGAGGGTTAGGACTTACACCCACTGCAACAATCACCTGGTCGCATTCCAATGTCACGGTCTCGCCTGTAGCTTCCGGACGACGGCGACCGCTGGCATCAGGTTCTCCCAGCTGCATGACGTCGAGGACAACAGACTTCACAGCGCCCTTCTCGTCAGCTTCATACTCCTTAGGATTATGGAGAGTCATGAAGTTGATGCCTTCTTCCTTGGCATGCTTGACTTCCTCAAGACGGGCAGGCATCTCTGCTTCAGAACGGCGATAAACCAATGTTACCTCGGCTCCCAGACGCTTGGCTGTACGGCAACTGTCCATCGCAGTGTTTCCTCCGCCCACAACAACTACCTTCTTACCCAGGTTGATAGGGGTATCGGTATGAGGATTGGCGGCATCCATCAGGTTTACACGGGTAAGATACTCGTTAGAAGACATGATGTTCAAGGCATTCTCACCAGGGATATTCATGAAGTTAGGCAAACCTGCTCCCGAACCCACAAAGATGCCCTTAAATCCCTGTTTTTCCAGGTCTTTTACAGAGATGGTCTTGCCTACGATGCAGTCGGTGATGAATTTCACGCCCATCTTCTGAAGATTCTCAATCTCTACGTCTACGATGGCATTAGGCAATCGGAACTCAGGGATACCATATTTCAATACACCACCTATCTCGTGCAGAGCCTCGAATACGGTGACTTCGAATCCCTTCTTTGCCATATCGCCAGCAAAGCTCAGACCGGAAGGACCTGAACCGATAACGGCAACTTTGATTCCGTTGGCTTCATCGCATTGAGGAACTGAAATGTTGCCACTCTGACGTTCATAGTCGGCTGCAAAACGCTCCAGATATCCGATAGCCACTGCCGGCTCGTTCATCTTGAGATGCACACACTTGCTTTCACACTGTTTCTCCTGTGGGCAGACACGTCCGCAGACAGCAGGTAGGGCAGAGGTGTTCTTCAGAACCTTTGCAGCAGCCAGGAACTGACCGCGTTCAATATTCTTGATGAATGAAGGAATGTTGATGCTTACCGGACAGCCTTCCATACAGGTAGGCTTAGGACAGTCGAGGCAGCGCTTTGCCTCGGTCAATGCCATCTCCTTGGTCAGACCGATGTTCACCTCTTCCGTACGGGTAGTTGCACGATATACTGGGTCGAGTTCCGGCATCTTCACACGCTCGATAGCCGTACGTTCCTTGGCTTTCATGGAAGCACGCAATTCCTTTCGCCACTCGGCGTTGCGGTCTGTCAGCTCTTCGATGGATGCATCTGTTGGCTCTACGTCCATTGTTATGTCTGTGGTCTCCTTGTTCTTTTCGGCATCTATGGTAGCCAGATGTTCCTCGAAGTGTTCCATCTCCTCGCGCTCTACGTCCTTGAAGGTTCCCATGCGCTTGAACATCTCGTCCCAATCTACCTGGGCGCCGTCAAACTCAGGACCGTCGATGCAGACAAACTTGGTCTTGCCACCGATGGTCAGGCGGCAGGCACCGCACATACCGGTTCCATCCACCATGATGGTATTGAGCGAAACGTCTGTGGAAAGATTATATTTCTGGGTCAGGAGACAGCAGAACTTCATCATGATAGGAGGACCGATGGCGAAAACCTTATCGATATGCTCCTGATTGATAAACTTCTCGATTCCTACGGTTACAACACCCTTCTCGCCGTAGCTTCCGTCATCGGTCATGATGATGAGCTCATCGCTAGATGCACGCACTTCATCTTCCATAATCACGAGGTCTTTGTTCCTACCCGCAATTACGGAAAGGACTCTGTTTCCTGCGGCTTTCAGCGCCTTGATGATAGGGAGCATAGGAGCTACGCCTACGCCACCACCGGCACAGATGACGGTACCGAAGTTCTCGATATGTGTAGGATTTCCAAGTGGTCCCACCACATCGTGAATTTCATCACCTTCATTTAGGGCACAGAGTTTGGTAGATGAAAGACCTACCTTCTGCACAACCAGTGTGATGGTTCCTTTCTCAATGTCAGCATCAGCGATGGTCAGCGGCATACGCTCGCTGTTGTTGTCTACACGGATGATAACAAAGTTACCTGCCTTTCGGCTCTTGGCTATAAGCGGTGCTTTTACATCGAAGCGGAATACTTTCTCTGAGTATTGTTCTTTCTTGATAATCTTGTTCATGGGCTATTAAATTTCTTAATGCTGATATATTAATATTTCTGGTTCGCTGTTTAGAGTTTGCTTCATGGTACATAAAAATGCAAAAGGATAACATCGGCTACCTTTGTGGCAGTCGAAGTTATCCTCGTACAATATATGTTATTTTTGTTTTTCGAATGTTTTGTATAATCGAGAAAAACAGAAAGTCTTACCGATACTTCAAATTAATCGAAATTTTTGTCATCAAGCATCTCGAATCCGCAGTAAGGAACCAATACCTTAGGCACGCGGATACCCTCTGGTGTCTGGTTGTTCTCCAGGATGGTTGCAACGATACGTGGCAAGGCGAGAGCAGAACCGTTCAAGGTGTGGCAAAGTTCAATCTTCTTGTCCTCTGCATGGCGATAGCGGCAGTGGAGACGGTTTGCCTGATAGCTCTCGAAGTTAGATACTGATGAAACCTCCAACCAGCGACCCTGAGCTGCACTCCAGGTCTCGAAGTCGTAGCAGATAGAAGAGGTGAAGCTCATATCACCACCGCAGAGACGGAGAATGTGGTATGGCAACTCCAGTTTCTTCAGCAGCCCCTCTACGTGGTCGAGCATCTCGTTCAGACTCTCGTAAGAGTGACCTGGCTTATCGATGCGTACAATCTCTACCTTGTCAAACTGGTGCAAGCGGTTCAAGCCGCGAACATCCTTACCGTAGCTACCAGCCTCACGACGGAAGCAGGCAGAGTAAGCGCAGCGCTTGATAGGGA
>OLSD01002575.1_pt1 | contig 12619 bp, 7 predicted proteins | sample 1672211 | NCBI WGS metagenome assembly OLSD01 (sample SAMEA3136659, study PRJEB25190) | human gut metagenome | reverse complement strand
ATAAAGTTATATAAACTTAAATATCAGAGAGTTATAAATTATTCAGTAAACACTATTTAAGCAGTTCTGCAGAACAACGTATTTAGAGAATTCCTAAATTTGCATTGTCAATCACTATTAAACTACAGACATCGCCGCCAATGCGGGATGAAGACTTTAACCTATTGAGAATCACAACCATCGGCAGTGTTTTGAAACTACCAGCCATAGGCTATTTATATAAGAAACTGACAAGGACGTATAGCTATGAAACATCATGTTTCTGTCATATTAAGCATAATGATGGCGCTGATGCACGTATCCGCATCATGGGGCCAGAAGCAGGAGCCGCTTGCCGACGTCGGCAGCATCTCTCTTGCAGCCAATCCGACAGACGGCAGCGCCATGCAATCCGACAGCGTAAGGTTCGCCGCCGCGGAAAAGGAAACGTATGGCCGATGGCAGAAACACCTGTATCTGAAGACAAATGCCGTAGGGTGGGCGTTTGTGATAGCCAATATCGCCGTGGAACTCGATGTGGCGCCCCATTGGTCGGTGGCACTCCCCATAAACTATTCCTTCTGGAACTATTTCACTTCGAAGCGCAAGCTCCGCACTCTCTCCGTCTATCCCGAATGCCGCTACTGGTTTGATGCCGGCAATAGGGGATGGTTCGTGGGGGCACACCTGGGCGCAGCATACTACAATGTGGCGTTCGGCGGCAAATACCGTACGCAAGATCGCGGAGGCCGACGCCCCGCACTGGGCGGAGGCATCTCGGCAGGATGGCGCACCGCCCTCTCTGCAGACCGCCGATGGCAGATGGAGCTGTCGGCAGGAGCCGGAGTGTACTCGCTGCAGCACGACAAGTACTACAACCGCCCCGGCGGACTGAAAACCTATACCGAGCACAAGACATATTGGGGCTTCGACCAGGCGGCAGTATCCGTCTGCTATGTGTTTGACCTTTGTAACGGGAGGACACGGCCATGAAGCATATTCCACTGCACGATACATACCGGAGCCTGCGCAAGAGCCTCGCCGCCATGTGGATAGTCTGCATGACGATGGTGCTCACGGGATGCTGGGTACACGAATTCCCCGACACCCCCGACACGGCACCGCTCTGGCTGCATCTCAGATTCAACACCGAAATGCAGCAGAGCTACGTCAGTCTCTCGCGGGCATGCGCCCCGATACAGCCCACCCAGATGTGCACAAGCGGTATGATGCGCTATATCATACGGCTTTATCCACAAGACGCATCGGTGCACAACGCTTCGTCGGCAGCATACAGAGAATATACCGTGACGCGAGACATCGCCGGCGGCTATGATGCCGACATCAGGCTCGATGCCCCTCCGGGCGACTACCGCATCATGGTATGGGCAGACCTTGCGGAGAGCGGCGGGAACGTGGGCGGATTCTATGACGCGGCGGATTTCGCCCGGATCACGACGCTAACGCCATACGCCGGCAGCACCGACTACCGCGATGCCTTCCGTGGGGAGGCGGCAGCCACTGTAGTCACCAGCACCTCGGAACCGGTTCCTGTGGAAGCCACCGTCAGCATGGTGCGCCCGCTCGCCAAGTTCGAGTTCGTTGCCAACGACGTGCGCCTCTTCATGGAGCAGCAGACGCTGGCGATGGCAGAGAAGGAAAAGGAGAAAGACAAGGACAATGCGGCAAAAGACAACACGTCAAAGGGCAGCAGCGACGGCACAACGCGGGCGGCAAATCTCGATGACTACCGAGTGCGCATAATATACAACGGATACGTGCCCGTAAGCTACAACATATTCTCCGATATGCCTAACGACGCCATAATGGGAGTGGAATGTGACGGGCGCATCCGCCGCCTCTCCACCGACGAGGCTTCGCTCGGATTCGACTATGTGCTGGTGAACGGCCATGCCACGGAGGTGACCGTACAGCTCGCCATCTACGACAAGGAAGGCACCCTGGTGTCGAGGACGATGCCCGTAAACGTGCCGCTCAGGCGCAGCTGCCATACTATCATCAGCGGCGGACTGCTCACGCAGAAGACCACGGGCGGTGTGGGCGTGAACCCCAGCTACGACGGAGAGTTCAACATCATATATTAGAATGTAGCTACAAAAGGCAACATATATAAATAATAATAACAGAGTAATAAACTAAACTTTTAGAACTATGAAGAAATCTATTTTCCTCGGAATGCTTGCAGCCTTAGCGCTTGCAAATTCCTGTTCGACAGAAGACAACGGCTTGTCTTCATCAGAGAACAACCTCAAGCAGGTAACGCTTAAAGTCAGTGCAGACGGCGCCCTGACACGTGCCATCAGCGACGGAACATCAGTAGACCAGTTGGTATACCGCGTGTTTGACAAGAACGGCAAGGCCATCACCACACTCAACAAGACCACCGAAACGGCGGCAGACCTGCTGAGCGGCCATACGGTGACGCTGACCCTCGCCAAGGGACAGACCTACAAGATTGCCTTCTGGGCACAGAAGGCCGACTGCGCGGCATACACCGTGGACGACAACATGAATGTATCGATAGACTACAGCGGAGTGAACAACGACGAATCGCGCGATGCTTTCTTCAAGACGGTGGAACTGACAGTGAATGAAGACATGACGCAGGACGTGACGCTGAAGCGCCCGTTCGCACAGATCAACGTGGGAACGACTAATGCCAACTGGACTGCCGCCACAACGGCAGGACTGACCGTAACACAATCGAAGGTGACCGTCAAGAAGGCAGCCAATAAGCTCAACGTGGTAGACGGCACGGTATCGGGCGCAACTGACGTGACATACACCGAGGCCAACCTGCCGGGCGAACCGCTGATGGTTGATGCCGACGGCGACGGCACGAAGGACAGCTACAAGTATCTCTCCATGTGCTACGTATTGCCGAACGACGCTACCGACGGCACACAGAAGACACTGGCATCAACGGAGTTCATCTTCAAGCCGGCTGCCGGAACAGACGTGATTATCAAGGACGGACTGCAGAACGTGCCTCTGCAGCGCAACTACCGCACGAACATCGTGGGCGACATCCTCACACGCTCGCAGCAGTTCAAGATCGTGGTTGACCCGGCATTCGACAAACCGGACAACAACGTGGTATACAGGATTGCCAAGGCATCGACACAGGCAGAGATGACTGCCGCAGCAGCACAGCCAAACACCACCGTAGTGCTGGAGCCTAACACCTACACGCTGTCTGCAGCCCCTGCCGACGGCGTGGTATTCACGAGCAACAACCCGGAAACCACCATCATCAAGATTCCGGCAGCTGTAACGGCAACAAACGTGAAATTCGAGAACGTGACCGTGGAATCACCCAATGAAAACTACACAGGAATCCAGCATGCCACAAGCGTGAGATACGTAGGATGCATCATCACCGGACAGCCGTTCTCTTATGCCGCAGATGCATATTATGACAACTGCACATTCAAGCAGACTTCAGCAGGCGCATACAACATCTGGACCTACGGTTCAACACGCATCACATTCAACAAATGCGAATTCCAGTGTGCCGGCAAGAGCGTGCTGATATACAATGAGGGATCCGTGAGCAGTCAGACCGCCACATTCAACGACTGCACATTCAAAGCATCGGCATCGGTTACCGGCAAGGCTGCAATCGAAATCGACAGTTCGCTCCCTGATGGAACAGGTACTCAGTTCAACGTAATCATCAACAACTGCACCGCAACGGGATTCGACAACGGCAGCGTAAGCGGCAACTCCCTTTGGAACGAGAAGAAGGGTACCAAGGCACAGGTGACAGTAGACGGTGTGGTAGTGAAGGAGCGTCAATAGACCATACGACGGCATCAATGCCGATTGACTTCCGATAGAGCACGTCATCGGAAATGAACAATATGGAAACGGCTGGAAGGCAACAAACCTTTCAGCCGTTTCTCTGTAACTAATCAAAATTAAGCGACATGTTTAGATATCCTTCAGTACAAGTGTGGCTCTCTTCAGCATAATAGAGCCTAATACGTCCTTCAGACGCTTTACTTTCAAGTTCTTGCAACTTCTCGACTTTGTATTCATAGAGTTGCGGCGAGGGTACTCCCCTTGGGCGTTTTCTTATTCGCTTATATCTTGCGCCAATGCTGATAAAAAACGTTTGAATGTTGAGTCGCTTGCCTCTTTGCCCGAGGCTTGCTCTATTGCCGCTCTTGCCTTGATCACGCTCTGTCTGTCTTGCTCTATTGCCTGACGCACAGCTTCCTCGTCCGAACAGTCCATGATAGGTTTTCAACCTCTGCCAGAACGGGCATTCAATCCATCGATTCCTTCGGACTTGAAACGTTTTACCCAAGCGTTTACGCTCACGTGGCTCATTTCCGTTTGCACGCCCGCTGCTGCAGAAGACAGTCCGTCTGCTTTCAGTAACACAGCACGACAACGCATGCGGAAGCAGTGCTTTTCGCCTAAGCGAAATCCCTTTTCGAGTGCGAGGCGTTCCGCCTCTGTCAACTCCAATACTTTTGGCTTTCCCATTGCATATAAAACGGGAAAAGACAATAAATATTGTCTTCAAGAAAGCATGGAACTGTTGATAATAACAGCACCCATAAAGCTAATATGTAGGACAAATGTTTCAATAATATCTATGCTTTGTTCTGATTTTGAGCTGCAAAATTAGTTAATTATATTTTATAAACAAAACATTCTGCAATTATTATATCTATTAAGCAATAGTTCGTTAAAAACTGAGTATATGGCTACGCAGCCTTAGGCTGCCAGCCAATGAGTTCTTTGACAATCTTACTAATTAAAGTTCGGTTCGGTCGGCATCGGGACATGTCGAAAATTAATTTCGTATAGTTCGCATTGAACATCAACGACTTAACTTTTGCCATGGAATTGTCCATGCCATTGTCTTTCATGAAGACCTTGGCGGCATTCAGTGAGGCGAACGATGCGTTGAACGCAAAGTCAAACTGTCTTTTGTGTCTTGCCTGACAATCCATAAGTCCCGTAAACTGCTTGCTGTCGCGATAGCAGAACTCTATCTGGAAACGAGTGCGGTATGTCTTCAATACTTCCTCACCCGTCATTGAGAGAAATCAAGCACTTAGCCAATTTTATTTAGTTATGTTTTGTTAATTAACTTGCTCATTTTCAAACGATTACGTAATTATTAACAGAGTATTGATGGTAAATCTAAATCGAATAAAAGTGGTTCTTGTTGAGCAAGGCAAATCGGAAACCTGGTCTTCGTGGATTCTCTTCGCAGAACATTCGTAATATGCGTACTTTCTACGAATATTGGATGCTATTTATAATTTGCTCGCCGATGGCGAGCAAATTACAAATAGCTGTAAATAAGGATGTTATCGATATTGATAATTTCTCTCTTCAAAAATGGTCGCCCATGGCGAGCGAAATCAATCGTGAGGAATTTTTAGGTATCAGCTTTTCACATCACATGGAAATTCTTCATAAGACGAAAGATCTTCATGAAATTCTTTTCTACATACTATTGAGATCTTATAGAGAAAAAAGCAAATAGCTGTCTTTTCCCAACCGCTCAATCGCTCATATCTTTGCCCTAAAAAAGCAAGATATGAGTGATTTTTCTGTACGCTCGGCATGGGCATTGTCTAACGGCTGGAAGGCAACAAACCTTTCAGCCGTTTCTCTTAATTCGCCTTGAAATATAGCCCTGTAAACAAATCGAAAAAGCCAAAGGAGTGAAGCTATCTGATACCAACAGTCAGCATAGCTGCACCGACAGTATAGCATAGCTATATTGCCGGTAAAGCGCTGCTTTTTTGCGCCCTGTGAATCTGACGTCCATCCATAGAATCCCCGGCAAGCAGAGTGCTTCCTGCCGGAATAGTGAGGTATGAGGGCAAGTGTGAGGGTAAAACATTTGCCCTCACACTTACCCTCACCACTGAATCCCCGATAAACAGGGCGTTTCAGCCGGAAAGTGAGGGTGTGAGGGTAAAAAACAAAAAAAAACTTTTTTTTCGTTTTTTAGAAGCAGACGAGTTGACAAGATACGAGCAGACAAGGGGATTTGTCTTATCTATGAAGTAGACGAGTTGACAAGTTGACGAGTTGACGAGGGGATTTGTTTATTGAGTTGACGATGAGGGAAGAATGAATATTAAAAGGTGGAATCGTTTCGGGATGAAGGAAAAAATGATTACCTTAGCATCCGATTATGGAAAATAAGGAGACTTTGTATATCGACATCATACTGCCGCTGCCCATCAACAGCCTGTTTTCGTATTCCGTGCCAAAGGGCATGGAGACAGATGTGGCGGGCGGAAAGCGCGTACTCGTGCCGTTCGGGAAGTCCAAGCTCACCGTGGGTCTCATAGTGAGGAGCCACAACACGAAACCGGAATTCGCCGTGAAGCCGATAGAGAAGATCATCGACAGGGAACCGGTGGTGACGGAGGGACAACTGAAGCTGTGGCAATGGGTGGCAGACTATTACATGTCGCCCATCGGGGAGGTGTTCAATGCCGCCCTGCCTGCAGGACTGAAGTCGGTGGACGGATACAGACCGAAGACGGAGACATACGTGACGCTGCCCGAGAAGCTGCGCCACGAGCAGTCGCTGCATGTGGCATTCGACATTCTCCGGAGAGCGCTGGCACAGCAGAAGACCTTTGCCACGTATCTCGCCATGTCACACTGGGACTCGCTTGTGGGTGACTGTCCCGACGAGGGCATCGTGGAGGTGACGAAAGAGGAGCTGATGAACGAGGCACACTGTTCGGCGGCAGTGATGAAGCAGCTGCTCGACAAGGGCTTCATCACCACATACGAGAAGGAGGTGGGCAGACTGAACCGCGGCGGCGAGGCTGATCCCGGCAAGGTGAAGAAGCTCTCCGACGTGCAGCAGGAGGCATACAACCAGATTGTTTTCCAGTTTCTCAAGAAGAAAGTGGTGTTGCTGCGCGGCGTAACGTCGAGCGGCAAGACCGAGTTGTATATCCATCTCATCCGTCAGGCGCTGGAGCGCCACGAGCAGGTGCTCTATCTCCTGCCCGAGATAGCGCTGACGGTGCAGATACGGCAGAGGCTGCAGAAGGTGTTCGGCGACCGTCTGGGCATCTACCATTCGAAATACTCCGACGCCGAGCGCGTGGAGATATGGAAGAAGCAGCTGTCATCCACGCCATACGACGTGATTCTGGGGGCGCGCTCGGCGGCACTGCTCCCCTTCACCAACCTGGGGCTCGTCATCATCGACGAGGAGCACGAGACATCATTCAAGCAGCAGGACCCAGCCCCGCGCTACCATGCCCGGAGCGTGGCGATAATGCTCGCACAGCAGTTCGGCGCCAAGACGCTGCTCGGTTCCGCCACGCCGTCGGCAGAGAGCTGGCACAACGCCGAAACGGGCAAATACGGACTGGTGGAGCTTGACCAGAGATACAAGGGCATCGAACTGCCCGAGATAAAGGTGGTGGACGTGAAGGACATGCAGCGCCGGAAGATGATGTACGGACCCGTTTCTCCCCTGCTCCTGGAGTCGATGAGGGAGGCGCTGGACGACGGGGAGCAGGTGATTCTCTTCCAGAACCGCCGCGGATTCGCTCCGATGATAGAGTGCAGGACGTGCGGATGGGTGCCGAAATGCGAGAACTGCGACGTCAGTCTGACGCTCCACAAGAACATGAACCAGCTGACGTGTCACTACTGCGGATTCACATACGCTGTGCCGAAGCAATGTCCCAACTGCGAGGGCGACGACCTGCGCCCCTACGGATACGGCACGGAGAAGATAGAGGAGAAGATAATGGAACTCTTCCCCGGCGTGCCAGTGGCGCGCATGGACCTCGACACCACACGCTCAAGGAATGCCTACGAGCGCATAATAAACGATTTCTCGGCGGGCAGGACAAAGATACTCATCGGTACGCAGATGGTGAGCAAGGGACTCGACTTCGACCACGTGCGCGTGGTGGGTATACTGAATGCCGACTCGATGCTCAACATGCCCGACTTCCGTGCCTATGAGCACGCCTTCACCATGATGTCGCAGGTGGCAGGAAGGGCAGGCAGAAAGGGCAAAAGGGGACTCGTGGTGCTGCAGACGAAGGACGTGGAGCAACCCGTTATCCGCCAGGTGGTGGAGAACGACTGGCGCGCCTTCTACAGTCAGATGATGGCGGAGCGGCGGCTCTTCCACTATCCGCCCTTCTACAAGCTCATCTATGTATATCTGAAGCACAAGGACGAGGGCCGCGTGGAAACGGCAGCGCTGGAGATGGGCGGCAGACTGCGCCAATGGCTCGGATCCAGGGTGTTGGGACCCGACAAGCCCTCCGTGTCGAAAGTCCGCACCATGTTCATCCGCAAGATAATGCTGAAGCTCGAAGCGGGCATCGACATGAAGCGCGTGCGCCAATGCCTCTTCACGGCGCAGCGGTTGATGGAGCAGGACAAGCGCTACGCATCCCTGCAGATATACTACGATGTGGACCCGAGCTGAGCCATGTCCGGCACAGGAAAAAGGAATCGAGAATAATCCCCGTCCGTCTCATCGCGAGACAGGCGGGGATTGATATGTTCTGTCAAATTACATCACTAGTTGTTTTGCCCACTCCGGAACATCATCAATATACTGTTTGAATACCGTTCCATCAACAGTTCTATAAAGCAGACGTGGCAAATGGTCTTCTATAGAATTGTCATAAATATATGCACGGTCAACAAAACTTATTGCTTCACTTGCATTGACTAAAGATTTATAATATCTTGAGATAATTTTTGATATCGGGACCTCGTGTCCACCTTCAAGAAATCTCTTGGTTATTCTTGCAACATTTATTTCCGGGCTGTCAGTACATACAAAGAAAAAGCGAATGAAGAACCCCATCCGATGAGCCTTTTTCAAGAACTCGAGCTTTTCATCTGACGAAAACACCGTTTCAAATACAAAGTCCTGCTTGCTTTCAAGACATTTGTAACGTAATTCCGTAGAATAGCGGGCAGCCTTTAAAACTGCATCAGATGAATTCCAATCCCCAAACTGTTCTTGAGCTATATTGTCGGGATTTATATACAAACAACTTTCCGCCCATTCATTAGACAGAAGCTGTATGGTCGTGGACGTTTTTCCAGAACCATTCGGGCCCGCCACAACACACAATACGGGTTTTGTCAACTTGCTCATAACTCTACTCTATATGCAGCTTTGCGCTGTGCAATCTCTGCCTTGGCGGCATTGAATCTTTTGTCAAGTTCCGCCTTTGCTTTGAGCGTTGACTGGCACGCCGTTTTCTGAACTTCCAACATTATAGCTTCAAGCATTTCATCTGTCGGTTCCTCTGCTGAATTCAACCTGTATGACTTTAGTTCTTCTTTTGACATTACAACGATCGTTTTTAAACTAAAAATAACTATGTCAGTGCAAAGATAATGCAAATCAGACACAATTCAAAATGAATTCATTCATTTTAGATGTTACCTTAAATTAGCAGACAAAGTCTTTCCGGATTTTTGTGTTTTATGACTGCTTGCAGTCTTTTGCCTTTTATAAGAGCGGACTTGTCTGAAAAAGTAACGGCCAAGACCTTTAAAGCATTACGCATTGATGGTCTTGACCGTTTTTTGTTATGGTTTCAGGGCGTTGCCCTTGTTATTTCACGAGAACCTTGTATGTCCTGCCGTTGGCGGAAACGATGTAGAAGCCTGGGGCTGCTGGTATCGTGAAGCTTGACTTGCCGTCAACCTTGGCGATGGAGGCTCCGTCGGCGCGCATCACGCTGACTGTACCCTCGGCACCGGCTACCACAATGCTGCCCGGGGCGGTGGACACCACTGCGGCGGCATTGGCGGCGGCTGACGAAACGTCCGACTTCTTGGCGAGCACGATGGATGCCGTGAACGGCAGTTCGCAGTCGGCGAGGAAAATGTAATACGTTCCAGCCTTCTTCACTTCATAGTCGCGGAAACCATAGGTATAGAGATACATCTCTTCCGCCTCGTTGTAGTAGAAGCCCAACGGACCGGATTTGGCGAGCTCTGCCGTAGTGTTGTCCGGAGCATACAGTGCCAGCGAGAATGTGCCCGGAGTGATGCCCTCTACGGAGAGGTTTCCTTCTGTCAGCGGAATGGAATACCAGATTCCCTCCTCCTCATGGTTCACTATCTCGGAGAATCTGAACTCGTCTTCGCTGCCGTTGAACGGAATCGGTATTGCCTGCTCTGCCACTTCGCCTGCTATCGGGTCGCGGGGCAGCAGGTTGAGGGTCTTGCCCTCCTGAGGGGTTACTATCCTCACGGCGAAATACATTTCGTCGCCCTCGGTCTTGTTCAGTACGCGCTTGAAGAAAGCCTTGCCGTCGAGGTCTGCACGCAGCTCGCCTGCCCTGTTGTGCAGGTCGTCGGGGTTATAGAAATACACATAGGTGTAGTCCTGGTTGTTCTCGGCCATTTCATAAGCGAGGGTAGTTGAAATCTCGAGCTTGCCCGTGCGCGGAACGGTATACTTGAACCAGTAGATGCCTGTCTTCTCCGGCAGGGCAGCCTCGTTGCCCTCTATGATTATCGGGTCTGCCGGCGACTCGCCCTGCACGTTCTGCCTCTCTTCGATGGTGAACGAAGTCTCGGCGGCTATGTTCTTGAAGATGATGAGATAGCCGCGGTTCTTCTGTGCTGCAACGAGATATGCATCGCCGTCTTTCGCCACGTCGCAAGCCTGCATATACGGGTCATCGGGTACGGGGAGCATACTTACCGACGGCATTCCCAATCCTGAACCCTCGGCCGGAGTGATGGCGAGCTTGCAGTCCTGTGTGGCAGTGTATTCAAAATACTTGGTTTCGCCAACTGGCACGCTGTTCTCTCCCAATACAGCAGGCAGCGGACTGCTCGGCGAGTCGCCCGAAGGCGGGGTGGTGAAGCTCACCTTGAAGGCGAACGGTGCATCCTTTTCCGCCACGCGCCATCCTATGGTGTATTCCTTGCCGGCAACGGCTTCATAATGTATCTCCTTGCCCTTGGTCAGAGCGGAATAGTAGTTGCCCTGGTAGAGCGAAGCCTCGGTGGTTGCGTCGGTCGGCTCGGTCTCCGGAACGATGTTCATCACCTGCGCTCCCTCGGGCACTGTGATGCGGTAATAGTAGAGTCCGGGATACTTCGGCGTGGTCACCACCACGTCCTTCTCCACCTCAAGTCCTGGGTAGGCATCGTATGCCTCGTTGGTATAGAATGCACTGAAAGTCTGGTCAGCCGCAGCCTCCTCCGTGCGGTCGAGCGTCAGACAGTATGCCTTGTAGCTTGACGAAACGCTGAGGCGGATATTTATCTTGTCGGCCGATGTCTGCGACGAGTAGTCGAAGGATGGTCCGGCATTTGCCGTTCCGCTGAATGCTTCGCTGCCGTCGAGTATCAGATAGCCCGAATTGCCGTTGTTGGCGATGGAGTAATAGTATTTTCCTGCCTCCTTCGGGAAGCGGATATTGTCGCCGGCATTGACGGTGAACGGGAAGTCGGCCGACTTGCCAATCTCCGGATGAATCAGTTCCGCAGAGCATAGCATGCTGGAATTGCCCTCCAGGAAGAACCAGTATGTCTTGCCTGCCTCCACCTCGATGTTTCCGCGGTAGCCGCCGCCGTTGGTGTAGCTGGTCACCATCTTGTTCTTTGTGGATGCCTCCTCGGGTGTGAACTGCTCGGTGGAGTAGGTCACGTTGATGTATGCCGAGAAGAAGAACTGGAGCACTCCGCTTTCCGTCGCCGTGTATTTCATGTAGCCCGGCACGTAAGAGCCAGTGGAGATAAACGACAGATATGGGGTCGGCTCCACTGCCGTGTCCCACGAAATGCCGTCGGGGAACGGTGTCGGTTTCGGCTCCATTGCCAGGTTCGGACTTTCCGACCCCCACCCCTTCGATATCTCAATCACATACGTGTTGTTCGCCTTGGTCTGGATATAGGATTTCCCATTGAACGTGTCGTTCATCTTGGGCCCCTCGGTAGTGATGCCGCCATAAAAGTTGCAGTTAGTCATGGTCAATACGAGCAGCTCGTCCTCCGTGGGGGTGTAGGTGAAGAAGACCGACCAGTTCGAGCCGAAATCGATCGGGTTGTCGCCGCTCACCAGTTCATACGGGTCTTCCTTTGTTCCTGTCGCCGCAAAGAGGCTCGTAAAGCCAAACAGGAATGTCAACAGCAAATAGTGAAATTTCATCATAAAATCATTAGTAATTAATGGTTAAACATATTATATTTATAGTTCCTTTTCCGTTCCACTCCCATCAAGCGGGATGCTTTTTCAAACTTTTTCACGTTCCGGCGGTAAAAGTACAACTTTTCTAAATTAATCCGGGTATTTTTGTGGAATTTCCCCTTTGTTTTAACATTCTTTCTTTTAAGTTTTGTTTCTCTTACAGGTTTGTCTTTCCCATCCCCATACTCCATCCATCGATGTCAGGTATCATTTTTCTTGCATAAAAACGGCAGGATTATGGTGAAAATATTGGGAATGTACATCTTGAAGACGGCCGTTGGGGGGCGATAGAAGTCAAGCTTGGTGGTGACGATATGGGGTAAAACTAAAAAGACCTGCTATCGTGTGATAACAGGTCTTCGGTAGTGGGCGTTGACGGATTCGAACCGCCGACCCTCTGCTTGTAAGGCAGATGCTCTA
>OLSD01002570.1_pt1 | contig 12643 bp, 10 predicted proteins | sample 1672211 | NCBI WGS metagenome assembly OLSD01 (sample SAMEA3136659, study PRJEB25190) | human gut metagenome | reverse complement strand
CTCAAAATAGTGATAAACTGCAGAAAAACAAGGTTTTCGGACGGTCTGGGGGGGGTAAAATCGTAAGAAGGCGAAACCAAAAAGTAGTCATAAAAGATGCGCTCGTAAAAAGTGCACCAAACATATGAAATACTTTGTATAATACCGACTTTTCTTCCATTTCAGGCCATAGTCTATAATAATCAGACAAAATGAGATTTAAATGTTCCATAATTCTAAAACTTTTTCTATGATAGGAGCCATATCATAGTACTTGTATTCAGCTAATCTACCACCAAAGATGACATTCTCTTCATTATCAGCTAATGTTTTATATTTGGCATAAAGAGAGGTGTTTATGTCATCATTTACAGGATAATAAGGCTCCATTCCTTCCTTCCACTCTGTAGAATATTCCTTAGAGATAACGGTCTTAGGACTATCATATACCTCCTGACCAAACATCTCAAAATGCTTATGCTCAATGACACGGGTGTAAGGTACCTCACGCTCGGTATAGTTCACAACCGCATTACCCTGATAATTTGGTTTATCTATAATCTCTGTCTCAAAGCGTACTGTACGATAATTAAGCTTTCCAAACTGATAATTATAGAATTCATCTATCTTGCCCGTGAACACAATCCTGTCAGCTGTACCCTCCCAATAAGAGCGGTTTTCAAAGAAATCAACATTCGTTTTTGTCTCTACTCCTTCAAGTAACCCATCAATCAGTTTGTTGTAGCCACCTACAGGGATTCCTTGATACTTATCATTGAAGTAGTTATTATCAAAGATAAGACGGACAGGCAAGCGCTTGATAATGAATGCAGGAAGTTCTGTACATTTTCTTCCCCACTGCTTCTCTGTATATCCCTTGATAAGTTTCTCGTAAATATCTTTTCCTATTAACACCTGAGCCTGCTCCTCTAGGTTACGAGGTTCTGTTACGCCATCATCTTTCATACGAGCCACAGCTTCAGCTTTCTGCTCATCAATCTTAGCTTGCGCCTCTTCAGGTGTGACAACACCCCACATCTGATAAAAGGTATTCATATTAAAAGGCAAATTATAAAGCTTGCCTTTATAGTTAGCAACAGGTGAATTGGTATAGCGGTTAAACTCCACAATAGAGTTCACGAAGTCCCACACCTTCTTGTTAGAAGTATGGAAAATATGTGCGCCATACTTATGCACGTTGATACCCTCAATATTCTCACAATAAATGTTACCACCTAAATGAGAACGCTTATCAATAACCAAGCATTTCTTACCCTGTTTGTGGGCAAGATAAGCAAATGTGGCTCCGAAAAGACCGGATCCAACTATTAAATAATCATATCTTATCATTGTTCCAAATTTATTCCTTTTATTATATGTTTAGCAAATTCAAATCGAGCCTCTTCAGAGGTTTTATAGTACTTAAACATCTCAAAACCTTGCTGAGCAATTTTACGATACTGTTCTGTATCTAACTTCGATATAATTTCATCAAAATTAGAAAAATCCCAATCTACAGGCACATAAGTTTTATACGGTTGATACCAGTTTGGATAGGTTACACAATGATCCATAGAAGGCTTGATTAAAGTTGCTCCATAGGCAAAAGCCTCAAAGTCTCGACCACAAATTTCTCCCCATCCAAATGGACTTAACACAGCCTTTGCTCTTTTTATCTCAGCAATATACTCCTTATACGGAACTTGTGAGTTTACATCAGGGTGGGTAACAGTAGTCAAATTAGCAATCAGTTCTTTACATTTTGCCCTTTGATATCCTGCAATAGGACTCCATCCACTTCCACGAAAATGAACATCCAAATTCTTTTCAGGTGAATTAGGCGAAACAAAATTAGGCTTCCCTACACCAAAAGGTCGCATCAACAAGCGATACCCCTTAGCAAACAAATCTGCAAGACCAACATTCCATGAAATTTGAATTTTATCAACATATTTTAGATCCATAATAGGATAAGTTCTTTTCACCAATTCAGGATCCTCTTCCTGAAGCTTATTATGATAGTAATCACAGAACAAGCGTGATCCATAAAGTTTCTTGGCATATAAAGACTTATCCTTATAAATTTGCTTCTTGAAATAAACATCCACATATGGTAAAACATCAAACATACCACATCCAGCACTATCTGCAGTATCAAGCCAAACAACCCAATTATAGTTTTTATGGATTGCTTCTAAAATTTGTCTACGTTTGTCAAAAGAACAAAGACATAAATCAGAAGTAGAATGATGGAATGCCAAAAAGGCGATATCACCTTTTGAATTTATCATATCACGAATATTTCTTTTCTCTCCATTCTTAAAAACAGGAAGAAACTGTAAAACATCATGGTACTTTACAGAATAACCTAGTTTTGCAAATTCCTTCCGTGCAGCAAACATGGGTTTAAGCCATCTATAAATATAGTGACTTCCATCATAAAAAACGGTAATAATTCTCATAATAAAAAAAATTAAATACTTTGCAAAAAGTTTACGAATTTATGGCCAACATTATCTATACCAAAAGATAATTTAGCAACATCCAATCCTTTCTCTCCCATTTCTACCGCTTTATTTTGATTAGATATAAGATATTCGATGCCACTCGCTATCTGATCTATATTTTCCGGTTCTACCAAATAAGCATTTTCTAAATGCTTTAAATAAATACCAACGTCACTAACTTTAGTTGCTAATACAACATTTCCTGTTGCTAAATATTCTGATAATTTAAAAGGAAAGCCACAATTAGCAAAACGTGAATTTTCACGGGTCATAGTCAAAATATCAGAAGATAAAAGTACTTCATTAAGTCTCTCATCAGATACTCGTCCAAGATACTCCACATTAGGATTATCTTTCACTAAATTCAAGACTTTCATATCGCAATCTCTGCCTTTACCAGTAAGAATCAACTTGCAATTATAACCATCAGAAATCACTTTTAGAAAAGCTTTAATAAGATACACTACACCATCTTTTTGTGCATAAGTACCTGCATAAAGTATTCTAGGAATAGTGCTAAAAGAAACTTTCTTTTCCTTTCTCAAAATTGGTGTTGAATTAGGCAATAATCCTAAATGCATCTTAGGATATTTTTTTTCATTCTGTATACGAAGAGCTTCAGATATAACAAAACTTCCATTGCAATTATTATATGCTCTATGTGCAATCAATTCATTTATAAATACATGGAACTTACGTTTTAAAGAAGTCGTTGTACCTTTTGCTGAATAACTTGTCTCCACTTGATCAAAAACAATCTTGTAACCTAATTTCTTTGCATACGAAAAAAAAGGATAATCTACTACATCCAATATTGTTGGAAAAATCAGTATATTTTTTTTTCTGTCATCTCTCCATTGCTTCAGCCATCGCTTACCAGCTTTCAAATAGGAGTAATAGGAAGAATGAAAATGATGAGAAATATTATGATAGTCACATAATCCATATTGACCATCAATATCATTTTCCTTATCTAACTTTGCACTTCTTGTTACCAACACATGACTTTGAATTACTTGTGAATTCATATAGTCGACCATATAACGTCTGCGCTTAGTCGTTGCAGCACCCAACGGAAAAGTGTCAGGACCTATATATACCACATTTAGCTCTTTATTCAAATTTATATTATTCATAATCTAAATATTTTGTACAAAATTAAACATACAAATTATAGCCCACTTAACAATTCATTCTTTATAGCTTCTTTGTCAACTTTACCTTTAGACGCTATAAATTTCTTGACAGAATCATACTTTAAATAGTATCCTCTATCAAGAATAGCTAAGTATCCATTAGTAATCTCATAAGCATCAGAATCATCTGAGTTTGTATAAGCTTCTATTTTCAGAAGATTTTCTGTGAATGATGTTCCCTTAGAAGACGTCTCAACCTTAGCAACCAAACTAGACATTTTATTTGATATCAAATATACCAAACAAGTTCTTGCAAAACTTTCTTCGACAATATAATTGCCACGATCAAGAATATGCACGCATTTTGTGTCTAGCGATGTATCAGAATCTGGTAGATTATCAAATATATTTTCAATATTTAGGTCTCTATCTATATGATTCCAAAAATAAACTTTCCGCAAGAACAACATTCCAACACGTTCTTCAAACAACTTAACACTTATTTTATCAGGCTTCGGAGGAATAGAGGCATGATAAGCCAAAAACTCCTTTAAGAAAGGAAGTAATATGTTTTTCTCAAACCCAGGATAATCTATATCAAAATACAAATCTAGAAGATTAATATATCTTTCTATCTTACTACTATGATAAAGAGTAGAAAGTATGAGATCTTGATTTTCTTTAGAATCTTTATATATAAATTCTGCAGCAAAATACTCTTGCAAGGATTTATGGGTCCATTTGTAAAAATGGCCATCCTTACAAAACAAAGGTACAGCTTTCAATAAATCTGCTAACAAATCAGAATCTCGAAATTCAACTCGAGGGATTTTTATCCTTGTATCCTTTATCATCAATAACAATTCATCTTTTTCAAACTCTACCTTTTGTTTCTTCTGGCAATCAAAGCCTAGATAACGCATAATGGTATCAAAATCATCTATTGCTAAATTAGACAACTTTTCATGAGTATAACCATCTCCTTTAGACAAATCATGACTATTGAAATATGCATCAAAAACTTGTCGATAAAAAATATGTTTTTTTATAGGAATAGATGGTTTATAGTTAAAAGCCGCAAATAATAACGATACCAATAATGGATTCTTCAAGAATTCTTCTATTGTATGATAATCAGGACTCCTTAATTTATCAACCAACATTCTTGATGTTTCACCATTATTATCCAGTTTTCGTATTAACTCATAAGACTGCTTTTTCGTCAAAGAAGAGATGTGCATTGTCAAGAAATTACCAAAACTAGTCAAAGCATTATCAGGTCTAGAAGTCAATATATAGATATTATCTTCTCCAGCTTTATACACAAAATCCTGTATTTCTCTTGTAACAAAAGTAAGTTCTGCTAAGGGAACCTCATCATACCCATCAAAGAAAAATACAAATTCACCTGTTCGAAACAGCTCCAAGACTAGTTTTATATCAATATCTTTTGTTAAAGAATTTAGCTGCTGAACTATTTCACTTACAAGACCATGTTCTTTAGTCAACCTACGTAATTCTACATATATAGGAATACCACATCTACAATCAATGACATCAAGGAACATTCTTTTAATCATTGTAGATTTACCCATACCAGCCGTATCAGTTATAAGCACATGTCTATTATCCTTGAGAAAGGCAACAGGAAAACCATCCACAAATACTTGTCCATGCCCCCTCACAGAATTAACAGTTTTAAGAGTTAACGGGATATAGATATTCTTTAACTCAACCAAATGATTATTTTGCACTAGCGTATTTATAATCCCATATTTTTTGTACGACCTGAATAAATATTCTTGAAAATGTTCTGCTTTAGGAATGCAATCCATTTTAATACCATCAGACACATTCTTACTGAACGACTTTATCTTAGGAATTATCACATCTTTAACAATCCCTTCAATAAAAGGCTTTGCCATCATTGCTACAGCAGTTTCCATTATCATCTACTTTCATTACTTCTTTTTAAGACATTATTGGAGAAAATTATTGTTTATCCGTCAGTTTTTTAACTTGGATATATTTTTTCCAAAACTCATTATATTCAAATTTTTGCCAAGCATGACAACAAAACGGCAGTTTCTTGTACTTTAAGAACATATCAGATGGGTTTTTCTCAAAAGCAAACGAGGCGGCTTCCGCCTCATTTGGATATGTAAAAGTTGGAATACTAGACCATAAAATATCTTCATGAGGAGCTTTAAACCAACTTAGAGGAAATGGCACAGACATCATTGCCATTATTCCATGGATTAATGTGATGATTTGTTTAACAAATCGTAATATCGGATTTGAAGGTAAATATCTGCTTATTAGCTTTACATATATTACCAACCAATTTACATTGTATGCTTTCAAGAAATGCTCTATATTTCTCAAAGATGCGCCACCATTGTAATACATATTTTTTTCGAAATCATACCGCTTCTTTTCAAATACAGGAGCACCAATATAATCATATCCTTCCTCACACCATTTTAAAAGTTCATCACGGAAAGCATAGACATCCAATTGGTAAATATACATATAATTGTAATCTCTGAATCTCTTATAAAAGCACTTAGATAAGGCCAGAAAATTATAAGAGTATACTCCTTTAAAATAAGCTTGATGAAAATACTCTACATTATATTTTACACCACATTCCTTCAATTTCTTTAAATACAGGGAGATGTCCAACTGCTTATATGTTACTATACAAATTTCATAAGAAGACAAAACCGAGGTCAATCGATTAAAAGATTGTTCCTCATTTATATTCATTGAGTCCTTATAGACCGGAACGACTATTATTACTTTTTTCATTACCAATAACAAGCATTTTCGATTTTTGTAGCATTTTTGGGAGTTTCGCCAAGAGATGGTCTTACCCAATATTCATTTATAAAAGGGCTATATCGTGGATCATCCTTCCATCTATTTCCATAGATTCCGAAGAGCATTTGTGTCCACCCTGCTAAATGAATTGCAATTTTCCCTTGTCTCTTAGCATAAGCAGCCAAATTAAATCCATAGGCACCACACCCAATTAAAACAATATCATAGTCTAACTTATCCAATTCATTTTCCATATACTCCAAAGCCTTAAACCAATCAGAATAATTAGTTTGATTTCCACCAATACTTTGAACAGCTTTTATAAAATGTAAAGATGCAAAATGTGGAAGAACAGTTTCATCTTTAAACAGTAACTGTCTCTTTTCATATTGACTAGCTATTGTTTCAACAAAAGGATGGATAACAACGACTTTCTTACCTTCCAAGCAAGAAGACCATGGTTTTTTAAATCGATATGGTGCATACAACGCATCAAGATTTACCCTTTTGGCATAAGAGTTCAATGTCGAAATATATTTTTCTTGCCGAATATAAGAAGCCATTATATCAACAGACTTAAAATCATTCAAGACTAATTCTGCATATTTATCAGCAAAACTTATATCACAAGGAAAAAAACCAGCATTAGAACAAAGAGGTTTTATTGCAACTTTTTTATCTACATTCACAAGCCCCCGTATTGCATCTAATTGATTACGACACGATGAATCATATTTATTCAAAAAATAAGCTATCGTATACCAAAGTTCATAAGTACCAAATTTACAAATCATAGCAGGCTTTCCAGCTTTAATAGTTCTATAAATCAAGTCATTTCCTTCCTGATCAAAATACTCTACATACTTATCTGTCAACCATGCTTTATGACTCTTTCTGCACAACACTTTATTCAATGCTCTATGTAAAAAATCAAACGGTTTGTATAGAATATGCAATATCCCTATAATATATAAATTCATAATCACTATAATTTTCTAATTAATTTTGCTGGAACACCAGCATATAAACCATTAGGAAGGGTGTCTTTAGTAACAACAGCCCCAGCAGCAATAACACAACCTTGACGAACAGTTACACCCGGAAGAATCGTAACACGTCCTCCAATCCAACACCCATCCTCTATTACAATCGGCAAAGCCAACCCTTTTCCACCACGTCTTTGCTCTGTTCCTATTTCATGCGTATTATTTATAAAGGAGACTTGCATTGCTATATTGCAATTTTCTCCAATTGTTATATCAGCTCCAAGATCAAAATAGCAAAGGTTATTACAATATGTTCCTTTTCCTATATTTAATTTTCCTGGTCCAAATCCTATAAAACAATTCGAAAACATATTTTGAACTTCGTGACCAACAATTCTACAAATACAACGTCTTAGCCGAGGTGTACAGATTGGACTAGACGCCAAGCTATTCAATAAGATATTTCTATATCTCATTTTTATTTTTTCTACATTTAACATATTCATATTGCTGAATTATACTTTTTTTATACTTATACCAGATTATCTTATCGGTAAGAAATCTTTTCAAAATACCAACATTAGTTCGTATTTTCTTAAAACAACCACCAGTCTTGCTACCTTTTAATCGGGTATTTTTTGACTGAATATTCAATATTCTTGCAAATGTTATTAAATAGCCATTCAAAGATAATTTCTTAGAATATTCCACATCCTCATTTTCTGCCCAATGCAAATAAAATGGCATTTTACAGTTTTTGGCTATCTTGCTTTTTAGCATAATAAAACCTCCATTAATCAATATATTTTCACTCCATCTTTCATAAGACAAAAAAGATTTTGGATAATAATCATATTGTTTTAATCGCCAAGTACTCCAATCATTCATTCGAATTGAAGCATCCTGTTCTGCGGTAATAGGCATACAAACAATATCATAATAATTACCGTGCTTTTTAAATCTCTCATACCAATCTAAAGGAAGTACAATTCTATCATGCATAATAAGGAGATTTCCAAACTTTGCATTTTCAATAATCATATTTTTCTTTCTACAAATAGGAGCTCTTGCATCCCATGTCAATCCTGTGTCATCAAGGATTGTCACATCTCTAGGAATATCTTCATTGGATTTGAAAGGAGAAGGTCCACAAATCAAGATTTCATAATTTGGAATTTTGAATTTTTGTATTCGCCTTATGCATTCTATCACTTGGGCGTTTTTTCGCCCATCGCTAACTATACCAAAAGAAAATGATCCTTCGTCATCTTTTTGATCTAATGCTGGGTCTATCTTTTGGTATTTTAATGTTGTAATGTTTCCTTTTTGCTCTTTACTCAAAAGCCGAATTCTTTCCTTAAACACCAATGCAACCTCGCATTGTATATCATTCAAGAAACGAACTGCACAAGTACCAGAGTCAACGCCCAAAGTAAGATATTGTATATTCATCACCCCATCTTTCTTTAACAAGAAATCTACGTGACGAATAATAGACCGAAAGAAATTTCCTGTCTCTAATACACCTTTAACTACAACCTCATCATAACTCTCCGGTAATATGTTAGGATGAGTCATAAAAAAAGGAATGCAAGGATTAAAATCATCATATGACAAATAATCTGAGCCAAATTTCTTTTTATGATTTGGCAATATATATATTTTCTTCATGTTTTTGAATGGATTTATCGATGAGATACATTAATATTGCTTGAAAAAACCAGTATGCACTTGACATGATAAAGGGATAAACAAAAATAGAACTAAACACATTTGAATATGTATAAAGCTGTAAATATAAATCTATTTTTTTTCGATGAATAAAAACATACGCTGCAAACCAATAAAAAATCAGAATTGATAAGATTCCAAATTGATTATAACCTCCAATCACACCTATATCTACCCTCCAAAGCCCCATAGATTGAGCTTTGATAACATCATTGTAATAAGATGAGCCATATAGAGGGATACCATTGCCAAAAATTCGAGAAAGAGGACCTGCCCAAAAATCATAAAAATAATAAGCAATAGAAAGATAGCGCACATTATCATCACTCTTCAATTCGGCATCTGTTTTTTGAGACATTTCCCCGAACAGCAAATCCGAATACTCATAAAAGACCAATCCTAAAGCCAAGAAAAGCAATATAACCTTCATTTTCCCCTTGTTAGAAAAAAACAAAGATAAAGCCAAACACAAGACAACTGAAGCCATGATTTGACGACATTGATCCATCCAAAGGCCAAATAGGTAAATTGCCAACAACCATAGTTTACTATTATCATGCTTTCTTAAATATTGATCCCAACAATAAAAAATACAAATAACATTCAACAATGGTTCTGACAACATATACCTATAAAAACCAGAACGAACTTCAAGATCTTGTACTATTCCATTCAAATCCTCTCCGATTCCTCTTGAAGAGAATAAAAACACAGGGTATGTAAATTGCTCTATAAAAGTTATTCCATCTCTAACAAGTGTTCCCCATAACAAAATTTTAATTATTTTTCTTTCATCAACATCATTATCATGAAAGATATAATAAACCAATATTATTAAATATGGAAAGAAACTTTTGATAGAACCAATTAAGTCTTGATTATTTTCGAACACACTTGGAATTATACTTAACATGGGGAATAGAAGCATCAGAAACAAAATTCTACCCAAATATTCTGCTTTATTTTTTTTCTTCAAAAAAACAAAATAAAACAAACAAGTGATTCCGATAATATTCATAATCCAGCCCATAAGGGCATAGTCATAATGAATATAACTAAAGCACTGAAAATATATCAAAAATACTATTATTAAAAATATATTTTCTTTTTTAAAAAGGCCTGTCATATTTTTTTCTCCTATAAAAAAGATATATTACAAAGCATATCAATACAAATATTGAAATTCGAACAAAAAGTGGTAACATCAATTGATTTAATGCATATACTACCAAGAATGCCAAAAGGAACATAAGCATCATATTCAGTAAATATCTTATGGTAATCTTATTGTTTGTCACTTTTCTAAAATAATAAAAATTATATGACATATTAACGAAGCTTGCCACTATATATCCAACAGCCAGTCCTACTGCTCCATAATATGATGATATATATAAAATTGGAGTACTTAATATAGCATAAAGTATAGATGTCGTTGCAACAAGTTTTTGCCTATCTGCAGCTCCAAAAGTTCCCCCTATAAAGCAATACACAGCTAACAACGCTAAATACCAACATTGAAAAGCCATAACATCACCAGTTGATGCATATTCATTACCATATAATAAATATACTATTTCATCCTTAAAAAGCGAAATGCCGAAGCAAGCAAACATACCAAACAACACTAAGTATGTGAATATCTGTTTTGCCTTTAAAGAAAATTTCAACTTATCCTTAGCATACAATTGAGATTGATTTGGAAATAATGCAGTCATTGCCGTGTTCATGAACAAAGTCATTGGTAAAAGTAATTTGTTTGCCGTATTAAAGTATGCAACTTCTGTTATAACACTATTTTTTTCCAAAAAAAGTATCGGGAATTGACTGGAGAATAATGTAAAAATTGATAAGACATAGTAAGGAAGGCTGTCATTAAACAACTTTTTTAGATCAGAAAAATCTATTGTTGTATTCCCAACATTCGATGTCAATAACTTTTCATGCTTTATAGTAATATAATATATTATGTCTTTCAATATGAAAATTGAGAAATATAAAACTAAAATATTATTAAAAGTAAAATATTCTTTTGGAACCAAGAAGCAGCCAAGCAACATCATTACAGAAAATAATACATTGATTATACTTGTAGACTTCATTTTTTGCATTCCAAAAGCTACAGCTTGCAACCCATCCCATAAAGATTGAGTTGTAACTCCTACCATAACAAACAATAAAAATAAGAAAGCTATTCCTTTATGAAATAATATGCTATAACCCAAAACGCATACAAATGCAATGACAAGCCCCAGTAATCTAAGAAGCATAGACATTTTAAAGTAATAAGAAGAATTCGTTTGCGAACGAGAAATATCCCTTATTACAATTTGTCTCAATCCCAATGATGCTATAACATAAAACAACGATATGTAAGTCATTATCAAAGAATAGTTTCCATATTGCTCTGGAGCTAAATACCTTGCAACAAGAATATTTATAAACATATTTATTGCATGCGCAGCAAATTCTCCTGTGGCAAGAGCTGTAAAATTTCTGAGGAAAACACTTCCCTTTATCTTATCAATTTCTCTTTTAAACATAAAGTCTTGAAGCTATATTATATGTGAATAATGTAAATTTAGTTGACAAATATTCAATCGGCTTTTTACAAATATATTTTCTAATATTATCCAAAGCTATTGAAACCAAGAATATCAAGCATATGACGCATAGACATTTTGAGATAAATACCAACAAACTATCAGAATTATAAACGTTACGTATAAATCCATATATAAATTCACGGAATTGACCTTGCTCATGAAATAAATAAACAGCAAAGCATGAACTACCGATTTTATTAATAATCTTACTACTCATGTTTAGTTTACAGAAGAAATTAAACAGAAAGAATGAAGACATTAGCACCAAAGGTGAATTATAATTATACATAAGCCAACCATTCTTTAAAGAAAAATGACCTAAAGCACATGCTAGCAAACCTATTGAGATAGAAAAAACTACATAACAAATGCCCCATTTACTAATGTTCAATCTATTATATACTTTATATTTTGATACTATATGTCCAATAAAATAAATATATATGAAATTCGATAAGTTATACCCATCTGTATTAATAGGATTTTGTCGAAAAAAACCTAAATAAACATTTATAAATGACAGAACTAAAAATACACCAAAATCATATTTACGAGTGGAGTTGTCAAACGCTCTATTCAAGATAGGAGCAATTATTAATAACAACAAATAGGAACGTATAAACCAAAAATAGGTTCCTCGCTGTTCAAAAATAAAAAAACAATATTTTAAAAAATCGCCGTAATGAATAGGTTGTTTAAAAAATACAGAATCAATCGCAACTGAGCAAAACCTAAAGAATATACAAATCGAAATTATATTCAACAAAGATTTCCACTTCAACTTAATTTTAAAGAAGCCTGAAATCAGTACAAACAAATTAACACCTACTATAACAAAAGCATCAGCAATGCACCAACCAACAGAGTTAATCGCT
>OLSD01002561.1_pt1 | contig 12678 bp, 13 predicted proteins | sample 1672211 | NCBI WGS metagenome assembly OLSD01 (sample SAMEA3136659, study PRJEB25190) | human gut metagenome | reverse complement strand
TGTGACTTTGTGACTCTATTTTTTTAAAAAGTATTATAAAAAATATATAATATATATAGAGAGAAGTTTAAAAAACAGAGTCACAAATTCACACTGGCACTTAGACACTGTAAAAACCTTGATTTATCAGGCTTTTTCGGACTTAGCAGTTTGTGACTCTGTGACTTTGTGTAAAGTCACAAAATATATTACAGACAGGAGATAGTACATATTATGGCATTAACAACAATAAACGATATTAAAAATGTAGCAGATGGAACAGAAGTAAGCATTCCCGGATTTACACCGGATTCTGTTATTAATGTTATCCTCAAACGTCCTTCTCTGTTGGACTTGGCAACACACGGCAAAATCCCGAATCCATTAATGGCTACGGCATCTGCCATGTTTACTTCCGGCGCAGTAGAAACAGCAAAAAACACCGGGAAGGATTTTAAGGACTTCGCAGACATTGTGGACATCATGGTAGCGGAGTCTTTGGTTAAACCATCCGCAGAAGATTTAAAGTCTTACGATATTATGTTAACCGACACACAAAAAATCTACATCTATAACTATGCTGTAAGTGGGGTGGACAGCTTAAAGCCCTTTCGTGAACAGCAGGAGCATGATAAGACTACTAAATCTCGCAAGAATACAAAAGCGTAATGTATCGAATATTTTAGGCGTAAATGATACGTATGTTGCTTTCTGCATAGATGAAGCATGTAGTTATATCTACAATCGTCTACAAAAAGGTGACACCGTTAAGGCATGGGAGCAGGAAGAAAAACTGGAACATACAATAGAGATACAGCATGTAGACAGCATTTCGGATTTTTATAAACAGCTCGGAATTACAGATTAAAGGAGAAGTGGCGCATATGAACAGTTTAGGAACTGCAAGAGGAAGTATAGAGTTAGACTTTGGCGGAATGCGTAATTCTGTAAAGTCTGCCATCGCGGAATTGAATAAAATAGAAGCGACAGCAAAGAAAAACGATGCGGAACTTAAACTGTTGCAGAGTACGTCCGAAAAAACTGGAAGTGCGTTGGAGAAAGCGGGACAGAAAGTAAAGTTGCTTGCAAATAAGTTGGATGCTGCAAAGCAGAAAGCCAGCGTTTACGAGCGTGAGATGCAGACGTTAACTTCTAGGTTGGAAGATAACAAAAAGGCACAGGAAGAGATTTCTGGAAAATTAGCAGATACAAAAAACAAATATGCAGAAGCAGAACAGAACGTTCGTAAAATGTCTACTGCACTTGCAGATTCTAAAGCAAATCTTACTGCTGTAAGAGAGCAGTACGGCAAGAACAGCGAAGAGGTAAAAATTGCAAAGCAGGCAGTAGCAGAGCATACAGAAGCGTTAAAAGTTGCAAAGGAAACACAGAAAGATTATGCACAACAGGTTTCTGCGTTGCAGGGTGACCAGAACAGGTTGCAGAGAGAGTTTGCAGACGGCACAGATGCATTAGAGAAGTGGGACACTGCGCTCATTTCTGCACAGGCAGATGTAACAAATCTGCAAGCAGAATTAAACAATGCAGATGGAGAAGTACAGTCTATTGCGCAGGCAATGGCAGAGGAAGAAGAAGCAGCAAGACTTGCAGCAGAAGAAATGGAGCGTATGGCAAATGCTACCAAAAGTGCCGGGGAAGTTCTGTCCGATGCAGGAGACAAAATCCAGAATCTCGGAAGTAAGTTAGATGGCATTGGTAACACTATGTCTAAAACTGTTACTGCACCTCTTGTTGCAGCAGGTTCTGCTGCTACGAAATATGCAGACGAATATGAAGGCAGTGCTGCAAAACTGCAAACTCTTGTCGAAGATGGCACAATCTCGATGGAAGATATGCAGAAAAAGGTAATTGCAGCATCAAACGAAACGGGTATTGCTGCGGATGATACAAATGATGCTATGTATCAGTACGTCTCTGCCACGCAGGATGTCACAGGTGCAACCGATGGATTTGTAATTTCGGCAAAAGCATCTGTCGGTGGTTTTACAGACGTAACCACGGCGATAGACGGTCTTACAACCGTAATGAACTCCTACCACCTTAAAGGCTCCGACAATATGTCTGACATTGCGGACAAGATGCTTATGACACAGAACAAAGGTAAAACGACCTTCGGTGAGTTGTCGCAGTATCTCGGACAGGTGGTATCTACTGCATATTCTGCAAATATGTCTTTGGACGAATTGCTCGGAAGTGTTGCTACGTTAACTGCAAACGGTATCCAGACAAGTTCTGCTATTACAGGTATTAAAGCGGCTCTTAGCAATATTATCTCTCCGACAGACGATGCGAAAGCTGCTGCCGAAGCACTTGGTATACAGTGGGATGCTGCTACCTTGCAGGAAAAAGGCTGGACAGGTTTGTTGGAAGATGTTCGTAACAGCATGAAGGAAGCAGCACCGGAATATCTGGAACTGGCAGACCAAGCAAAGGCGTACAATGAACAGTTAGAAAAGCTGACACAGACACAAGAAGCGAACACAAGTACAATCGACAGCTTAACAACAGAAAATGATAGCTTAAAGAAGCAGATGAAATCTGTAAAAGAAACATCTGGTTCCAGCTCGGACGAATACAAAGCGTTGTCCGAACAGTATGATGCAAATGTAGATAAAATTAAGGCTCTTAAAAAAGAGAATAAGGAACTTGCATCTTCACAGAAGGATTTGGAACAGAAATCGTCTGGCGTTACAAGTCAGATGGACGTGTTGGCAAATGCAGCAGACAGTCCAATTTCTGTATATGCAAAATTGTTGGGTTCTGTCGAAGGTCTTAATACAGTGCTTACGTTAACAAGCGACGAAGGTTTTGCGATGTTAAAAGAGTACACAGGAGCTATACAAAACTCCGAAGGTGCAGTAGACAAAGCGTACGACAAAATGACTGGTACAAATTCTGCAAAGGTTAGAAAGTCTTTAAACAGAATTAAAAACACAGCGATAGATGCAGGAGAGAAAATTCTTCCTGTAATCTCGGATGTTTTGGAAAAACTGGCGGACGGTGTAACAAAGTTTAGTGAATTGGACGACAGTACACAGGAAACAATTCTCAAATTTGCAGCGTTTGCAGCAGCAGTCGGTCCAGCTTTAAAGGTTACGGGAAAATTCACATCCGGTTTGGGTGGCATTGTAAGCAAAACAGGCTCTGTTGTTAGTGCGTTATCCGGTGTTACAACAGCAACAGGAGAGGTGGCAGGAGTCGCAGAAGGAGCTGTAACAGCGTTTGGGGCAGGCTCTACTGGACTTACTGGCGTTCTCGGCACTCTTGCAAGTCCTGTTGGTGTTGCTGTTGGTGCTGCAACTGCTGTTGCCGCGATCGGGGTTGCGGTGGAAGTTGCACACCAGAAAGCTGTAAAAAATAATCTTGCCGAACACTTTGGGACTGTAAAGTTAAGTGCAGAAGAAGCGAAAGAGGTTGCAGAAGAATTGTGTAGTACGGATTGGTCTGCTAACTTATCTTTATACACAAATGCAAAAGAGGAACTGGATGGTGTTTCTGACCAATTGTCAGAAACAGTAGCAAACATTAATAAAACACAATGGAAAATCAAATGCGGTATCACATTATCAGACGAAGACAAAGAGCAGTACAAAACAGACCTTGATAACTACATTAAACAGGAACAAGATTGGCTGGATAATAATAAACTTGCCTGTACAATGGCAATTAATACATTGTACGGTGATGATTCAGAAGCAGGAAAAAATATTACTGCTTTCACGGATGGCGTATTTACTGGCGTAGAAACCGAAATGAAATCTCTCGGTGACAAACTCTCTGATGTTGTAAATAAAGCATTTGAAGAGGGAACGTTAGATGAAGAAGCAACACAGGAAACGATAAAAGACTTGCAGACAAAGATGGCAAAGTTGCAGGCAAAAGTAACAAAAGCACAGTCCGAAGTAAAGTATGCAGACTTAGCCACAGATTTTTCCATGTCTACATTGCCAACAGAAGAAAGTTATGAAAAACTAACTTCTGCAATGAATGATAAAATTAAAGAAATGTCTGAACAGCTCAATGAAGCAAAATTACAGCTTAATGTTCCGGTGCAAATCCAATTTGACGAAGATGGAGACGAGGAAGCATATAAAGATGCGTTAATGCAGAATGAGTTGCAGTACCAGAAAGATGTGAGTGACAGCATCAATAAAGCATTGGAATGGGAAATGTCCACTTTGCAGGAAGCGTATCCTGACCTTTCTGCAAAAAACGGCAAGAAATTTATCTCCGAACTTGAAAAAGGTTTTACGGACAACATTGCAACGTTAGAGCCGGGAGCATTTGACATGCAGAGTGTATTAAACACTTTGGACATAACAGCAGGAAAAGGCTACGATGAATTAACAAATACGGATAAAGCAGCAATAAAGCAACTGCTTAAAAATATCGAACCACAAAAAGAGCAGTTGGAGCAAATTGCAAACACGTATAGAGAAGCAGGAAAAGAAGTACCGGAATCTATCTCCGAAGGTTTACATCAAATTGATTTGTTGGAAGCAATGGCAGGCGATATTGACTCTTACTATGTACTCCTTGCAGACCAAGCGGCAAACAGTCCAGAATTGCAGACTGCAATATCGAATATATATGCGTCCGGGGGATATGTTCCAGAAACGTTAGCAAATGCGTTGCAGGAAAAATATCCAGAAGTTTACGAAGCAACCATTGGAATCTTCGACACAATGACAAACGGAGAACAGCAGAACAGCGAAGCTGTAAAAGCCAATTTTACAGCACTAGGACTCTCTGCATCGGACTCTCTTATAAATACGCTTGCACAAAAAGAACCAGAGATACAGCAAGCTGTCTTCTCTACGTTAAGCACAATAGAGAAGGGGTTAGGTTCTAATCGTGAGTCTTTAATGAATTTGTTTGCGAATCTTGGTTGGGATTTGCCACAAAGTTTTATAGACAATCTTGCGTTACAGGATGGGGCAATGCAGAAAACTGTAATTGATAATCTTATGTATGCAAGCACCCTTCCAGAAAAGGAACGACAGCAAGTTTTGGATAGAATTGGTTTAAATGCGGAAGACATTAAGACAACATTCTGCGATACCGTAAAGTCTGGAACCAGAGAAGCAAAAGATGCAGGAAGAACATTAGGAGAAGCAACAGCGAACGGTGTACAGAGTACAGCAAAAAGTTCTGCGGAAAACTGGTACACAACTTTCTGGGAAACACTTAAAAAAGTCGGCGGTGGCGCACTTAAAGTTGCTGGCGGTATGGTTGGACTTAGCGTATTAAATACAATAGCACCATTTGCGGACGGTGGCATCGTGACAGAGCCGACCCTTTCCATTATGGGAGAGAATAGCGACCCGGAAGCAATTATCCCTCTCTCTGTTGCAAAGAGAGACAGAGCGCGGGCGTTGTACGACTATGTAGGAAGCGAAATTGGAGCGGATTATTCTGTACAGAATAACAGTAACAGACTGGATACAGAACAACTGGCAACGGCTATTGCAACAAAACTTGCAACAACATTGCGAGAGAATCCAATACGACCAACTGTAAATGTACAGATGGAGTCCGGTGACGTCCTTTTGGATAGGGAGCGTGTTGGTAGGGCTGTTGCACCAACTGTTTCCCGTGTTCTTGCCACACGTTAGAAAGAAGGTACATTATGGGCTATTATGATACAACAACCCGACTGGGAGAGAAAGTTACAATTCTCTCCCGTGGGGTGAGCTACGATGCGTTCGATGAATTTAATGCAGATTTGATAAAAGCTACTCCTGTTTCGTGTGCTGTTACTGCAACTTATACACGCATTAATAATGCAGCATCTTATATCGTAAATTCCAGTAAATTTGATAAGCCTAACTTTCAATTGGAGTTTTATGTTGGGGGAGAGGACAAGCAGAATACAGAAAGACATGTTGCCGAATTGATTGGAGCGTGTCGGGAATGTACAATTACGTTAGAAGATACAGCAGACTATGTATATAAATGTGTGCTTACAAACGTACAGGACACAGACACAGAAGTAGATTTCTTCCATAAAGTCGTTCTTACTTTTGCTTGCGTAAAGTGTTTCCCGAACAGAAGCTACGAGAATCTGTCCGGCACTTTTACAGTGTATAATCCGGGGTCTGTACCTGTTCCGGTATATTTAGCACTTACATTTTCGCAGGCTTTTTCTACGTTTACGTTTAAAGTTGGTGGTGTTGCTTACACATTAAGAAATGTGAAGGCTAACGATATCTGGCAGATAAACGGACAGTATCAGGGAAGCGTTGCAGTGGCGGGTGCAAACAGATTAGAAGATACAGACATTTACACGTTGCCTGTTGTACAGGCAGGAGATAACAAAATCGAACTTCCGGCAGGATGTACTGGAAGCGTATATTTCCAACCTGTATTTATGTAAAGTGAGGTATTATGTGATATGTTACGATTGATAAATGATGTGAATAAAGAGTCCGGGAGCCATCCTTTAAATGTGGAAGCGGACAAGTGGTTTGTTACATACAAAGCAGATGGCATGGACACGTTGCAGTTTGAGATACAATCAATGGATTCTTCTTATCGCTACGTTCACGAAGAAGCGGATATAATCGTGGATAGCAACAACAGAGCGTTAGGCAGAAGCAGAAATGTTTTTACAATAAAGAAAATTGACCGTCACAGCGATTTTATCACGGTAACGTGTGAAGTTAATACAGATGATTGGAAGGCGTTATTTTATCACAAATATGAAGCAAAAACAGGTGCTGTGTTAGTTGATGCGATTAATGGCATTAAACCGGAAGGATGGAGGGTGACAATAGCCGGAACATTCTTAAAGAAGTACGACATCCCAGAAATTGCGGACAAAAACGGATTAGAACTTATAACCACAATTTTGAACGTATTTGGGGCAAAACCATATTTTAATGCGTTAAATCGTGAGTTGCAAATCCTTAATCCAGATGGCGGTCAAGATTCCGGGGCAGTTCTGCGGGAAGATGTAAATGTAAAAAATGTTGGATATAATGGGAATAGTACATCCTTCGCTACCCGTGTGTATGCATACGGAAAACAGGACGATACAACAAAAAAGAATCTGACACTGGAAAGCGTAACAGGTGGCTTGGAGTACGTACAGGATAAAATGTATGCAGACAAGATTATTTGTTATGGATTTACAGATACAAGCATCACGGATGCTGTCACACTTTACAACAAAGCAATGGACAAGCTAAATGAACTGTATCAGCCTTCCTACAGTTACACGTTAGAGTTAGCTGTTGGAGCGAGTCGCTTGACAGGTTCCAGTGCAGATTACCAGAAACAGCTTAATTTATTCGATACCGTAAAACTTGTAGACAGAGAGCGTTTTGTCACACACAAAGTTGTAGAGTATATCCACTACCCAGAAGCAGACTATCTCGACACCTGTACTCTCTCTGCTGTTGTCCCGGCATTGGAAAAAGACTGGCGAAAGGCAGGAAACACGGACGGCATCTGGCTTGGAGAGGTTACACAAGCTGTTGCGGATGCGAAGAAATACGGTGGAACAAAAAATTCCTACGGAGTGCAAGAAGTCTACGACAAAGACGGGAATCTGTATAAGACAACAGACAATTCCGGCACTTCGGAAAAGCACAACGGCATGTATAGTTACGAGAATTACTATACCGAGGATTCCGAGGGGACAGGAACACAAAGAATCCAGATTGGTAGCAGGAGAGAGCTGGATTCTGCAAGCAATGCTGTTAAAGCGAACGTAGACGTGAACGGAAAATTTAGTGCAGGAATGGACTTAAAAGCGTATATCGGTACAGATGTTCCTACGTTTCCAGATACAAAATTCAATGGCAACTCCGGCGGTTTACAGAAACACACAATCGGAATCTTTGGACAAAATGGTGTTCGAGCTGGAAGTGATGGAAGCGAAGATAACCCTATCGTTACACACAATTTTGCATACTTGGTAGCTTATCCAATACAACATTCCGGGAAAATGGAATACTGTATGCAGTTCGGCGGTGATGCTGACCCGTTCGCAGGTGGTACAAGCAATAATGCGAAATACAAATTTAATGGAGATGTATACTTTTCCGAAAAGCCATACATTCGTGGAGAAGATGGCTACTTTTACGAAATTGGAGTAGATAAGGAAGGAAATTTGAAAGCAACAAAGAAGACAACACCGACATATTTTGTGTAATACAGTATTGATTATAATATGATATTATGATATAATATTATTATAATGAGGTGAAGTATATGATGGAATGCAAATATAGCGAAAAGACATTAAAGCCGGGCGATATTCGATTCTGTGTTATTATCGCAGATACGGTACCGGACACCTTTCCGACAACCGGAGAGGGGATTTCCGGTTTAGCAGATACAGCAGTGATTGATACCGGAAGCGTGATTGTATGTGGGAATCCAACATTTGCCCGGTATATGTTGTTTCCCGGTGGTCAATGGGTCAAGATGGCGTAAAGAGGAAGGGAGAATAACATGGAAAAGATAACACAAAAAGATATTCTTCTTTCTTTGCTTACTGCTCCTGCTGTTGCCAATGGAGACAGTAGCGGTGGCGGTATTGTTCCGGTTGGGACTAAGACTGTAAACATTACAGCAAACGGGGAAACAATCGAGGATGTGACACAATATGAAAAAGTAAAAGTGGTTGCAGATATTCCGGTCGGGGTGTTCCCGGATGGTGTATTGGAAATTATCAAGAACGGTGATTATGATGTTACGGAGAAGAAATCTGTTTCTGTAAATGTGCCTGTTGGTATTACGCCAGAGGGTACAAAGGAAGTTGTTGAGAATGGTACATATGATGTTGCAGAATTTGCTTCTGTAAATGTAAACGTTCCGGCAACAGGAATTACACCGGAAGGCACAAAGGTTATGACCATTACTGCAAATGGGACAGTTACAGAAGATGTTAGTACATACAAAAATGTAGAGGTCACGGTTGCGGTGCCAGCATCTGGTGAGGGTACTGATAAAACGGCTGCATTTTTGGACGGAACAATAACAGCATACAGCAACAGCGAACTTACAGAGATAAGAGAGAAGGCATTTTACGGTTGCATAAAAATGAAAAGCGTAGATTTGACGAACGTAGTAAAACTTGGAGCAGATGCTTTTAATACTTGCAAATGGCTAGAGACAGTCAACATTCCAAAACTTGCAGCGATTCCGTATCAATGTTTTTATTATGGATTCTCTCTTCCAGACAAACTTGTGTTTCCTGTTTGCAAGAGTGTTGCAGGATATGTAATAAGCTACGCAGAAACAAAAATTTTGGACATTCTCGGCGGTGGACAGATTGAATCTTTTGCATTTTATAGAGCAAGTTATTTTAATACTCTCATTCTGCGTAATACAGAAACTATTACAACATTACAGTCCGCACCAAGTTCGGTTTGGCAAGATTATACAGCCGTTACTGTTTACGTGCCGGATAATCTTTTAGAGACTTATAAAACAGCGACAAACTGGGTGAAAATGGCAGGACAAATTAAAGCATTGTCCGAGTACAAAGGAGTGTAACACATATGATTGTGACTAAAAATGAGGACGGATTTATCGTAACATACAGCGATAAAGGCTTTAAAATTCATGGTGGAAATCCTGTTGGAGACTATGATTCTGCTACGGATATTGTCGGAAGTACAAATACGTACACAGAGACAGACATTCCGGCAGATTCTAAAATTGCAGAAGAAGCAGAAATTGCGGATTATAAGGAAGCGTTAGCAGAGTTTGGCGTTACAGAATAGGGAGTGTAGCATATGACAAAAGAGCATCTAAAGAAGCAGACGGCAGAGAAGAAAGCAGAAATCACAGATGTAATTAATGTGATTTTGGCAAATCTGAACAATGGACAGCGTAAAAAGCTGTTAAATAATGCAAACGTCAAAGAAGTATTCGAGAGATACGGAATCGAGGTGTAAAACATGAATAAGAATGTAAACGAATTTAAGGCAGTATTAACAGCAGTATTTGCTTCTATGTCTGCGGTTTTTGGGAATCTTACAATTCCAATTTTGCTGATGGTGTTATGTAATGTCGTGGATTACATAACAGGACTTATGGCATGTACTGCGAGACAGGAACAGTTAAGTTCTTACAAAAGTATCCGGGGAATTTTTAAGAAGGTGAACATGTGGTTGCTAGTCGTGGTCGGGGCTATTCTGGACGAACTGCTATCTTACAGCGTAACAGCGATTGGGTTAGAGATGCCGTTTTCGTTTTTAATTGCCTGCATCGTCGCAATCTGGATTGTGTTATCGGAATTGTTGTCTATTTTGGAGAACATTAAAGATATGGGCGTAAATATGCCTGCTTTTCTAATTCCTTTAATCACAAAAGTAAAATCGCAGGTCGAGGACAAAGTAGCGGATACAGAGGACGATACAAAGGACGATACAGAGGGTGAATAACCCTCTGTTTTTACAATGGAGTGTAACATATGATTGAACAGAACTATACAGTGTTAAGAAATATCCTCTATGCTGTAGAAAGTGGGGGCAACGTTTGCGGACAGGCTGATTATAGCTGTTTTGTGGGAGCGTACGGCAATAATGATAACGAAACAGCAATAACCGTGGGAGCGATGCAATGGTACGCAACAGAAGCGAAAGAGATTTTGCAGTACATACAGAAAAATAATCCCGCTATGTTTACGAAGTTAGATACAGATAACATTGTAAAGACAGCTTTAGAGAAAGAAAATTGGAGCACCTATAATATAGGAAGAAACTCTGACACAGGACAATGTATCGTAAACATTCTTGCACATTGTAAAGCAGAGCAGGACAGCTTCGCATTGCAGCAGATTAAGCAGTACGAAAAAGAAATTACAGCAAAATACGGCAACATGGCAGACGATGCCATGATGGAGTGTATAAATATTCTCCATCAGGGCGGTGGCAGTGCACTTAAACGGATTTTAAGCAAAGTAACAGGAACATATACAGCAGAAAAAATCTATGCAGTGTTACAGCAGGACAAAAATGACGATTCTTGCACAACACAGGTCGGAGATTATGCAGAGAGACAAGATGCAGTCATAGATATGATACGTAGATATTGTATTAAACAGGATGGTGATGCGAATATGACAAAGACAGAAAAAGCAATACGGCAGATGGAAAAATGGGCAAAAGATAATTCCCATGGTTACGACCAAGATTACCGATGGGGTGAAAAGGGAGATTACGACTGTAGTTCTGCTGTAATCCAGGCATGGCAGAATGCCGGAGTGAAGGTGAAGTCCGGTGGTGCAACATACACTGGGGATATGAAAAATGTCTTTCTGCGTAATGGATTTAAGGATATTACAGCAGATGTAAATGTAAAAACTGGAACGGGGCTTAAACGTGGGGATGTTCTGTTGAATGAAGCACATCATGTTGCGATGTACTGCGGAAATGGAAGAGAAGTAGAAGCATCCATCAACGAAAAAGGCACTGCACACGGGGGCACACCGGGCGACCAAACCGGGAGAGAGTTTTTGATTCGTAACTATAGAAATTATCCGTGGAATTGTGTGTTACGTTACATGGAGCAGAGTACAGCAACAGATGCAGTAACAAAGAAGCAGAATACAGTAGCATACGTTGCAAGATTTACGAAAGACTGTTACTGTTACACAGCAAGCAATAAGAACAGCAAGAGTAAACTGTTTCCAAAATTGCGTAAAAATGCCGTTGTTGATGTGATGAAGTACACAGAAAGAGACAGTGCAGGGAAGAAATGGTATTTTGTGCGTATTCCATATGCAAATGCCGATGGATTTGTCTTTGAGTTTGTTCCGTCCGGGTATTTTAAGCGCATTACAACAATTTAAGGAGCGTGTTACATATGGGTAAACCAGAGGGACTTGTAGAAAATTATCTGATAAGACAGTGCAAAAAACATGGATTTTGGTGTAAGAAGTTTGTTTCGCCGGGCACATCCGGGGCGCCTGACCGAATCGTGATTGCGGATGGTGATGTTTTGTTTATCGAATTAAAGCGTGAAAGCGGTGGCAAGGTGAGTGAGTTGCAGAAGCTATGTATCGAAGAGATTAACAAGGCAGGTGGAACGGCGATTGTCTGTGCAGGAAAGGCAGCAGTGGATGCAGTGTTGGAGCCATATATCAAAAGACATTTGGCACAATGTGGACGGGAAAAACCTTGACAAATGGATGATAATGTGATATTATCATAATATACAAAAAGGTGTAAGAACTGTTAAGAAGGTGGAAAATATGAGAACAAACGAAGAATTGTTAAGACTGTTGCTTAAATTTAAAGCGACACGGGGACGTACAAACAAGGTACGAGGACTGTTGCTTACAGAGATTGCAATTTACATGCGCAAAATTTTGGACGATGAAGAATACAGAGAGTTTATTATGTATTGCATTCTTGGCTACGGAGAAATAAGACAAGCAACATTAGACATAATTGTATACAATGCATTACGAAATCCAGGCTGTACAGTTGCAGTGGACAGCGACGGAAAACGTGTTACGTTGCAGGATTTTGAGCAGTATGTTCCAAAAAAGAAAAATGCAGTAGCATAAGAAAAAAAAATATAAGAGATTCGCGAAAGCGAGTCTCTTTTTTTGTTCTACTGCCAGTGGCAATTTTACGCAGAAGAAAAGGCAGAAGTGACAGTTTTGTTACTTTGTTACTTTGCAAAAAAGCAAAGTAACAAGCAAAGTAACAGAAA
>OLSD01002560.1_pt1 | contig 12684 bp, 6 predicted proteins | sample 1672211 | NCBI WGS metagenome assembly OLSD01 (sample SAMEA3136659, study PRJEB25190) | human gut metagenome | reverse complement strand
CAGTCATTAGCCTGTTCTTGTCCAGTCATTAGCCTGTTCTTGTCCAGTCATTAGCCTGTTCTTGTCCAGTCATTAGCCTGTTCTTGTCCAGGCATAAGCCTGTTCTTGTCCAGACTTTGTTCGGTAACCGGTTACTTGATGATAACCTTGGCGTTCTGCTTGTTGCCCTGAGCGTCAGTAGCAACCACGATGAAGAGGCCCTTGCCCATCTGTGATGTGCTTACGGTTGAACCGTTCACCTTTGCTACGTTGCTTCCGTTTGCGGCGTAAACGCTGATGCTTGTTGCGCCCTCAGCCTTGATGAAGCCGTTGCCCGGGAGGATTCTCATGCTGTTGCCGTTGGCTGCAGTTGCGGTCTCGATACCCGAAGGGGTAGAAACAACAACCTGGCATACTACTGTGATGTTGCCGGCAGTGACGTTGATGTCGGCAGCGCCGTCAGCCTTGGCAGTAAGAGTGAACTTGGCTGTGCCGTCCTTGCTCTCTGTAGCAGAAACTTCCACGATAGCAGGAGCGGAAGAAGTGGCAGAGATGGCAGTCTTGTCGTTTCCGAATGACTGAGCCTCGATTTCAGCCGTAGCGCCCTTCTCCATTGTGATGTAGCTGTCAGAGAGTACGAGAGCCTTCACGTCGTTCTCGAAGAAGAGTACAGGGAATGTAGCTCCGCTCTCCTTCCAAGGAGTGGCGGCCTCAGTTCCGAATCCGTAACCCACGCCAGTGAGAGACTCCTTGGTGATGTCCGTCTCGGCAACGTCCAGACCTTCCACGCTGTTTCCGTCGGCAGAAGTTACTGTAGCACCCTTCACTTTGGTGGTGTTTACAGCCCAGTTGGCAGAGAGACGGGCCTCGGTTCTTGGAGTTTCGTTCTCCTCGTAGTATTCGTTTGCGATGGTGTAGCCAACGATGCGGTGTACGGTCTTGTCCTCTGTAGCTCCCTCGCCGTCGCCAGCTTCGCCGTCGGTGGCAGTTTCCTCGGCGATGATTTCGCCCTTCACGATATTGTTCTTCACGATTGGAGTAGTGCTTCCAGACCAGTCAGCATCGAGCGAACCGATGATTCCGGCAGCTGCGAATCCAGTCCAGTTAGGCATTGTAGCCTTTACAGTTCCGTCGAAGATACACTTGTCAACTGTGGCAGTATTGCTGTTACCCATGATACCGCCCACTGTGTTCTCGGCCGTAAGCTTACCGTTGAAGCGTGAGTTCTTTACGGTAGACTGCATTGCTGCACCCACGATACCGCCCACTGTCCTTGCAGCGGTGATGTCAGTATTCTTCACGGCAGCAGCCTCTACTACAGTGCTTGTGCGGATGTCGCCGATGATACCGCCCACGCTTCCTGCGTTTGGAGCGTTGATTTCGCCGTCGTTGAATGAAACCTCAGAGATGTTTGTCTCCAGTGCGCCCTCGCCTACGATACCTCCGATTGTGGCAGAAGCGTCGCCGGCAATTTCGGCGTCGTATACATGAACGTTGCTTACCGTTGACTTGATAGCCGAAGCAGCCAGAGTACCCACTGTGGAGTTGTTGTCTGTCAGCGTGATGTTAGGCTCAGCGATTACGAGGTTCTTCACCTCGGCATTCTCCTGCAGGTTGCCGAAGATACCGGCGCTTGAGTTTGTGGTGTTGATGTTCAGGTTGGTGATGGCGTGGTTGTCGCCGTCGAACGAACCTGTGAAATCAGCGATAGGCTCCCATGAAGCGCTGATGTTGTTGTAGGTGTCCATGTCGATGTTGTCCACCATCTTGTAGCTGGCTCCCGGTTCGGTGCTGATCTGCAGCATGTCGCCTGCACTTGCCACGAGGTATGGGTCTTCCTTCGTACCGGTTCCGCCCTTCTCGAACTTGGTGAGAGGGAGCTTGAAGAACTCGTAGGTGTACGACTTGTTGTCGTCGTTGCTGTATGCTGTGTAGAGTTCGTTGCCGTTAGCGCCCGAGTCGAAGCATCCCATAGACATGATTCTGCCCTTCTCGCCGTTTTCGAATGAGTGGAGGATGTTGCCGTCCTCGTCACCTACCATATATACATTGTCGAGCTTGCTCGAACCGTTCTGCTTCACCTTTGCCTGGAAGAAGAACTCCAGTTTGTCGTTGGTGTTGAAGAGATATGGATTGGTGTATGCGTCGGAGAGGGTGAGGCTGAAGTTCTCGGCGTCCTGGCCGAGGTTGAACTTGGTGAAGTGGTCGAACTTCAGATCCTTGTCGAGCCACATGATCTTGGCGATTACGTTGCCGTCGTTGTCCACGTCGCCCGTGCTTACCTTCACGATATACTTGTAGTCATCAGCCTTTCCGTAGCGGTTCAATACGGTGCTTATGGTGTTGTCCTCGATAACGGCACGCATGATCTTGGTGTCGGTGAGCGAAGGCAGGTTCACTATCTTGATCTGCTGCTGCTCCTCGTCGTCGTCAACAAACTGCATGAAAGCCATCTGCTTCTCTGCTCCGGGGATGTCGCTGAGGTTGAACCATGTCTTGTATACACCGTCGCAGATAGTGTTGATTTCCTTGCCCTCGTTGTTGTATGTGACGAAGGAATAGCGGAAATCGTCCACCTTTGTTGTCATGTCCACGTATGCGATGACGTAAGAGAGCTTGCCGTCGTTTGTGAACTTGTTTCTTGTGACGCTCCATTCGCTCAGCTTGCCGAACTGTGCCATGCGGTAGTCGGTGTCAGGAGCGGCTGGCATCGGGATGTCAAGGTCGTCCACGAGGGTGTAGTTCTTGTCGTATGACTTGATTATCACGCTGTTGTCCTTTGTCGGGATGAAGTAGCCTGTGGTCTCATCCTCCTCGCCGGAGTCGTAAATCTTGGAGTAGTGAGATATAACGTAATACGGATCACCGTCCACATTATATATAGTCATAGGAGTCTCGTCGTTGCCATAGTATGTATAGTCGTTGTCTATGGCGAACTCCTTCTCCATCGTAGGCTCGCTGCTTCCGTAGGATGCCGGCTTGTAGATGTTGATGTGTGCCATGCTCGTCTTGTATGGCGAACCGTCAGGATAAGTCTTGTCCGGCACTTCCTCGAACTTGGAGTTGGTGAGCACGAAGCGCTGGTATTTCGTCCATGCGTTCTTCACGATGTTGAGGAACACTCCGGCACCCTCATACTCTGTGGCCTTTGTGCCGTCGAGGTGGTAAACGTGTGTATGGTATGTGTCCTGATAGTTGTTCTATGCGTTGCCCACTTCGTGCAACTCTACGAGAAGCTCGGAATCCTTGTCGTTCAGGTCGAAGAATTTCTTCGTGATTGTTCCGTAAGGGGTAATCATGTTGACGGACATGTCCTCTGGCACGTCCACGGTGATGGTTCCGGCCAGCTCATGCTTGTTGTTGTAGATGGTGATTTCCGACTTCGTGATGTATGAGTTGAACAGGTCATCACGTTTGGTGTTCTTCTGCGTGTAATACCAGATGTTGCCCTCTTCGTTGCTGAGGAACTGCACCAAGTCACCCTTTATCTGGGCGATAGGGTCGGCAAGAGTGGTTCCGGCTTTGGGGGCCATGGCATTCTTGAATCCCACTGCGTTCACCTTCGGTGCGCCGTGTTTTTTCTGTTTCAGACTTCTGAAGAATTCAGTCGCTTTTGTGTTCTTACTTGTCGTAATGACGTCCGCTGCATTTGCTGCGCTGCAATAAATGCTTCCAGCCACCATCAGCGGTAGACCGTAGAGAAAAACTTTTTTCATTCGCAAATAATTTTTTTGTTAATAATTGTGTGGTTCATAGTAAAACCAAAGTTATTCGTGTCTATTTGACGGTTATTCCTCTTAATCCTATGTCGTATTTGTTGTTTGTGCTACAAATGTATGACAAATTTTCATTCAAAACAAATTAAAAGCTGACATTAAATGATGTTAACAAATAAATATATACAAATTAACATTTGAAAAGTGGGAAAGTTAACCTCGGAAATCAAGCTTCGCGTGTTGCCGGTCTTTGCTGTCCGAAAAGCAATGCTTCTTCTAAAACGTTGGCTTTCGGTAGATAAAAAATAAGTCTTTTCGGCAAGGGTAATCGGACGCTATGACGAATGGGGAATTTTGTATTTTCCTACTGACTTTTTACAAAATCAGGGGCGATGGGAGTCTGGAAGAATCAAGGTCAGGCTTGGCAAAAGGATGCCGTTTTTCCGGTTTTCTAAGCTCCTATGAAACTTTCTCGCTGCAAGCAGCGTTAACATTTAGGTGGTGAATAAATGTGAAAATGTAAGGATTATTGGATTGTTTTGTTGTGATAGGTAGCTTAAATGTCCGCTTTTGTAGTGGTAAAAAGTTTTTATTTTTATAAAAAATAGGCTTTTCTTTATCAAGAATTGGAGAGTCGGGCTATTTTACTGTCAATATTGACATGAAAAGTAACGGGAAGTCGCCCTCTGTCGTTTGCAGGAGAAACGACGGAGTGCGACAGACAATAAATACGGGGTGGGAAGGTTCTTATTCCCCCTCCAGCATCCTCACCTTCTTGCGGAAGAAATGGAGATAGAGGAATGCGGCGACCGTCAGGCAGACGGGAAATGCGGACCAGATGCCCACGATGCCGTAGCCAAGGGAGATGCCGAACACGTAGCTGATGGGCAGCGAGATGACGAAATACGAGAAGAAGGCGATGTACATCATCGGTTTGACGTAGCCCGTACCGCGCAGGGCGTTGGCGTAGACCATCTGCAGGCCGTCGCCGAACTGGTATACTATCATTATGAGTATTACCTCGGCGCAGAGACTTGCCACGGCAGGGCTGTCGGCAAACCAATAACCCATGTCGTTGCGCAGCAGCAACACGGGCACGCACACGATACAGCCGATGAGCAGCACGATATGGAATCCGGCGGCGGCAACCTTGCGCAGTTCCTTGATGTCGTTCTGTCCGATATAGAAGCTCACTCTGACGGATACGGCTGCCGTAATGCCATAATAAACCATGAAGAAGAGCTGCGAGATGGTAATCATTATCTGGTGGGTGGCGAGCGCTGTGGTGCCAAGCCATCCGGCCATCACTCCGGTCAGGGCGAAGGCTGCGGCCTCCATGCCCATCTGTATTGCCACGGGCCAGCTGACGCGGTTGATGCCGAGGAAATCGCATCGGCAGAACTTGGTTTCGTGCGTGGCACGGCTGTATACGGAATATCTGCCGAGGAGGAAATATATCGCAGCGGCGGCGATGAACATCAGTATTCGGCTCGACATGGTGGAGATTCCGGCTCCGAGCAGTCCCATCTCGGGCAGTCCCCAGTGACCGTATATGAGGACATAGTTGCCCAGGATGTTGGCCACGTTTCCTCCCACCATTATATACATGGAGGTTTTGGTGTGGCCGATGGTGTCGAAAAACTGCTTGAACGTGTTGAACCAGCATACGAAAGGCAGCGAAACCATGTTCACCACCATATACGGGCGCATCAGCGGTATCAGTTCGGAGGGCTGCCCCATCCGCTCTATGTTGAAGAATACGGCAAGCAGCACGGCGAGCAGGATGCCGGCGGTTGTCGTGGCTGCATAGAGACCGTTGCTGACCACGGCACCCACCTCCCTGGAGTCGCCCCGTCCGAAGAGTCGTCCGATGATAGGCGTCAGTCCGTAGCTGAAGCCCAGTGCGAAGACAAGTACGATGGACATTACGGTGTTGACGAAGCTTGCGGCGGCAAGTTCGTTCACGCTGTGGTGGCCCACCATCAGCGTGTCGGCGAAGCCCAATACGATAGTGCCCACCTGGCCCACGATGAGCGGCAGTCCGAGCGAAAGTAGGGTCTTGTAATGATAGCTGTATTTGTCGTAATTGTATGTCATATATATAATATGTGGTTGAAGTGGGGTGCAAAGGTAGTGTAATTTGTTTGATTTATAAAATATTAAAACCCGATATTTGGAAAATTGTCAATTAAGTTGTAATTTTGCCTGAGTTTTAAAACGAACAACAAACTTATTTATTTATCAGACAGCATGTGAGGTGCGTTCCGGCAGACCGGCGTATCGCTGCACAGGCTGCACTGCCTTATTCCCACGGGTCAGCACGGAAGGGGATGGGGAAAGAATCATTATGATATGTCATCAATAGAAATAAGAAAGGTAGAGACGAAAAAGGAACTGAAGCAGTTCGTCGATTTCCGTTACGACCTGTATGAAGGCTGCGAATACGACGCGCCGAACCTCTTCAGCGACGATATGAACACGCTGAGCAAGGACAAGAACGCCGCATTTGATTTCTGCGAGGCGGAATACTATATGGCTTTCGACAAGGAGAGCGGAAAGATGGTGGGGCGCGTGGCTGCCATCATCAACCACAAGGCAAACAAGACCTGGGGCAGGGACGACGTGCGCTTCGGGTGGATTGACTTTGTGGACGACATCAATGTGTCGCGCGCACTGCTCGATGCCGTGGAGCAATACGGCAGGAGCAAGGGCATGACCCACGTGGTGGGACCGCTCGGATTCACGGACATGGACCCCGAGGGAATGCTCACGATGGGCTTCGACCAGCTCGGCACGATGGCCACGATATACAACTACGCCTATTATCCGGAACACATGGAGAAGCTGGGCGGATACGAGAAGGACAATGACTACGTGGAGTACAAGCTCTTCGTGCCGAAGGAGGTGCCCGAGAAATACGCCAAAGTGGCGAGCCTCATAGAGAAGCGGTACAACCTGCACGTCAAGAAGGTGACGAAGAAGGATATCTTCGAGGGCGGATACGGGCGCAAGATATTCGAGATTATCAATGGGACATTCTCGCATCTGTATGGCTATTCGGAACTCTCGGACAAGCAGATAGAGCAGTATATCGGCATGTATTTCCCGCTTGCCGACCTGAATCTCATCACACTGATAGAGGACTGGAACGACAACAAGAAGCTCGTGGGCGTGGGAATCACCATCCCTTCGCTCACCCGCGCACTGCAGAAATGCCGCCGCGGAAGGCTTACGCCATTCGGATGGTGGCATGTGTTGAGGGCCTTGAAGTTCCATCACACCAAGATCGTAGACCTCCTGCTCATCGGCATCCTGCCCGAATACAGGTCGAAGGGAGCCAACTCGCTGCTCTTTGCCGACCTCATTCCGCGCTACGTGGAATACGGATTCGAATGGGGGGAGACGCATGTGGAGATGGAGACGAACGACAAGGTGCAGAGCCAGTGGCAGTATCTCGACTGCGAGAACCACAAGCGCCGCCGCTGCTATATCAAGGAGATAAAACAATAAAAGACAATCATGAGCGACATCAATATAGAAAACCCGCAGGAAGAACCTGAAGTGCAATACACCGAAGAAAGCATACGCCATCTCTCGGACATGGAGCATATACGTACCAGACCAGGTATGTATATCGGCCGCCTGGGCGACGGAACGATGCCCGAAGACGGTATCTACGTATTGCTCAAGGAGGTGGTGGACAACTCCATCGACGAATTCCGCATGAACCAGGGAAAACGCATAGAGGTAGACGTGGACGAGCATCTGAAGGTGAGCGTGCGCGACTACGGACGAGGCATCCCGCAGGGAAAACTCGTGGAGGCGGTGAGCATGCTCAACACGGGAGGAAAATATGACTCCAAGGCGTTCAAGAAGAGTGTGGGGCTGAACGGAGTGGGCGTCAAGGCGGTGAACGCATTGAGCGCATTCTTCGAGGTGAAGTCATACCGCGACGGAAAGGTGAGGTCGCTGACCTTTGAGCGCGGAGAACTAAAGACGGACACCACGGAGGACTCGCAGGACGAGAACGGAACATTCATCTATTTCGTGCCCGATGCAAAGCTCTTCAAGAACTATTCCTTCCACGACGACATCGTGGAGGAGATGCTCCGCAACTACACCTATCTTAATACGGGGCTCACGATAATGTATAACGGCAGGAGAATCCTGAGCCGAAACGGACTCGCCGACCTGCTGAAGGATACCATGACCACCGATGCCCTCTATCCGATAATACATCTGAAAGGCGAGGATATCGAGATTGCATTCACGCATACAAACCAGTATGGAGAGGAATACCACTCATTCGTTAACGGACAGCACACCACGCAGGGGGGTACACACCAGAGTGCTTTCAAGGAGCATCTCGCCAAGACGATAAAGGAATTCTACGGCAAGAACTTTGAATACACCGACATCAGGAACGGACTCGTCGGGGCAATAGCCATCAACGTGGAGGAACCGATGTTCGAAAGCCAGACGAAAATCAAGCTCGGCTCCCTGACGATGAGTCCCGAAGGAGTGAGCGTGAACAAATACGTGGGCGACTTCGTAAAGACCGAGGTGGACAACTATCTCCACCGCGAAAGCGACGTGGCGGAGGTGATGCTCCAGAAGATTCAGACGAGCGAGAGGGAAAGAAAGGCAATGTCGGGAGTGGCGAAGATTGCCCGCGAAAGGGCTAAGAAGGCAAACCTGCACAACAGGAAGCTGCGCGACTGCCGCATACACTACAGCGACGTGAAGAACGACCGCAAGGAGGAGAGTGCGATATTCATCACCGAGGGAGACTCGGCGAGCGGAAGCATCACGAAGAGCCGCGACGTGAACACCCAGGCTGTGTTCTCGCTCAGGGGAAAACCGCTCAACTCGTTCGGACTGACCAAGAAGGTGGTCTATGAGAACGAGGAATTCAATCTGCTCCAGGCTGCCCTCGACATCGAGGAGGGACTCGACACATTGCGCTACAACAAGGTGATCGTGGCTACCGATGCCGATGTGGACGGAATGCATATCCGTCTGCTCATCATCACGTTCTTCCTGCAGTTCTTCCCCGACCTTATTAAGAAGGGACACGTGTTCGTGTTGCAGACGCCGCTCTTCCGTGTGAGGAACAAGAAGACAAAGGTGAAATCCAAGGAGGCGAAGGTACAGGCAAAGGGCAAGGGCGACTTCATCACCCGCTACTGCTACACCGAGGAGGAGCGCCTGAGCGCTATACAGGAACTCGGACCCGACCCCGAAATCACCCGATTCAAAGGTCTGGGAGAAATCAGTCCGGATGAATTCAAGAACTTCATCGGTCCCGAGATGCGTCTCGAACAGGTGACGCTCCACAAGACGGACCAGGTGCAAAAGCTCCTTGAGTACTACATGGGAAAGAACACTCCGGAGCGTCAGAACTTCATCATCAACAACCTGGTGATAGAGGAGGACAGACCAGAGGAGGAGGAAGAGAAATTCTGAGGATTGATGATTGTTATTGCCTGGTCATCGCCGGTCGGTTGTTGCTGATTGGTCATAGTTGATTGACGGGTAATAATCTATTTAACCTTTTATATAATAAGATAATGAAACATATAGGAAAGATATTGCTGGGGGCGCTGATGCTGCTGATGTGCATCGCTGAGGCTCCGGCACAGATGATGAGAGTGAAGGGAGGCGAGGGCAGTCCGATGAGGAAGCTGCAGCTTGCAGAGCTTCTCGTTACCAATTTCTATGTTGACTCCGTGGATGAAGGCAAGCTCGTGGAGGATGCCATCCGCGGAATGCTCGACAAGCTCGACCCGCATTCCTCATATACCAACGCCAAGGAGACGAAGGAGATGAACGAGTCGCTGCAGGGCAATTTCGACGGTATCGGAGTGCAGTTCAATATGGTTGAAGACACGCTCGTCGTGATTCAGACCATCGCCAAGGGACCGTCGGAGAAAGCCGGCATCGTGGCTGGCGACCGCATCGTGGCGGTGAACGACTCGGCTATTGCCGGTGTGAAGATGCCACGCGACAAGATAATGATGCGCCTGCGCGGACCGAAGGGCACTACGGTGAAGCTCTCCGTTGTGCGTCGCGAGGTGAAGGATACGTTGGTGTTCAACGTGAAGCGCGACAAGATTCCGGTGAAAAGCCTCGACGCCTCGTATATGATACGTCCGGGCGTGGGATATATCCGTATCGGTAGTTTCGGTGCCACGACATACGACGAGTTCATGGCGGCAGTGGACAAGCTGAAGAAGCAGGGCATGAAGGACCTTCTGCTCGACCTTCAGGAGAATGGCGGAGGCTATCTGCAGGCGGCAGTGAAGATTGCCAATGAGTTCCTGCCGAAGAACGACCTCATCGTTTATGCCAGCGGACTGCGCTCGCCGCGCATGGATTACAAGGCGAACGGGTCGGGTAAGCTGCTCGACGGAAAGGTGGTGGTGCTTGTAAATGAGTTCACGGCATCGGCTGCCGAGATTGTCTCTGGAGCGTTGCAGGACAACGACCGTGGCGAGGTGGTGGGCAGACGCACGTTCGGCAAGGGTCTCGTGCAGCGTCCGTTCGACATGCCCGACGGTTCGATGATCCGTCTCACCATCGCACATTATTACACTCCATCCGGCCGATGCATTCAGAAGCCGTACAAGAAGGGGGATGCGAAGGACTACTACAAGGATTTCGAGAACCGCCTGAAGCATGGCGAACTGATGAATCCCGACAGCATCCACTTTGCAGACTCATTGAAGTTCCACACCCTGCGCAAGCACCGCGTGGTATATGGCGGCGGAGGTATCATGCCCGACTATTTCGTTCCGCTCGACACGATGACCTACACGAAATACCACCGTCAGCTCGTGGCGAAGGGCTTCGTCAATGAGGCAGTGCTCCGCTACATCGACAACAACCGCAAGCAACTGAAGAAGAAATACCATTCGTTTGAGGAGTTCCGCACCGGCTTCGAGGTTCCGGAGAGCTTGTTTGCTGACATCCGCAAGGCTGCCGAGAAGAAGGACGTGAAGCCGAAGGACGAGGATGAGCGCAAACAGACCATCCCGTATCTCTCCACCCAACTGAAGGCTCTCGTGGCGCGCGACATCTGGGATATGGACGAGTACTTCCAGATAATCAACGAAACGAGCGATATAGTGAAGAAGGGACTTGAGAGAATTAAGAATGAAGAATTGAGAATGAAGAATTAAGAAACAACGTTCGGCGGCCAGAGGGAAAGCCAATGAAGAATTGTTCTCGCTGCGCTGCGATTTAGAGTTATCGAATTAAGAGTTCTTCTCGCTTTGTAGCGGTTTATAATAAAAAAATTTTTTTTCTTTTTTTACCCTCACACCCTCACTTTTTGCTGTAACAGACTGACAGTCAGTGATAAAGAGTGTGAGGGTAAGTGTGAGGGTAAATTTTTACCCTCACACTTACTACAATCAAGATAATATTGTCCTCAAGACCATATCTGTCGTGATTTGACGAGTGTACAATGAATACTCGTAACCATGACTGTAAAGACCTTCGTAAACTGACAAGTTTCTTAGTGGTAATAAATTTTAGTGTAAAGGAATATAGTAATTAATTGAGAAACTGTCAAGTGAATCCTGTAAACGTCACTGTAAACAAAATGAAAAAGCGGTACCAGAAAAGTATAGCCCCCTGGTACCGAAAGTGCAGCATAGGTATACTCTTGGTATCACATAGCTTCACCCCTGGTAAACCGCTGCTTCGCTCGCGCTATTCCGTTAGCCACATTCTTAAGAAAGATAGCAGCTTCGCAACACTCTTTTGCATGAGGGGGCATTGTATACAAAAAAATATTGTACTTTTGCAGTGAAATTATGTTCTCGGACCAACGTCCTTATATTGAATCAAAAAATAAATAAAATGAAATTATCAGAAACGAAACATTTATTGTGCGTACTGGCTGTAGCAATTACCTTTGTTTTATCTTCATGTAATTCCGAAAATGAAACGCCGGTAAATTACAAAAGTTTGCCAGAGGTAATAGCCAATGATTTCAGTAATCGCTACGGAACCAACAATATAGAGCATGTTTATACAGGCACTGATTTCTACCGACATGCGGGGCAACAGGAAACTTACGTCTATTGCAAGGACAAGGCAGGGAATGAATTGCTTGTGGTGTATGTAGATAATGTATGGAACCGTAGTATGCTTACTTTGTCAGATATCAATAAATTACCTGACAATGTACGACAGAGATTATCCAGAGAACTTCCTGATACTGACAACTGTGAGTTTTGGAGAATCAATGAAATAACACAAGCTTGCATAAGTGGTAAATACTATGAATTGTGTTATCTTGTTCAAGATTCGTCAATGGATAAGAGCTGGGTACACACACTTGTTATCGACAGCGAGGGCACGTTGCTCAAATCTTGCGATTATGAACTCAACAATAACGCTTACGTTAGACCGTTCACTGCCGATATAGACTGGATTACTGAGCATTATAAAGGTGCCAGAGTGCTTGCATATATAAACGACCTGGGCTTTGACAGCTATCTCATCATGCATGATGGGGTGATCAAGTCGGTATCGTTCGATTCAAACCATCCTGATGCAAAATGGGAAGAGACGAGATATGCCTTGCCGGAAGGCGCTGCTGTATCGAGCCATGTGCTTGACACATTACATACGAAATATCCATATTTCACTTATACAGAGGTCTTTGTCATAGAGAATCATGGTGGAAAATTCTATCTTTTTATCGATGGAACAAGAGCCGACCGATTAGGACATTATATTGAGGCAAACTAAAGGATGGAATACCTCAGCAAACTAAAAACAAGGAAAATTTCTTATACATAAATTTAAAGAGACGGATAGTCAGGAGTAATAAAACCTGGATATCCGCCTTTTTGCTTATAGCGAGACTAACCAACATAAACTCTAAATCGTAGCGCAGCGAGCCCAATTCTTAATTCTTCATTTTTCCTGACTTCGTCACTCAAAAAACATACATTTTATAACTTGTTGATAAACA
>OLSD01002559.1_pt1 | contig 12687 bp, 9 predicted proteins | sample 1672211 | NCBI WGS metagenome assembly OLSD01 (sample SAMEA3136659, study PRJEB25190) | human gut metagenome | reverse complement strand
GCCATCCACTTAGACCATGGTGACTATGATGCAGCTATGGAATGTATCGAAGTAGGCTATACTTCAGTTATGTTTGACGGTTCTCACTTACCATTTGAAGAAAACTTGAAATTAGCGAAAGAAGTTGTAGAAAAAGCTCACGCTAAAGGAATTTCTGTTGAATGTGAAGTTGGTTCAATCGGCGGAGAAGAAGATGGAATCATCGGTAACGGTGAATTAGCAGATATCGAAGAATGCAAACAAATGGTTGCTACAGGAATCGACTACCTAGCATGTGGTATCGGTAACATCCATGGTCAATATCCAGAAAACTGGAATGGTTTAGCATTTGATCATTTACAAGCAATCGCTGATGCTGTAGGTCCAGATATGCCTTTAGTATTACATGGTGGATCAGGTATTCCTCAAGAACAAATCCAAAAAGCAATTTCAATGGGTGTTTCTAAAGTAAACGTAAATACTGAATTCCAATTATCATTTGCTAAAGCTACTCGTGAATATATCGAAGCTGGCAAAGATAAAGAAGGAAAAGGTTTTGACCCTCGTAAATTGTTAGCACCAGGTAAAGCTGCAATCATTAAAGATGCAGAAGAACACATTGATTGGTTCGGTTCAGCTAACAAAGCTTAATTAATCGATTAAGAATGCCGTAAAACAGGTTCAACCTGTTTTGCGGTTTTTTTTTCGCAAATTAATAATCGTTCACTTTAATAAACATTCGTCCATCTTTTTTCAGAATAAACCTTTGATTTTTGAGGAAATAAAAAAGAATGGGAACTCGTTTCTTTATTTCATCTATGATAAAATACAAGCATGTGTAATAAAATTGAACAATAACAAGGTGGAAATCAATGAAAAAAATCATAATTGAAGGAAATCGTCCGTTAACTGGTGAAGTAACGATCAGTGGGGCTAAAAATAGTGCAGTGGCTTTGATTCCTGCAGCGATTTTAGCAGATTCTCCGGTTATTTTAGAAGGCGTACCTGATATTCAGGATGTTCATTCACTAATCGAAATTTTAGAAATCATGGGAGCAAAAATCCATTTTTCACAAAACATTTTAGAAATTGATCCCCGCGGTATCGTCTCTGTGCCCATGCCAAGTGGTAAGATCAATAGTCTACGGGCTTCCTATTATTTTATGGGGGCACTGCTTGGAAAATTTGGTGAGGCAGTGGTTGGTTTGCCAGGTGGTTGCTATCTAGGACCGCGACCAATTGATTTACATGTCAAGGGTTTCGAAGCATTAGGTGCTTCAGTCAACAATGAACATGGTGCGATGTATTTACGGACCGACCAAGAGGGATTACAGGGAAATCGGATTTTCATGGATGTCGTTTCAGTCGGTGCAACGATTAATGTGATGCTGGCGGCTATTAAAGCGAAAGGTCAGACAGTAATCGAAAATGCCGCTCGTGAACCAGAGATTATCGATGTTGCTACTTTGTTAAATAATATGGGTGCCAAAGTGCGAGGAGCAGGGACGGATGTGATCCGAATCGAAGGTGTAGACAAACTCCATGGTTGTCGCCATTTCATGATCCCTGATCGAATCGAAGCAGGGACTTATCTAGCGCTTGCTGCAGCAGCAGGAAATGGTGTTAAGATCAAAAATGTGATTTACGAACATTTAGAAAGTTTTATTGCTAAACTTCAAGAAATGGGCGTAAACATGACAATTAGAGAAGATGAGATTGAAGTGTTTCCGTCTAAAGAGTTAAAAGCGGTGAATGTGATGACTTATCCATATCCTGGGTTTGCAACAGACTTACAACAACCATTGACTCCCCTCTTATTAATGACCAAAGGAACAGCTGAAATCACAGATACGATCTATGCTAAACGTGTGAATCATGTGCCTGAATTAGCACGTATGGGTGCTGATATATCAGTGGAAGGGAATTTGATCATTACAAATGGACCAAATAAACTTCATGGAACAGAGGTAGTCGCTTCTGACCTTCGAGCAGGTGCTTGTTTAGTTATTGCAGGTCTCATGGCTGAAGGAACAACTACTATTTATAACGTAGAATATATTTTACGTGGTTATGATCATATTATTGAAAAATTGACGGCATTAGGTGCTGAAATCCAAATGGTGGAGGAAGTGGAAGCTGAATGAGTGATTATTTGACGATGGCGGAACTGGAAAATAAGACATTAAAAGAGGTCTACAGTTACGCAAAAGAATTTAAGATTCCTTATTATAGCAAAATGAATAAAAAAGAATTATCTTTAGCTGTGATTCGGGCGCAAGCAGAAAAACAAGGGTTTTATTATATGGAAGGAATCTTAGATATCGTTGGACAAGATGGGTATGGTTTTTTACGACCAATCAATTATGGGCCAAGTGTAGAAGATATCTATATCTCTGCTTCACAAATAAGACGGTTTAGTTTGCGAAATGGAGATAAAGTAGCAGGAAAGGCTCGCCCACCTAAAGAGTCAGAACGTTATTATGGGTTGATGCACGTGGAAAGTGTAAATGGAAAAGACCCAGAAGAAGCCAAAGAACGTCCGCATTTTCCAGCTTTGACACCTCTGTATCCTCAAGAACAGCTTAGGTTAGAAACAACCTCTCAAAGACTAGCAACAAGAATGATCGATATCTTCTCACCAGTAGGTTTTGGTCAACGTGGCTTGATCGTAGCACCTCCTAAAGCCGGAAAAACTTCTGTGTTAAAGGAAATCGCCAATGGAATCACTGAAAATCATCCAGAAGTAGAACTGATCGTTCTTCTGATCGATGAACGCCCAGAAGAAGTCACGGATTTGGAACGCAGTGTCAAAGGAGATGTCGTTTCATCTACTTTCGATTTACAACCACAAAATCATACAAGGGTATCTGAGTTGGTTCTGGAAAGAGCGATGCGTTTAGTCGAAGATAAACGAGATGTCGTGATCTTGATGGACAGTATTACCCGATTAGCTAGAGCTTACAATTTAGTCGTACCGCCAAGTGGTCGTACATTGAGCGGGGGAATCGATCCAGCCGCACTATATAAACCAAAAAAATTCTTCGGAGCAGCTAGAAATATCGAAGAAGGTGGAAGCTTGACGATCTTAGCAACTGCCTTAGTCGATACGGGTAGCCGAATGGATGATGTGATCTATGAAGAGTTTAAAGGAACAGGGAATTTAGAACTTCAACTGTCTCGTGAACTATCTGAGCGTCGTATCTTCCCTGCCATTGATATCAAGAAATCTGGTACGAGAAAAGAAGAGCTTCTAATGCCAGAAGATCAATTAGAAGAAATTTGGAAGTTACGAAAGAATATGGTCGGCGATTCATTGGAATACACCGAACAATTGATCCGTTTTTTAAGAAAAACCAAAAACAATCAACAATTTTTCAAAGAATTCCAAGATGTCTCGTTCGGTAAAAAAAATCAGACAAGAAATCTAAAAAGATAATTGCAACGTTGTTAGAAACATGTTAAGATGTTACTGTTGTATATCGACAAATCAACTCTGGTTCAGCAAATGGGTCAGGGCAAAGGAGCGAAAACGCATGAAAGAAAACATCCATCCAGATTACCATCCAGTAGTGTTCTTGGATTCAACAACTGGCTTTAAATTCTTGTCAGGTTCAACAAAAACTTCACAAGAAACAGTTGAATGGGAAGACGGTAATACATACCCAGTCATCCGTGTCGAAGTTACTTCTGACTCACATCCATTCTATACTGGACGTCAAAAATTCACACAAGCAGACGGACGTGTGGACCGTTTCAACAAAAAATACGGTCTCAAAGACGCAAACGCTGCAGAATAATCAAAACATTGTTCATACGATGTTTAGCAGACTATCTGATAAGGGTAGTCTGTTTTTTTGTGTTTTCTGTTTCTGATAATCAAAAAATGGACACTAAAAATTTATCATACCATATTATTTAAAAGTCTGATTTTCATTATTTCCTTCTATTGGAAAAAAACGACAACATTTATAAAATAATGCATGTTAATGTTATATTATAAAGAAAAAATAACATTAAGGGGTGCTAATATGAGTAAGAAGAAAGCAATGATTTTGGGGTCTTTACTGTTCAGTATGGTTATTTTATCAAATGACCTAAATGTTGAGGCAACAGTAAATGAACCGACTATTGGGACGGAAGTCGTTCTTTCAGAGCGAAGTAATGAAAACGTTTCAACGGTCTTGAATGCTTATCAAAGTGAGGATGTTGAGAGTTATCGGGAAGAAATCGGTAATTGGTTTGGTCCTAGTAGCAATCAATCTACAGGGATCTATAAACGTAAAAATGATACGATCGAAATTTATGTAGATGAAACGGCGCAACAACTACCGACGTATACGATTACCAGGGCTAGTCTGAAAGATTATCTCGAAGGGGCAACGAAAGGGAAACGACTAAATAGAGGAAGAAACGTCATTTCCGGTACCCAAGAAGGTGTGATCCATATCCAAAATGAATCCACTCGCATCACGCAACAAAAAACGAGAATTGAAATACGTGGTGGTATTACAATTCCACGTTTTATTCTAGGAAAAATGACCAATAAAGATTGGCAGAATGAAGTAAGAAATCATCCAAATGCACCTGCTTATGAATTGGTCAGTGATCGAGTTTTGGTTACAGGATCCGACAAAACAATTAATTATGTGAAGGACCCAACTAAAATTTTAACAACGAAAGAAAAAGTAATTGATCTTCACGATCAAACAGCCGGACTAGATAATAGCGCTACAATCCATCGTCAACCAACTGGCTTAGTTCAACATATGCGTGAAACGAGTGCCAGAGAAGATTATATGTACGCGTATGAACAACATACTGGTTTTAATTATGCAGATGGAATGAGAGTCTTGTTAGATCCAGACGGTTCCTCACAGTGGGGGATTTGGCATGAATTAGGTCATACCTATCAAATTGATGATATGGGTTGGGAGGATATGACCGAAGTGACCGTGAATATCTTTTCGATGCGGGTACAAAAAGCATTAGGACAGCGTAGTCGTTTACAAGAAGATCGCGTATATACGGATATTTTCAATTATTTGAATCGAAGTCAATCGAAAAATTTTGATAAACAAGATGAATTTGTTCGACTAGGAATGTTTTGGCAGTTGGAATTAGCATTTGGCAGCGACTTCTATCCTAAACTACATCAGTTATATCGTGAAGAAAGTCCACAGCTATGGACAGAACAAGACAAGCGACAACATTTTATCTTATCTGCTTCAAAGATCAGTAACAAAAATCTAACGCCATTTTTTGAAAAATGGGCTATCGAAGTTACTGCTGATACTAAAAAAGAATTAGCAAGACTACCAAAATTAACGAAGAAAATCTGGGAATATCGTGATGAAATGAAAGGTGATGTAGGAAATATTACCGATGATGATAATAACAATGGCAACACGGAAGATCCTTCAATTGAAGCTTGGGATAAAGATAAAGTGTATGTTGCTGGGGATATTGTCATGTATAAAGGTGTAAAATATCGTGCAAAATGGTGGAATACCGATAAAGTTCCTGGAGAAACGATTGACTGGGAAAGAATTGATTGATCATCAATAAACACAACGTATTTTGATTGTAACGGTCAAAATACGTTGTGTTTTATTTATATAAGGAACGCCTGAAACACATGAATCTCTAATTTTGATGAACGCTATCGATCATTTTTTTGACTGATTTTTTAAAATTTTGATCCATTTTTCGTTATTCATTCAAAGCGTTGAATGGCTTAATCAGGGATGCTATACTTGCCACAGTTATTAGAAAGCGTTAACAAATAGTGAAAGGAGGTTATATGGAGTGGAGATTAGTCAACTGATTTCAGAAGAATTGATTCTTTTCGATGACTCAATTCGATCAAAAAAATCATTATTTGAATGTATCGGTACTACACTTGAAACCACACATAGAGTAAAAAGTGCAAAAAAAATAATCAAAGCATTATTCAAAAGAGAAGAGGAAGTGCCTACAGGGATTGAAGCTGGATTTGGTATCCCACATGCTAAAAGCAAGGCTGTCATTACACCAACCATTTGTTTTGTTCGTAGCAGCCAGATTACAGAATATCTTGGCTTAGATGGGGAGCCAATTGCATATACTTTTGCAATCGTGGTTCCTGCAAACGCTGCTGACAGTCATCTTGAGATTCTCAGTGCGTTGTCAAGGCGATTAATTGATCCAAACTTTAGAAAACAAATCAAAGAAGCAAATTCAGCTTCAGAAATTATGACTGTTTTAAAAAATGAAGAAAAAACAATCTGTTAAATGAATCATCGAATAATGTAACAAGCATCAACTGAGACCGTTATTGAATAAGCAGATAGGGGAGAATAACGATGAAAATAATTGGTGTAACCGCATGTCCTACGGGAATTGCGCATACTTATATGTCCGCTGAGAAATTAGAAGGGACTGCTAAAAAACTAGGCCATGATGCAAAGTTTGAAACGCAAGGAATCAAAACGGAAAATAGGTTAACTACAAAAGAGATTGCTGAAGCAGATGCGATTATTCTAGCAGTTGATAAAGAAATTGATATGCAACGTTTTACGGGTAAAAGAATCAAAAAAGTTTCAACGAGTCGAGCAATTAAAGAACCAGAATTAGTAATTGATGAAGCATTAAAAGGGATCAATACGTTAGAAATTGCCCAATCAGTTGAACAAACAAAAGCCACGAAACAAAAAGCCACACTTTATAACCATTTTATGAGTGGTGTGAACTATATGTTACCGTTTGTGATTGCGGGCGGAATTATTATCGCATTAAGTTTTGCTTTTGGGATCACTGCAGCGGATCCTAAATCAGCTGACTATAATGTCCTAGCTGCCGCATTTTCTAGAATTGGTGGAGACACCGCTTTTGCCATGATGGTGCCAGCTTTAGGGGCAGGGATTGCGACCTCTATTGCGGGGAAAGCTGGCTTTGCACCTGGGATCGTGGCAGGGCTACTGGCATCTACTGGTGGTTCTGGATTTCTTGGAGGAATGATCGGGGGGCTGTTAGCAGGGTATGTGACAGATTTTCTGGCAAATAAAATTCCTGTAAAAAAAGGTATCTTAGCGATGTATCAATTGATCGTTGTTCCGCTAGTATCTATCTTGATCATTGGTTTAGCAATGGTTTTTGTTATCGAACAACCCATTTCGTGGTTATTAGAAGTATTAACCAATTGGTTGAATAGTTTAGGTAATACTTCCGGATTAATGTTTGGCTTGATCATCGGCGTGATGATGGCAGCTGATATGGGAGGGCCGATCAATAAATCGATCTCAACTTTTTCCATTGGTTTGATGTCTGCCGGAGTCAATGCACCCATTGCAGCATGTATGGCAGCTGGAATGACCCCACCGTTGGGGATCGCCTTAGCCACACTGTTGTTCAAGAAAAAGTTTACGAAAGAAGAACGGACTTCTGGTCAATCCTGTTGGGTGCTTGGTGCTTCTTATATTACAGAAGGAGCGATTCCCTTCGCAGTTTCAGATCCGATTCGAGTCATTCCGAGCTTGATTCTCGGCTCTGCTACTGCAGCGGGTATCTCAATGGCTGCCGGTGTCACATCCATTGCTCCTCATGGTGGGATTTGGGTCATGCTGATACCTAACGTGATCAATCACCTACCCATGTATTTGCTAGCGATTGGTACTGGGACAGTAGTTACGGCTCTTTCACTTGGATTATTAAAGAAATCAAGCGAAGAACAAGTCGGAAATGAAGAAAAAATAGTGAAGCAAGAAAAAATAATAAATGAGGTGGAAGTATAATGTTATATACAATGAAAGAGTTATTGAAAGTAGCTAAAGACAATCAATTTGCTGTTCCTGCTTTTAATATTTGTAGTTATGATATGTTAAAGGCAATCATGGAAGAAGTAGAACGGTTAAATGCACCAGTGATTTTAGAGATCCATCCCGATGAGATTGCTTACTTGAATGATGAATTTGTTGCTGCTGTTCGAGCTTATGCGCATAAAAGTAAAGTACCTGTAGTGATCCATCTTGACCATGGCGGTAAAGTAAGTGATGTGTTACGGGCTATCCGCAATGGCTATACCTCGGTTATGATTGATGCCTCCTTGCAATCCTTTGACGATAATATAAAGATAACTAAAGAAGTGGTGGCTCTAGCTCACGAGGTAGATGTGTCAGTCGAAGCAGAAATTGGTACGATTGGGAATAATGGGTCAGCAGAAGGTGGGGCAGCTAATATTATTTACACAGATCCTGAACAAGCAAAACAGTTTGTTGAAGAAACGAATATTGATACATTAGCTATCGCTATTGGAACAGCACATGGCTTATATCCTAAAGATAAAACACCAAAACTGAATATCGAGTTATTGAAAGAATTGAATGAGACCATCGATTTGCCGTTTGTTTTGCATGGTGGTTCAGGAAATCCGGATAAAGAAGTAAGCGAAGCAGTTAAATATGGTGTAGCTAAGGTCAACCTTAGTTCGGATCTTAAAAGTGTCTTTTTCGATGCTTTAAGAGAAATCTTAAATGAAAACCCGGAAATGTATGAACCGAATATGATCTACCCTTATGCGAATCAAAAAGTACAGGAAGTAGTGAAACATAAAATGACGATCTTAAACACGATCGATCAAGCCAAGTGTTATAAATAAGACGAATTTCTCACCGTTTATTCGTTTTAGAGATACTAGAAGAGACCGAGACAAGTTTTGACTCAGTCTCCAATGAAATCGAAATCGAGTGGTCATGAAAAAATGCTCAGTATTTCTAGGTATAAGCCAATGAATCGCTAATTTTAGTTGTTTCGGCTGATGTCCTATAGCGAAGCATTTTCATTCTAACCGCTCGATTCTGTTTTTGGATGTAGGTGGAGGCATCTTTGTTTATGGTAAAATAAAGCGAAAGAGAAAGGAGTGGGGAAGATGTTAAGTGACGTAGAAGAGCGACAACAAACGATTGTCAATCATTTGAAAATCAACCAATTCGCCAGAATTACTGAATTGATCGATTTAGTAAATTACAGTGAAGCGACAGTGAAACGAGATCTTGTTGTCTTAGAACAAAGTGGTCTGATCCGAAGAGTCCGTGGCGGGGCTATGTTAGTAGATAATCAGAAAATCGATGTACCATATATGATGAAAATCACCCATTTAGAGGAAGAAAGTGAAAAACGTTATATTGCGGATATTGCAGCTAATTTGATCAAAGATGATATGGTTTTATTTTTAGACTCTAGTACAACTAGTTTGCATTTAGTTCGAAATTTAGGTCGATTTGAGGGGCTGCAAATCATTACGAATGGGGTCATTACTGCTGCTATGCTAAGTGAATTTACTTCAGCAAAAGTATCGATCGTCGGTGGTAAAATCGTTCAAAAACGAGCAACGATCAACGGAGCAAAAGCGTATAATGATATTTTGACTTATGCTGCTGACCTTGCAATCATCAGCTGTCGAGGATTTGATTTTAATCAAGGCGTGACGGAAACGCATGAAGGAGAAGCGTTAGTAAAAAGAGCGTTTCGTAAACAAGCCAATCATTTGATGGTGTTAGCTACACAGGATAAATTAGAACAACGCTTCATTCATCAAGCAATTGCTAGTCATGAAATCGATTATTTAGTGACCAGTCAGAAATTAACGAACGAACAATTGAAAAAAATCCATGAACACCACACAGAGTGTTTTTATTAATCAGAAAGACCAATAAAAGTGTATGTTCTCATAAAATTCATTCATTGATAACACCTATAATTTGTATCAAGAAAGCTATAGTTTGTTCATGTACACCCTTTTTGGTAAGCGCTATCATAAATTGTGGAAGATAATAATTGAGAAAGGAGTAACGAGTGAACAGTTGCAGCAAGCGATTAGATAAGAACAAATCATAGGAGGTAGCGATGAAGAAGTTAGAAGGTACTTTAGCTGGATTGTTGGTAACGGTGATGATGGGAATTGCACTGAAAGAACCGGTCGTTTATGCACAAGTAGATGCCACAAATCCCGAGGTAAGGGTTTCGATGGATAATCAACCGGAGTCCTCTTACTGGTTCCCTGATGAATTGCTTAAATGGACGTTTGATCAGGATACAGATGCGAAATACAATGTTAGTGTTGAGCCTTTAGCCACACGAGTGGAGAAATCGCACTTATTAAAATCGAATACTACCCAAAACGAAAAGATGAAGGTTGTCGCACTTTCGATCATGAATAATAGCACTAGTGGAAATGCACCAAGAGGGAGCAATCAGTTTGATGCAAATGTTTTTTCGAATTGGCAATATATTGATCAATTGGTTTATTGGGGAGGCTCAGCTGGCGAAGGTATTATTGTTCCGCCAAGCCCAGATGTTACCGATGCGGCGCACAAAAATGGTGTGCCTGTTTTAGGTACGATCTTTTTTCCACAAGGGGCCCATGGCGGAAAAATCGAATGGTTGAATACTTTTTTAGAAAAAGATGATCAAGGTCATTTTCCAATCGTGGACAAGATGATCGAAGTCGCACAAAGATATGGGTTTGATGGATGGTTCATCAATCAAGAGACAGAAACCAATCTAACGAAAAAGCACGCTGATTTAATGAAAGAACTGATTGGGGAATTTAAACAAAAATCAGCTGGAGCGTTAGAGGTTATGTGGTACGATTCCATGACGAATGACGGGAAAATGGATTGGCAGAATGCGTTAACTGATCAAAACCAAGATTATTTAGTGGATGCTAATTTGAATCCAGTAGCAGATAGCATGTTTTTGAATTTTTGGTGGAATACCTCTAGCTTAGCAGGCCAAGATCTATTGCGTAAATCAAAAGAAAAAGCAGAAAGTTTAGCCATTGATCCCTATGATTTATTTGCGGGAATCGATGTCCAAGAAAAAGGGTACGATACACCGGTCAGATGGGATTTGTTTACGGATAAGAAGGGAATACCCTATACTTCACTAGGGCTTTACGTCCCAAGTTGGACCTATTCTTCTTCCAATGACCCAATGGACTACCAACAAAAAGAAGAAAAATTCTGGATCAATGAACAAGGGGATCCTACTAAAAGTACACTACCAACCGGCACAAGTTGGCCTGGAATCTCTACTTTTTCGGTTGAACAAACCGCTATTACGCAATGGCCTTTTATCACCAATTTCAATGTCGGAAATGGTTACAGCTATTTTAGCAATGGGCAACAAGTTTCAACAAATGAATGGAATAATCGAAGTCTCCAAGATATCATGCCGACTTACCGCTATATTATCGAAGAAGGAGCTGGCAATAAATTAGCTGGTAGTGTGGACTATACTACTGCTTTTAATGGTGGGAGTTCTTTGGCTTTTAAAGGTAAGATGGCAGAAAAAGTAACAAGTAAGATCAAACTGTATCAAACAAAAGTCAAAGTCGAAAAAAACATGTCATTTACGACGACAGCCAAAGCATCTGATCGAACCACGTTGAAACTAGTGTTAGGTTTTGCTGATGGTACATTTGAAACGTTTAATGGCAATAAAAAAATAGGGAATGACTGGACAACGGTTTCTTATCCTTTGAATAAAGCAACTGGAAAAGAAGTAACGTCGATTGCCTATGAGGTAACCTCAGCAAAAGCAAGTGAGAATTATGAGTTATTCTTAGGTCAAATTTCTGCGACACCTAAAAAAGTGCTGAGTCCAACAGCAGTCAATGATGTTACATTCGATGATTTGTCATTTGACGAAGAAGCAATGTTTGCCGGGATCAGACTATCTTGGACTAGTCTACAAGCAGATCGCATCAAACACTATGAAATTTACCGCGTTCTAGACGATGGAACACGTGTCTTTATCGGAGCCACACCTGCTGAGAATTATTTTATCAATGGCTTAGAACGTCAAAATGCAACAGCTACAGCTATCGAAGTTGTGCCAGTTGATATCTATGGCAACAAGGGTGAACCTTCCAGACCAATCAGTTTTGACTGGCCACCTGTTCAGTTACCACGTGCTTCCTTTACTGTCTCAAAAACTTTGGTAGCGCCAGGAGAACCGATCACTTTCACGAACACCTCTTCACGAAATACCCAAAGCTTAAAGTGGATATTCAAAGGTGCTGATGTAGAGTCAAGTACGGAGCAACAGCCTCGTGTCACTTATTCAAAAGAAGGAAGCTACGATGTAGAATTGACAGCGATCAATGAAGCAGGAGAAACGACAACTGAAATGAAAGGGATCGTTACGGTTACCAAGAATGCCCAAGCTGGTCTGAGTTTATTATCTAAAGGTGCCAAAGCAGAAGCCTCTTCATATGTGAATGAATCAGAGGCACCAAAGTTTGCTGTCGATGGTGATCTTGGAACAAAATGGTGTGCTGTAGGGAGTGCGCCACATACCATCACGGTTGATTTAGGAACAGCTAAATTGATCAGTGAAGTGCGCATGGCTCACGCTTCTGCAGGAGGAGAAAGTGTAGGCATGAATACCAAAGCTTATACTATAGAAGTGAGTGCAGACGGAGAAAATTTCCAAGAAGTTTCGCGAACAACTAATAATACGCAAGGTTCAACGCTAAATACCTTTGCAGCAACGACTGCCCGATTTGTGAGAGTCATCATCGATCAACCAACTCAAGGCGCAGATACAGCTGTCCGTCTTTATGAACTAGAAGTTTATGGGTTAGCAGAATAAAAGTTGAGTGATTGTTTCTGAACAAAAAGGAGTTTTGACAGAAGTATCTAATCATGAAAATAAGCCGAAGAATCCAAA
>OLSD01002557.1_pt1 | contig 12698 bp, 13 predicted proteins | sample 1672211 | NCBI WGS metagenome assembly OLSD01 (sample SAMEA3136659, study PRJEB25190) | human gut metagenome | reverse complement strand
AACTGAAAAAGAAAAGCCAGCAGCCGGAAAAACCGACTACTGGCGTGATTTCTGGAGTAATACCGAATACTTGGTACATTTGCACCCTCTGAGCGGAGAGGGTGCATTTTGGGGCAGAGGGTGCATTTTTTGTGCTGTCTCGCCGTAAAGGCCCCGATACTAAGGGAATCATCGTCATTGCACAGATTGCTTTATACGCTGAAACCTGTACTAATTTTTATGAAATCGTATTTGTACAGAAGCATCAAAGTCCTTTTAATTTGATCTGGAGAGTAATTCTCAAAATCAACAATAATCTGCTTTATTGATGCAGTTCCTGCTTTTTTAATATAGCCGATAATCTTCACAGGAATCTCACTTTCCTCAAGTCTACCGTTGTTGCAACACTGTGTTTTTACATAATTCTCGCAAGAACAGAATACGGTTGGCTCAAAAAGCGTGCTGTCGTCCAACATTTCCGAGGGGTATCCTGAAAAATCATGACAGTAATCGATTGTCGGAATACCTTCGGGATTAAAACCACTCCGATCCGAGTGTGCAATACGGATTGAATCATCCCAAACGGATTCGGTGTGTTCAACAGTATGACGAATATCAAAACATTGCTTTGCACGTTTTCTCGAATTTACCGACATTTTTCTTATAAGATCATTATCCAACACAAGGAGTTTCAGCTTTTCCAAAAAATCCGAACAGTCTACAGCAACGCTATGAGCCGCTAACTTAGCGTGAAGCAATCTTCTGCTTCCGATATTCGCTGGCAGATAATCTGTGGCGGAGATATCATCAAGGCAGTCACACCATGCTGTGTGTATGCGGAACCCGGTGACTCCGTGTTCTACTGTATCACGATAGCCGTCCCAATCGCTGACGATTTGCGGTATTCCACAGGACATCGCCTCTATCGGGGTCAGTCCGAACGTTTCCTGAATATTATCGGCAGGAGATGTAAAAACATCCGCAATATTGTAAAGCTCTGCTCTGTCTTTTATCTGACCGTTAAACACTATATGAACTCTGTTTTCAAGCCCCATATAGGTTATCTGTTCCTTCAGTGTACCTGCATAATTCGTACCGCGCTCCTGACTTCCCGCAAGGATCAGCATTATTTTTTTATCGGGAAAAGAGCCAGTCAATTTGTGAAAAACGTGTAGCAGGGGAAAGAGATCTGCCTTAAAGCAATCCGAAAACCGACCAAACCAAAGAATAATAAAAGCGTCCTGAGGGATCCCGTATTTTTCACGCAGACTGTTTTTTTCCATCGGACAAAAATAGTCAGTATCAACACCAAGATTGACCTTCTCAAGGCGCAACTTTGGCATACCAAGCATTAATGAATTTTCGCGGAAAGTCTTTTGTATCCTTTCAAACATTTTTTCCATAAAATGCACCACAGCATTGGAAGTGCAGATCATAGCGTCATAGGGCTTAAACGGCAACATAAGCATGGGGATGAACGTATCCCAAATCAAATGTGGTTCTGCTAGACTGTGAAAGGTGAAGGTAATAGGTATCGGCTTCCCTATTTTTTCACGCATCGACAAAAGCGGTATAACGTCTTCTTTAATGCTGTGAAGTATGTCCACGTTTTTAAGTTGATCCACTCCGTGGAATAGAACGTCGTATTCGTTAATCATTTCAATCTTTTTTCCTGTGGACAATACAGTCCTCTCCTCAGCGAAGCGGCGAATTACATTTTCCTGGTATTTACCCGGTTCATAGAGGTAAAGCAACTCATCGGCTTTTCCATGTCTCATAAAAGCCTCAAGCAAGCTTTCAGCAGCTACATTATACCCTGTTATCAATCCTTCGGGATATGCACGAGCAAACGTGTTTCCTGTAAACGCAATTTTCATTCTTTTACCATATAGTTTATTATATCAATAAGATCCTGTACAGTTTTTGCTTCGGCAAGAAGACGCTCGTCAACGCTTAGTCCCATTTTTTCCTCCGTCTTGACAACGAGCATCATCATTGAGAAGGATGTCATCATTAAGTCTTCCTTTAGTCTGTCCCGAAGATCTATTGTGTTTTTATCACACTCAACACATTCCTTGACTATAGTGATTAATTCTTCAAGTGTCATATCGTCGTAACACCTTTCCCAATTCGTTTTTTTTCAGTCTCTCTGTTTTAATCTTCAATTCATAAACCGACAAACCAGCTTTCGACATTATCGCACAAATTGATGCTCTGTCCACCTTTTCGGGGTCATCAGAAACAACTGTCAAAATAGCGTGGCAGTCGTCTGTCGAGCTTGCCAACAACGATTCATCTACAAACGGCAGCTCGGAAATTTTAGCCTCAATAGCTTCCGGAATACACTTAAAACCGTCTGAGAATACAAGCATGTTGCTTTTTCTCCCTGTTATTACCAGGTTGCCTGCGCTATCAAAGCAACCGATATCGCCGGTATGAAGCCAACCATCCCTTATTTTTTCTTTCGTGGCACGTTCATCATTCAGATAACCGACCATTACGTTTTCGCCACGTACTGTTATTTCGCCGTCATCCGCTATGTGAACCTCCATGCATCCTATAGGTTTGCCGACTGTTCCTATATAACAATCATTCGGAGAAGATATCGATATACATGGCGAACACTCGGTCATGCCATACGCAGTACAAGGAGTAACTCCGTATGACAACAGCTTTTGTGACGTATCCAAATCAAGCGCGGCTCCTGCTACAAGCACTTTTTGAAGCGAACCACCGGTAACAGCCTCAACGCTCCCAACTTGTCCGATTGCTTTGCATATTCCGAAAGCGAGTGCAGGAGGAATACTGACACTGTTAGGTTTATATTTTTTCATTGCGGAAAAGAATCCTATAGGCGAATCGGGCATGCAGACGCAAGCCCCGTATGTCATTGGGGCTATTAGGTCGGCGGCAAGACCAAACAAATGCCAATACGGCAGAACGTGGACCAGCCTTTCCCCTTCCCAAAAACCATATTGTTCTCCGCCGTAAAGAGCGGATGCGAGGATACCTCTTTGACTAAGCAGAATACACTTAGGCTCCGCCGATGTGCCCGAACTGAGTGCCGCCGTACACGGTGTATAAGGATCGCCATCTTCGATATCGTGAAGAGCAACCGGAGTTTCGTTTTTTATCAGACAGGATATTGAATCGGAGATGACGGCACAAGATTCACCCCAAAAAACGCGAGCCCGATCTTCGCTAATCAGACATGCAACATGCCGCGAAAGAACGACCCCCAGATAAGCAGCAGCGTATTCCACCGGCGAGGACAGGTCGATTGCAATAAAACTCTCATGCTGTTTTAATGCGTAAGCACAATAACGGCGCACATTTTCAATAAAAGAATAATAAGTCACCGCACCTGTTGAGCAGATCATTATCGGGAGCTCTGCATAGCATTTCAGACAGTATGATAAAAGAGAGCGAAACGATCTAATACTGTTTTTTATATCTGCTGTCACTTTATTGTTCATCTGCAAGCTCTGGCGCAAATCTTGAAGCCCACCTTTTTACAAAGCTTTCTCTCGACATAGTAAATAACAAAAGATCGTGATACTGCCCGTTGAAATAGCGATATTCCTTCACTCTGCCGGTTTCCTCGAATCCCGCTTGCCTAAGGCTGGTTTTGCTCTCAATACTATAATTGTAAACATCACAGTTTATACGCCGGTATGGATAATGCTTAAAAAGGAATCCTATGAAATCAAGCGTGATTAGTCCTCCAACGCCCCCGTGTCTGCATTCCGGCACGATATATACTGTCAGTTTACAGTGTCTGTCGATCATTCGGTGATCGTAACTGTAAACGATGCCGATAAGTCTGTCATTTTCATCTTCGACGATAAAGAAATCGTTATAATTGTACTTCAGATGATCCTGTATCCAGCTGTCAAAGTCCTTTAGGCTGTTTGATATGCTGTGCATAAGGAACATTGGCTGTTCATCGGGCGATGTCATTATGCAAAAAACAGCGTCAAGATGTTTTCTATGATCGTATCTTACAAACTTGTATCTGCTCATCGTGTTATCCTATCCGGTTGCTGCGCTAAAACAGCGCAGCAACCTTAATCAAATTATTATTTGCCGCCGTCATTGTTCCAACCGCCGTTTGACCAACTATCATAGGAATTATTCCAGCCTCCGTTTGACCAACTGTCATAGGAATTATTCCAACCGCCGTTAATCCAACTGTCGTAGGAATTGCTCCAACCGCCGTTAACCCAACTGTCGTAGGAATTGCTCCAACCGCCATTAGTCCAATCCTGGGCGTTCGAGCAGTCGTAAGATGATGAACAATAAACTGTCGAGACGCCAATTTCGACATAAGAATCCAATTTTTCGGAAAAGGCTTCAAGTTTGTCCATTTGTTATACCTCCTTTCAATAGTATTCAGGCAAGATTGTTTCGGTCTGGCTTTTACCACGGATGGTAGAAACCGCGTCCTCACCAAATAACTCAAATGCAGTTCTCCAAACTCCCGGGCAGTAATCGCTTACACTGCAGGCTCTGCATTTACTAAAGAATATGTTGCAGTTGTTGATTACCGCGCAGCTACTTGAAACGCTACCATATTCCCCTATCGGCGCGCTGTACTGAGAAAGCTCCCCTCTGGAAACCTTAAGAAAGAAGCTCCAATAATAGGGATCGACACAGCAAAGAGGTATATCCGCAACAGAAAAATACGGGAACGCATGAAATCTTTCTCTTAATGATACCACAAAGTCCAGAGCTTTTTCAATATATGGACCGATAGATTTATAATCTATCGCAACTTTATCGACCTGTTCAGGCTTCATTCCGCAGAAATCCATTCCGCAAAGCGTCATTGAAACACGCGGACCGAATTTGCTGTAACAGAAATCCACAAATTGCGGCAGCTCCTGATAGTTCCACTTGCTTATAACCTGTTTTACAGTTACATTCATACCGAAGTACATTACATTAAGAAGACCTGTTACAGTTCGTTCAAAGCTCCCTTTGGCTCCCGTTACTTGATCGTGGTTTTCCGGATGAATGCTGTGGATCGCCGTAGTGATGCTGACAGGAGCGTTCTTAAGACCAGCAAAGAACATTTTCACGTTTTCGGGGTTACTGAAAGTATCGCCATTTGACAGAACGCCGACCTTCAGACCTCTGTCAACACAGTGTGTTAGTATTTCATGAAACGCAGGGTGGAGAGTCGGTTCACCACCAGAAAGAGTTATATGGGTTATGTTTCTCTCGTCGATGCCGATATCGATTGCTTTTATAAGCTCGTCGGTTGACGCTGCAAGAGTCTTGACTGTATTGTTCCCACAGGGACAAAAGTAACAATGATGATTACATCTATATCCAAGCGCAAGATACATTGAATTCATATTATACCCTCCCGTTCAACAAATACTGGGCAAAATCCGGCTCGTTAAGCAGAATACTTACAAGTCTCGGATATAAAGCCTTGTTAAGCAAACACTCGGTTTTATCCACTTTTCGCGGATCGCCGCAGTCATATTTGACAGCTGCTCTGCATCCTCCTCTGCAATAGAAAAACCACGGACATTCCGAACAGCCGTCAAGCTCACGAGGAAGAAAGTATTCATGCCTGTTTTCTATCGCTTCAACAACCATCTCAACAAAGCCTTTGTCTCCTATGTGGCCAATGCGGTAGGAGGGATCGTCACTAAGCTCACATGGATATACGTCACCTTTGGCATCTATTGACAGCATACGGTATCCACCGTGACACCCATGCGCATTACAGATGTTGTCGCATGGACGGCAGGTAAGATTTCGTAGCCTCTGAGATATGTTGTGTTCAATTATCTCAGCTTTACGCTCGAAGCAGTTCTTCATACAGGAAATCAACTCTTCAACATATCCTTCTATCTGATTCGGATCCGGAGCAAGCTCCCTGTTTCGATCGGTCTTCCTCATGAGATTCAGCTTTATTCCGTTAAGTTTAAGTTCGAAAGCATAATAGCGGATAATATCATCAAGGCGTTCGATTGTGTTCTTAGTCACAACAGTGATTGAGAATATGTTTTTATACCCCGCTGAGCGCAGATTTGATATCCCCTTTTCAACCGCTTGAAGGGATGGAGCGCCGTTTTCAAATGGTCGCTGCACATTATGCACTTCAGCGCATCCGTCTATACTTACTCCTACCTCTATATCGTTCTCGTATAATAGCTTTGCTTTTTCAGGAGTAATCAGCGTCGCGTTGGTCTCTATCGTTATTTTCGGATGCATTCCCGCTTCGGTAAAACGACTTCTGGTATAAAGTATCGACATAAACTCCAGCATGGGTTCCCCGCCCCATGGCTGAATGGTAACATGGTCACTGTTAATTTTTTTACAATAGCCAATCAACTCGTCACATATTGACGCGAGAACTGCGTGATCCATCACCGGCGACTCCTCGCTCAACTCACGAAAACAGTAAACGCAACGGAGACTACACTTTTTCGTTAAGTCAATGAGGAAAAAAATCGGAAACACATGAGCATCTGTATGCGAAACAGAACGGCTTGCACGATATGCAGCCATTCCCCTTTGAATCAGGACAAAAGCAAGATCGTCTGAAACTTCTCCCCGCAGAAACTCCTTTGCACAATCCGTTGTCATACAAAGCGTCGTACCGTTTTTGACAGAGACAAGAAACGATTCTTCCGAGTCCACAAAGATTACGCTGTCAAAAACATCCAGTTCTCCCACACTGAATCTGCTTTTTTTTATCAATTCCATCACTCTATCACTCCCACTCTGATCCATGAATCTAGCATCCTCTTTCCAGCACCGTTCGAAAGAGGCTCCAAGGCCAAAAGCAGTTTATCTTTCGTTATCCCTTTTGATAACTCCCCAATAAGTCTACGGGAAGTGGTATCTGGGCATTTGAGAACCAAAGTGCTGTCGAAAACAGTATTATGGACGGTCAGCCCGTCATTCCGAATCATTATCTTAACGTAAGGAGAAAGATAAAACCTCTCAGACTGATCATGTGAAAAAACCCTCACAAACACACCTCTTTCATTGCAGTTGACCAGATAAACCGTTTCAAAACATCATGACAAACAAGCCCTTAATCATCAGCTTCTTCTTTTGTTGACGCACGCTGTTCTTCAATTCCAGTTTTCATATAGTCAGAGACTACTTTGTCGATCATTGGAATACGGTCGAATTTGTTGCATTCCGAGCACTTGATTATGTTGATGCATGAAAGGAAGCGTTCGTTCTCATGCAATGCCTTATGATAATAATTCAGCTGCTTGATTGATTTGCTGTATATCAGCATTGCGGTTGCGGCAATCAATTCGGAAATTGTACCCCCAACCAAAGGGGATATAACCGATGATGCAACGTCTGGGTTACTAAAGTCTTTGTGTAATATCAGCGGAAGACAATAAACAACCAATCCACAGATACTGAATACTATCCCAAATACAAACGCTACCTTAGCTTGCCGCTGTCCCCAATTTATATTACGATAAAGCGCAATTAAATTGTATGTCATCAGATTCTCAGAAAGTGTATCTTTCGAAACCTGCTTATTTGGATTTCCTTCTTCTTGAGAGGGGGAATCAGAATTAGGATCTGTTTTATTGTTAAAAAAGCTTTCTATTCTGCTTATTTCTTTACGACTTAATTTTTTCTCTTTATACATGGCATTGTAGATGTTAACTATAGCAATCCATAGCATCAACACTCCAAGAAGTATAGATATCCACCTGTTTTTCGTTAACCAGATCAGCACATTCTGATCAACAGTTGGCAAAGGTATCAGAAAAAAAAGCAGCAGTATAGCCAGCAAAGGAAAAACAAATTTCATCAAGAATCTTTCAATGCCAACCCAATCAAGTTTTGTTGGATTATTGCCATTGCAAAGTATATACATTATTAGTTTTGAATCAATGTTACCATTGCTGTCAGGTCTAATAATGATACAATCGTCAAGCGATAAATCTACTCCGTTAAGCATAACAGCAATTTTGGCTTGATGTTTCTTTAGATTATCTCCTATATATGGTAAGTTTATATTTTTTTCTGTAAAACTGCTGTCAACAATGACAAGAAAACCGGTCGCTCTTTTCAGCTTGTTTTTCAGCTCAATATGCGACTGTTCGACCTGTGAGACCAAAAAATAATCAACCTTTACAAATCTATCAAAACGAATCTTTTCAAAAACTATACCTGCACTCTGCGATGTCATCAAAACAACTACTCTTTTCATTTTAATTCTTCCTCCTCTGTATTCGCAGAACCATTTAGCAAAGATAATATCAGTAAGATTACATACCCTTGATAAAAACTCAGCCTATTTGATTGATGGTAGAAAACGCAATTGTTTTGCATCTATCCAAGCCTCTTATGCATATAATTAGAATACATTTCAGCTGCTTCAGCAGATGAAAAATCAACCCAAGACAAATGAAATAAGCTATCGCTTACAAGTATAGTAAACGAAGCTCCTTTCTTGCGAAACTTAAAAAGAATCTGTCGCCGACTATCGGGGCATATCATTTAAAGAAGATAGTTCCGCCGGCAATTATATGGAACTAATAATGATATCGCATGCTATCCAAGAGTAGCATGTTGTATTTATAAAAGAAAACTCTATCTTTGCTCTTTGCTTTCGATAATCGATTTCGATTATCTTTCCGTTGTGTTCTGAAAACAACTCATCTTCAAGAGTAACAGCATTTCCGATTTTGATTGCTTTCATTACATCGACCCTGCCTTCTCTGGAAAGAAGTCCGTTAGCAAAATCTTTATCGATGCCTGAAAGGCAGTAATTATTCTCCGAAGACCCCAACACCTTGATAACACCATCGACTTTTAGAGGAGCAATGCTTTTTAACATACACGAAGAAAAGGCAAATACATATCCGGGAAGTAAATCATAGAGAATATCAATGTTTTTGCCATTTTTTCTCTGCCGCTTTACGATTTTGGGCGAGAAAGCCGTATCAACAACTTTTCCTTGCAACTGATCTGCGATTGTCTGACATCGCCTTGTTTCACAGAAAAGGCAATAGACATATTCCATAGCAATACATAGCTCCGCCATAGGGACATGAAACTATAAAACTCGAGTCCCCGATCTGCATAGTCGATAGTGTTCAGATGGGATGATGCTCCAGCAGACCACTGAAAGCAGATCCGAATCTTGCTTTTATAAAGAAACTTCAACCAAATACGGCCGCTGCCGGAATGATCGAAGTCTTAAACGCAGATTACATCCGCGTCTGAAAGAGTAAAAGTGCTCCAACCATATACTCAATATGAATTATAACAGAAAACGAATCTCCTGTCAACAATGAAAGACATATTTTATCAACACCGCATGATATATTGTCGCCGAATAGAGTGGCTAACAATATTATTGTTACAGAATAACAATCACTCCTGCTCTGTTCCCCCTTTCCCGTTCGCCAGCTTCGGCAGTGTCTCTCGTCAGCGAGATTTTACATCGACACATCCTTGTCCTTGACTACCTAAACTACGGCTTCCGGGAAATCATCCGAGATGTTTTCGCAGCACCTCGTACCACCACTTAATATCCGCGATAAAGGCTTCGTACTGCCTGCCTAACTCCTCCGTGCCGGGCTCGGCAGATATATTGTGACGCAGCATATACCGGTCGACCGCCGGCGTCTTCCTCTGCGCCCTCTGTGCGCAGAGGGTGCACTTTGTGTGCTGCCTCGACGTCCCTATATTAATGATCGGTTAGAAGGATATGAAAAACCGTATTGAGAACAAGCATAGCTCACAAGAGAAGGGCTCAAATCTAAAGCTATATTCCCACCGTTACACTATAGATTTTTCCATAGGCGGAGAAAAACGGCCATACCTGATTATTATCCGATATAGCCGTCATTCCTTTTTCGCACGTTTGAAAGAAGTCGGTAAAAATGCTGTTGTTTTACTTCATCCCTACGGCGTACTCACCAGTGGGTGGTTTTACTTTGCTAATACTTTATCAAACAGGAGAAAAACTATGACCGTAGCAGGTTGATCGATTCTTGGGTTTTACCCCTGCAGCTCATCACTCAAACCTTGCGGTGAATCTGAGCTCCACATGCGAATCGTCAAGCAGATTGCCTGACTGCTCGCCGAAAAGCTCGTACATAGCGTCGTAGGAAACGAGCTTTGCCGTCCGCGTCGAACCAACCGACGAAGGTCTTGCCCTCCATGGGCTCGGCAACGAGCTTTACCATGTAGCTGTTTTCGTCATCGACCGCGCTTACGCCGGCATAGCCCTCGCCCTCGGTCTTGACTTCGATTCTAAAGGAAACAAGATTGATTCTGCCCTCCGTCTCGCCGGTGATATTGCATACGGCGTGCGACGCCGAACGCAGATAGATACCGTCCAAGGTGCAGGCAGCGGTGAGCACGGCCTCGCCCTCCACCATCGGGATGCTGATTTTTATGCCGTTTTCGGCCTTGGCCGCGGCCAAATCGGCTGCATCGACCTCAAGCAGCACTGTGTTGTCTGCCCGGAAGGTCTCAAGCGAATCGAGTTCAGAAAGGACGAGCTTTCCCGCGAGATGCACGGGCTCTTCACCCTTGCCGGTGAACTTGATGAAGCGGACCTTTCCCGCATTGTTGAACTGCGCTGCGTTGTCGTAGCTTTCACTGCCGTCGTACCAAGTGTTGACGTCATCGGGGTTGTAATCAGGGAAAAGCTTTTCACCATTTCGTATGCCGGACTCATCCTTCTGCTCAAAGAAGCCCTTGAGAACGGAATAATCGTGCTCGTCAACAGCCAATGAAGTCGGTTCTGGAGTAGGCGCTTCGGAATGTATCTCGATTATGTCGCCAGCATGTGTCATTGCGGGAGACTCAGACGTTAAGGCTTCAGAACAATTAACCTTAAACATATTGGTTATTGCATCAATGTCATTGGCTGTCTCAAGCATTTTGCCTGACTGGCATGCCTCACATGAAAGCAAGACACCAAGAGTTAAGAGTATAATGGCTATTTTTCTCATATTATACCTCCTCAATATGCAGTTCTGCTTATAGCGATTGACGATGTAGAGTATGGTATTTCCCCAATATGGGTTTCATTTCTGCTGGCACAATCGCGTCCTACAACATGTGCGTTCCTAATAGGCGGCACAACGACCCAGTGAGCATAAAGGGTTCGTGCACTATCGTTCTCAACGAGCGTGTTGGCTGTTACTTGTGTACCACCAGTTTTTTTAGTGAACCATCCTACAAATGCATAGTTTTCACAAACAGGTGTGGGGAGAACTCCATTATTGAAGAAACCATAGGTTTTATTCGTAATAATAGGAATACTTAACGGAGAAACTGTGCCCAGATTCGCATTAAATGAAACAGTTTCCTTAAACCTGTAAGCCTGATAAGGCTTCCCCGCGCTGTTCGAAACGAGCCTGTTAAGCAAATTGCTAAGCGGATTCGAGGAAGTTCCATATACAACACGCCTTGCTTTGGGATTAACTTCCTCCATAACTTCAACTTTTGTAACAGCGCCACTTGCATTCTTGTATATAGCTGTAACAAGAATTGCATGTGAATTGTATCTTACAAGCGCATCTCCCGGGAGCAGGAGTGCCAAATCGCTGCTGGTAAAAGAGCCGCCATTGGCTTTCGATATTACTTTGTAGCAATAAGGATCCGAATCGTATCCGGTAGTGGAATGATCGATGCTGCTGCCGTAACCCCATGCATAGCATACAAATCGGCTGCATTCCAAACCATACAAAGGACCATAGCCACCATGCTGGATGTTGGGGTTGGTTGTAGACGCCGCAACATTGAAAGCATCATTGATGTTGGCTATTCTGGTCTGGAAGTTGCTAAGTGTAGATGCAGTTCCGTCACCATAATTCTCTATGCCAACATAGGTTGGATAGAACAGGTTGATGTCCCAATAGTGACCGGGCCTTGCATAGGGAAGACCAGTAACCTGAACATTGGCAACAAAATCATTATCGGTATAAGTGCCAACGTTTTCACGCCAACCTGTGAACGAAACCTTAGGAGTCCACACAAGATTTACTGCGTTTGAAGCACGGTTGATCATTGTCTGCTGCCTTGCGTTAGGAGTGATCGCAGTATCGGTCTGGGCCCTTGTCCCGGAGATTTTCTCGTACTCGGCACCTGTTTCGCTCTCCCTCCGGTCAGCTTCTTTCCTACAACAAGGACAGCAACGCCGGACTATTCATCATCCGCGATTTCGTGACGTACTGCTACACCGGCTCCCAGACCTACTTCACGCCGAAGGGCAAGGAGGTCATCCGAATGAAGTTCCAGAAGAAGTGCGGCGAAGAGTTGCTTCCCAAGATGGCAAGGTGATTTCTGTGGCAGTCTATCGCGTAAACAAGAATCGTGGCTATACCGTCATGGCGAACTTCCACCTCCGAGACAAGAGCCTGTCACTCAAGGCAGTCGGGCTACTCTCAAAGATGCTCTCGTTCAATGATGGCTGGAAGTTCTCAACCAAGGGGCTTTCCGCAATCTGCAAGGAAGGTCCGGATGCCATTCTTTCCGCGCTCCGTGAGCTTGAAAAGCACGGCTACCTCGTCAGGCACCGGCAGAGAGACGGTAAAGGCAGGATGAGCAGCACAATCTTTGAGATATACGAAGAGCCGCAGGAGTCCACGCCAGAACGGGAAATGCCACACACGGAAAATCCATGTGTGGAGAAGCCAGATGTGGATAATCCACACGGGGATAAGTCCGCACAAATAAATACTGATCAAGTAATTACT
>OLSD01002555.1_pt1 | contig 12703 bp, 7 predicted proteins | sample 1672211 | NCBI WGS metagenome assembly OLSD01 (sample SAMEA3136659, study PRJEB25190) | human gut metagenome | reverse complement strand
CGAAAGCGGTAAGTATCAGATACATCCGATGTTTGTGAAGCGAGACATCATTGACCAGGAGAAGATGGAGAAGCGTGTTCGCGATCATTGTGCGATGAATGTTTCTTCCTTTATAGCTGCCCTGGAAACGTTGGAGGATGAGACGCTTTATGCCCTGGCGGATGGCAACGAGGTGAGGGTAGGCGATATGTTTATCGTCAAGCCTAAGCTGGGCGTGGTGCAGCATAGGGATAAGGAGGGAAATGAGTGGAAGAAGACCTATCATGAGGGCGACCTGATTCCAGCCAACGAGGTGGATATCTGTGGTTTGGAGATTCAGCCCACGAAGGAGTTTCTTGAGAAGTTGCGTCGTAAGTCTAATGGTTGCAGTCGCCAGTACTGGGGAGTGAAGTCTGCTCCGAAGGAGGCAGAAAAGGAGTTTGCCGACATAGTGGAGATATGTCAGCAGCAGGGTTATATCACGGTGAAAGATATGATGAAGGAATTTGGCGTCACCCGCTATCATGCCAGCAAGGTATTGAATGATCTTTGCGAGGAGCCTGCAGCCCGAATGTATGCCACCAAGCAAGGCCCCGTTACGCTCTATCGATTGAGGAAGAAGGAATAAAGATAGGAGGTGGAGATAAGCATCTTTACGGGTTGGAAAGAGCTTCTTGCCATGTTGGAAAGAGTATCTTCTCGGGTTGGAGAAAGTATCATTCCAGGTGCTAGGAAGTACCTTCTCCATTGTTGCTACTAGGCTCGGCAGCTCTGCTGAGCCTAGTCTGCAGGTCTGCTGACTGCAGTCAGCACCTCTGTCGAGCTTAGTGGCAACCCTTTGTTATCGTACAACTATAACCCCTTTAGTTGTACGGTTATAACCTGTTTAGTCGTACGACTATACACCCTATAGTTGTACAATCGTAGCTTTATAGTTGTACAACTATACACCTTTTAGTTGTACGACCGTAATATAATGATACTTCCATGATACATTGATGATACTTTTTCCCCCATTTTTCAAGAAGTGTCATTGAAGTTAAGTTGTTAATCATCAGAAAGATAACTGGTATTTTGAGGGCAAAAATGAGACTATGAGACTTTTTTCGTAGAAAAAACTTATTATAGGGTTGCTTTAGTTTCAAAAATAATCCGTATCTTTGCAGTCGTGTTGCTAAAATAAAATTTATCTGCATTTTATTAGGATAAAGATGCTTTAGTTTCAAAAATAATCCGTATCTTTGCAGTCGTATTCTTCCGGATAGTAGTTCTTGAATGCTTAATCTGGTAGAATGAAATTTAGAAAGAGCGGACATTTGGGATGCTCATAATTTAATAATGGAGGATTGGATATGAATAAATTAACAAGAGAAGAGGCGCTTAGACGTTGGAAATCTGCCAAGGCTACAAAGAAAGCCATGGTTGACAAGATGCAGAAGATGCTTTATGAAGACTACAAATTACGTACAGGCGAGGAGCCTGTGAGATTTAATGTCTTGTTGTAGCTGCTTTGGGTTTATATATGCTTCAGGTAGTGTGTTATGCTTCATTTTCGCTTCGGAAATGAGGCTTTTTTATGTTGTTGAGCATCTAAAAACAAATTTATCTGTATTTTGTTGAATAAAGATGCTTTAGTTTCAAAAATAATCATTACCTTTGCAGTTGCATTCTCTTGCAGAAAGCCCGAAGGGCTGAGTGGGTGGGTGCTACTTTTATGAAATAGAGCGTTTATCTGACGCTTGTCTTTGACGTGCCGTAACTTCGCAACTTACAAATACAGTCAAAGAACAAGACAACGGTAGATGTTCACGGTAGGTATATTATACCCTGCCGTGTGTTGTCGTATACATGTATTGTTTGCGGCTGCCCACGCATGGGATGATATATGTCATGCGTGGGCTTTCTGCGGTTGTCCGTTCTTACTGTATGGGCAATGCGAAGGCCTCGGCACGTGGGATGGGCAACAGGCGAATCCCACGCTTTTTTTCTTAAGGTGAACTAATTAAACTTAAACAGGCATTTCCGCACTTGGGGATTCTACGGATTAAAAACAAAAGAAAGGGAAAACTTAAGTGTATAAGGTAACATGGGACAAGGATGTGAATGGAGTGAGGTTGCACTCACGTATTGTAGAGGGTGTATTGGGTACATCTCCAAGACCCGTGTTCTATGAAGAACTTGATCTCTTAGGATTAGACAAACTTGGTTGGAAGTATCCTCATTGCGAGGAGCCTCTCCTTTGGGCTATCAATAAGCAGTATTATTATAAGGGTGAGTTGGTTTTCGAAGCCAAGGGAGCTAACATTTATGATGCGGCTACCATCATTTTGCAACCAGCTGGTGAGCAATTGGTGCTGGAACCTATCGATGTTGATACCATGTTGGAACGCAACAAGGATAAGATGTTTCTCTTGGAAAGTGAGGCGATTGAGTTTATTCACGAGACATACGAGCAATATGCCCGTGCCCGTAAAACCATACAGGCTGCATCTGCTAACACATTAGACTTTGAGGCTTTAGCCCAAAAAGCAGAGAAAAAGGCCAAGAAAAAAATGGCGATTGTTAAAGAGGATTGTGACTCATTTGATATTATGCCATTGGAAGAAGCTAACAATGCAGGAAAACGAGTTTATCAAACTACAAAAATAGACAAGTTTATTGCTTCTTTTTCTGGAGGTAAGGATTCGCAAGTTGTACTTGACTTGTGTACCCGTGCAATTCCAAGTACCGACTTTGAGGTGATTTATAGTGATACAGGCTATGAGTTGCCACCTTCCTTGGAATTATACGATAAGATTCAAAAGCAATATAAGGAGAAGTTTCCTGACTTGAAGTTTTCATTAGCTCGTAATCACGATAGTGTTTTGAACTATTGGGATAAGATAGGCACGCCTAGTGATACTCATCGTTGGTGTTGTTCTGTGATGAAAACAGCTCCGCTATATCGAATGTTGAAAACTGGTGATGGTAAACAAGCAAAAATACTTACTTTTGATGGAGTGAGAGCGGAGGAAAGTGTTAGGCGTTCTACTTATAATAGAATAGGCAAAGGGGTTAAACATAATAACGTTATTAATGCAAGCCCAATATTAAGATGGAGTGCGATAGAAATCTTCTTATATATTTTTGAGCAGAATCTTTATGTGAATCCAGCTTATAGAAGAGGTATGACACGTGTAGGTTGTTTGATTTGTCCTTTTTCTTCTGAATGGAATGATATGATTTCCAATAAATGCTATAAGGAAAGCCTTATGCCGTTTTTGGGTAGGATAGAGGACAAAGCCCATAAAGCATGTATTAGTGATGTTGAAGATTATATAAAGGAAGGAAAATGGAAATTGCGTGCTGGAGGTAGGGATATGGTATTCCCATCTGCATTAATCGTAAAGAGTATAAAGCCTAATTTAGTATTAGAAATTATACATCCACAAAAAACTCTTCTTACTTGGTTGAATGCAGTAGGTAAGTTTCAGGTAACTTCAGATGTTGATGGAACAATTAATGGGGAGTTAAGTTTTGAAGGAAAGATATTCAGGTTTACGGTTAAAGAAAAAGATGGAATACATAAGGTAAGCTTCATCAACACTCAGATGTTCCCTAAACTACAAGGGTATTTGAAAAGGGCATTTTATAAATCTACTTATTGTGTGGATTGTGAAACTTGCGAAGTTGAGTGTCCTACAGGAGCTTTAAGGATACTTCCAACTGTAAAATTGGATTCCAGCAAATGCGTAAGTTGTCATAAGTGCTTAACGTTCCATGACTTTGGTTGTATAGCTGCAGCATCATTGGCAATTACTGGTAGAAAAACAAATAATACAAACAATATGAAGTTAATCAGTTATAATAATTTCGGGTTGAATGGGGACTGGATGGAATTCTTTTTCTATAATTATAGTGATTATTTTACAGAGAATTCTCATGGTCTTAATATAAAAGAGCAACTTCCTAATTTTGTGAAGTGGTTAGTGCAGGCAGAGATATTGAAGGATTCAAAATCTAAAGAAATAACAGAGTTAGGGCAATTGTTGGCCTCTAACTATCCTGATATGCCTGATATGGTTTGGCAGATTATATGGATTAATCTTTCTTATAACTCTCCAATTGCTGCATGGTATAAAGAAAGCGTAAACTGGGAAGAGATTATTTCACAAAAAGAGATAGAAGAAAAAGTGCTTGCTGATTATTCAGATAATAGTAAGACTACAGTACATAATGTGGTTTATGCTTTGTTCCGCACATTTAAAGAGAGTCCAATCGGAGATGCCGGACAACTTGTTCCAAAGGATAAGACAATGTTTGTACGAACATCTTATGAGTCATTGGAACGTGAGACGGTCGTTTATTCGCTTTATAAATATTGTGAAAGAAAAGGCATACATTCTCTTCGTGTTAGTGACTTGTATACAAGTGGCAACAATTTGGGACTTTATAAAGAATTTGGTATATCTAAAATAGAGTTGCTTTCTGTTCTTCGTTCACTTAACAGTGATGCCAATCGTTTGGTAATTGCTGAGTTAAATATGGGCTTGGACAATATTACTTTGCGTGATGATATAAATGCAATTGAGGCGTTAAATTTGATGATAAAATAAATATGAGTTTACAGTGTGACTATTATAAGACGGCAATATTACAGCTTAAAAGAGGGAATTATAATGGGCATGTCTCAAATGCCAAAACTTATTATTTACTATCAATCCTTGAGAGAATTGATAAGGGGTTTTTGGTTGATAATAAAATTAAGTTTGATGATGAATCAAAGAAGTTTTATGAAGCTAAATGTATTGCTTACAAAGATGTGGTCACTCCTTTTGTAAAACCATATTTTCATCTAAGCTCTTCATTGTTCTATCATATAAAATGGAACAAAGGAACTAAGGTGGAGTCTTATGCAAAAACTCCATCAGGAAAGTTCCTTAAGGAGAAGTCAGAATATGCATATCTTGATGATTCTTTTTGGGAATTACTAAAAGGGGCTGAATACAGAAAAGAGATAAAGCAATTAATAGTCAAAACATTTTTGAAATAACAATAACCGCTTATGGCTACAAAATATAATGATATAGTAACATTGAGGTCAATGCGTCCTGCTTATAACATAAAGAATGAAGGACCAGATGACTGGAAAACGTTTATAGCAAATGATCAATTCAACGACCTGTTGAAGAAGACAATTAGTGCTATAAGAAATAACGATGCCGATTCGCATAAGGCGATATGGGTTGCAGGAACGTATGGATCAGGTAAGAGCCATGCTGGTGCAGTATTAAAACATCTTCTTTGTGATGATGTTAAAGATATTGTCGATTATGTAAATGAAGAATATGGAGAAGAAAAGTACAATCTTCTTCGTAACTCCATTTTGAAACTTCGTGAAAGTAAGCGTTTATTTCCTGTTAGTCTTTATGGTCAACAGGCAATTGCTCATGAGGCAGATTTGTCTTTGCAGGTTCAAAAAGAAGTGATACGAGCTTTGAAAGATGCTGGTATCAAACTGACTGTGCAAACTGATTTTGATAATTATATTCAGCATATTGAAAACGAGCCTGACTTGTGGACTATGCTCATTGCAAACAATGAGGTGTTAAAGAGTGTAGCTCCTGATTTGAAAATGCTGAAAACAAGGTTGGCTAATGGAGATACCGAGGTGTTGAATCGTGTTACCATGGCTCTGAGAAATATGGGTATCAATGTGCCAATCAAAAATTCTAATTTGAAAACTTGGATATTCGAGGTTCAGAATGAACTTCGTAGTCTAGGTGTTTACGATGGCTTGCTCATTATTTGGGATGAGTTTACGGATGTTATGCGCTCTGATTTAGGTGTTCCTCTCTTGAAAATCTTACAGGAGATTGCTGAGGATATGATGAATCCAGAGAATGATACTTATTTCTTGTTCTTATCTCATCCATCTGCCTTGAATTCTTTGAAAGAAGCAGAACGTGAACAAACCAGAGGTCGTTATCATTATGTTATCTATAATATGGAACCAGTTTCTGCATTCCGTATTATGTCGAAGAAATTTGTGATTGTTGACAAGGTCTTATATAATCAGCGACAGGAGTATTTCTGTAGCTTGCATCAAGAGCTTCTATCTGCATTTGCTTCTTCTTCTACAGACCCAGCACAGACCCAGAAGGACTTGGCAAACTTGTTTCCTGTTCATCCTTCCACAGCGAATTTAGCAACCTATTTTGCTCGTGAGGCCGGCTCTTCCAGCCGAAGTGTATTTGAGTTCTTGGCTTGTGATGAGGTGAAAGCATTTTTTGACAATGAAGATGCATACGCAGACAAAGATACGGTTACTCCAAATTATCTTTGGGATTATGTGCAAGAATATTTTGAAAGTGATACTGCCCGTTTTGGTGCTGTGACTGAACGATATAATTCTCATCATTTGGCTGTTGAGGCTCAAGGTGATGATTACCTTGCTGTGTTCAAAGGAATTCTGCTTTTGAATGCACTGAATAATATAGCTAATAACGACAGCGTAACACCAAGTGAGGAAAATATCTATAATCTCTTTGAAGGTACTCCTATATATAATAATGTGGGAGAGATTCTAGATTACTTCAATGAGAAAAGTATCATTCAGCGTCAGCCAAATGGTAATTTCTCAATTCTGTTTACTGCATTGCCAACAGATGAAATCCAGAAAATTAAGGAAGAATTGAAATTAACAACATTCTTGTTTGCTGAGCAAGTTATTAACTTTGGTGATACTGCCAAGAATTTCATGGACAAGAACTTGTCTCAGGTGGCGCGTCCATTGGAATTTCAGTTTTTCTCTTTGACAAGTAATGAATATACATTGCTCAATAAGATAGAGAATTTTGCAAAAAATGCTACTTCATATTCAGTGCTTTTAGCATTTATGGTAGGAAAGACTCGACAGGACATCTTTGAGTTAAAAGATATTATCAATAAGAACAAACAGGATGAGAGATTCAAAAATATCTGTTTCGTTTTATTGGAGAGTCCTATGGGTGAAAAGGAATATGAACGATTCATAGAGTATCAGGCAAATGCTACTTGTGCCCAGAAGCATGGTCTTGCTAATCAGCAGAAGACTTATACTAAAAATGCAAGTGAAATGATTTCTGGATGGCTGGGAGAAATCCGTGGCGGAAATGTAACTTTCTGTTTGCGTGATGATGAACTGTCAATATCTGGTACGAGATTGGCTTCAACCATCAATAACTCTATAGCTCCAGCCATTTTTACGTCTGGTCCTGAAGCTTTGGAGATTATTAGGACACGTTCATCTAACACATTCTGGAGGAAATCTTCAGTAAAAGCAACTGTAGATAATGTTCTTTCTTTCCATACTAAGGAAGATATTATTGCTAAATGTGGCGGTCCTGCTAAGCATGTTGAATATTTGTTGCAAGATAGCGTGGATGACAATCTGGACTGGAAATCAGATATAAGTTCTGAACATCCATTGAAAAAGGTATGTGACTATATTCAGAATGTCTTTAATCATACTAATAAGAATCAGTCGTTCAATTTGGGTGATAAGCTTATAGGGTTGACCTTGCCTCCATTTGGTTTGTTCCAATCGTACGCTCCGATGGCTATGGTAGCTTTTGCGATGCGTAAGTATGCTGGTAAGATATTTGATTTGAACGGTAAGCCAAGAACTGCAAATCATTTGGTGGATGATATTGTTGAAATGTTCAAGGCTTGGGAAAGTGGTAAGACTTCTCCAAAGCTCAACTTTATGTTTGAGAGTAAGGAAGCTGGTGCTATTACAAAGAATCTGATTAAGACTTTTAAGCTGAATAAGCTTCCAAAATATTCTGATGTCAGTAGCTTGACAGATGCACGTTGGGCTATGACTCATGAGTATTCTGCTAGTGTTGGTTATCCTCTTTGGTCTTTGAAATATGTGCCAGAGTGTTCTGACGAGAATAGAGAACTGATTGATGGGATCATCAAGGTAATTACCGATTCGGAAAGTGTTAAGAATCCTCAGCTTATGAGTAAAGTTGCAGAAGGATTGAAGAACAATATAGACTTGGGAAACCTCTTGCTCGAATCTGCCAATAACTTTGAGGCTGGTTTCAAAAATTATGTCATGACTCTGGAATATATCAATATGACAGAGCCGGAGTTTGCTGAGGCTAAGCAATTTCTGGAAGGACATTTGGAAGGAACTATTGGACTTTGGACGGAACGTGGAGTGGAGGATACTCTCAAGAATTGGCGTTTGGCACAGCAGCAACAACGTCTTCGTGAGGAAAACGGAAAGCGTTATCAGGAAGAGCGAGAAAAGTTCAAGCGTGCGGCTGCGCAACAAGGTGAAACATCTGGTGCAACCCCTGCTTGGATGAATACCGATGGCAATGGACAAGAGAATTCTAAACTGGCAGCAGATCCGCAAGGAGAAACGCAAGAGTTGAAGATGAAGCGAAGCGATGTTGCTAAAAAAGTGATGCCGTTGGCTTCTAGTCAGATGATGCGTGAGTTATTGAAAGACTTGTGCGAAAATGCTGATGAACAAACCCTTAATATCATAATAAAGCATGTTGGATGACAATAGATTTAAAACGATAGCTTCCTTTGAAGAACTGAAGGCTCTTGTAGAGGAAGACAAGAATATAAATGGACTGGGAGCGGCTACGGCAAACCGCTACCCAATCCGTTTTGTGCTGTTTGATAACTTCCATGATAGCTTTGAGTTTGTGATGTATATGCTTGAAGAATGTGGAGTTGCGGTTCAGAGTGTGGATAAATGGATAGATCATGATTATCCAGACTTGATGATAACTTATCAAGAATTGAGTGAGCATATTGCAGACTATATTATTTCTCTTCGTGGTCGTGATAGCGTCATTACTCCTTTTTCTGAATTAGCTAGATTTTATGATAATCAGTCAAGCCATACCTTTGATGCTTTAATCAAGACCATGAAGTCGATTGAAGCATCTGTAGAAGGAGTGGAGAATCAACAGAGAATCTACATCCCTATTATCGGTTTGGAGGGTAAAATGAGTACTTTTGAAAATGATACTCAGATAAATGTTTGGCATTTGCATGATGAGAATGCGATAGGGGAGAACTATACGATGGTTCTTGTTGATGATGATTCTTGTTATGGAGTAAAGCATGTTGAAGAGCAAGCCAATGTGGTACATTCTGTAAGTGAATGGCTGAGTATTTGGAAGAATACAGAAGTACATAAGCGTAAGACCATCATTAGTACGTCTGATTCAATTTTTGCCAATGCCAAATTTGCTCAGCCAGACAATGCTTTCAGCTATGTATGTCCAAAGAATGCGTTTGAGTTCTTGAAACTGGGACTGCATTTGGAATTTGGGGATATGTTGTATCAGGAGAGTGACGAGGAAAATTGGAAACTTTTGGCAGAACAGATTGATTTGACAAAGAATTTCGATTTATGTTCTTTCGTCCAACATTATTTTGATGTAAATGAGATTACGTCTTATAAATCCTTTTTGAAGATATGGTTTGCTCATAGCAGTAATTTTGATAGATGGTTGCTATGCTCTTGCTATAATTTGATGAATCAAAGCGACGGGTACTTAACTGCTTGCTTGTCAAAGCTGACGAATTATACTAATGCTGATTTGTTTACAGAGATAGCTATGCATATTACTTCTGTTAAGACAGAGATGGAAGAACGTAGATTCTGTTTGAATGAGGCGGCAAAGCACCATGTACAACTATCAGAAAGTATAGAGGTTACTATTGGTAATCGATTAGAAAATATTGCCAAGCAGAGTGGAGCTCATGAAGCCATTAAATATTTTTCTGGTATAACTATTAAGGAGAAAGAACTGGCTATAGTTTGGTTAGGTAAGAAATGTATATCTGTAAATGAAGTCAAAGATTTCTTTCCGGAATTGTTTGACTATATGCAAGTTCAACCTATGCTGACACCTAACTGTATGTGGCTTTCTTCGTATATTGATGAGTATAAGAAGGCAAAACTGGGTAACATTTATACTGACGAAATCAAAACTGCAATTTCGGAGCATAATGCAGATAGTGTGGCTTTCGATACTTGGTATCAATCGCTAAAGACTACCCGTTTTTTGTTGGCTGGTCGTAATGATATTGATGTGTATTATTGGATAGATGGTTTGGGCGTGGAATGGATTCCATTTATTCAAGCTATCTTAGCAAAGCATCAGCAAGACAATATCTATCTCAATGAAGTAATGGTAGCAAGAGCTTTGTTGCCAACTACAACAGAGGTGAACAAGATAGAATTACAACATTTATCTGACGTTGATATCCAAACAAAGAAAGTGGGTGATTTAGATTCTATGGCGCATCAGTCTAGTAATCGCTATCCTAACACCATCATTTCAGAAATGAGGATTGTGGAAGATGCAGTTGAGAGCATCATAAATAAGTATGCTGGTAAGAAAATTGCTATAGTCAGTGATCATGGATTGACTTATCTCTCACAGTTGCAAGGTGGCTTGAACTTGGCTGGTTTTGATTCTGATCATCATGGTAGATTGGCAGTATGTAAAATAGGAAAGGCTACCAATGACAAAAACTATTTTATCTTAGAAGATGGAAATACTGTTTGCGCATTGAATCATAAGTCTTTATGCAATAAGGTTCCGAGAGACCAAGGTATTCATGGAGGCTGTACACCAGAAGAAGTAATGGTACCAATATTTGTGATATCGAATAATCCAAATAACAACCATTGGAGTGTGGTAGTTCTTTCTCAAGAATTGACAACAGTCAATCCACAAGTCAGACTCAGAATCAAAGGATTGTCTGCTTCTGATGTTCCTTTTGTTGTTTATAACAACAAATCATATCCATTGACAAAGTTGGGTATGGATGAGTTTATGACAGCTCCACTTGAAGCTAATGAAAATGACAGTGAATTGAGTGTGCTTGTAGGGGATAAGGTGATAGATAGATGTTCTATTCTCTGGAAAAAAGCTGCTCAAGAAGAAGATTTATTTGATTTCTAAAACAGAAAAGTATGAAAGAAGAATTACAGCAGAAAGTAAGACAGTATTTCTCTGCGATGTCGATATATAAGGATCCTAAGGCAACTAATAGTATCTTTGCAGGTCGCAATTTACCTTCATTTGTAAAGGATTATCTTTTGAAAAGATATTTGAATATCAATACTGGTGAGATAGATACATTAGGTCTTAATGCTTTCTTAGATAAGGTGATACCTGCTAATGGTGGTACTGTTAAGGATGATATTCTAGCAGGTAAGGAGGTAACTTTGCTGGCTCGTTTTTCTATTTATATTGATTTGATAAAAGGAGTAAAGCAGTTTGCAATTCCTGATTATGGTATTAAGCAAAAAGAGGGAATTATTCCTGATTATGTGTATGCAAAACATCCGGGTGAATTGGTTGATGGCGAGAAATGGGGTATTGTAAAACTCTGCTTGTTGCCAGACGATAATAGTAAAGGTGATAAAAACCATGTTCGTATGGTTGACTTTAAGCCATTCAAACCTTATAGTTCTGTTGATATAGAATATCTTCGTGAAGCTCGTCGGTATTTTGACATAAATGAGTGGATTGATGTTTTATTGTCGGCGATGGAATATGATCCAGAAGGGTTTACCTCTATGACTCAGAAAATGGAGTTTCTATCTCGTCTGTTGATCTTTATAGAGCCTCGTCTGAATGTAATAGAACTGGCTCCCAAGGGAACAGGAAAATCATATGTATTTGGTAACTTGTCGAAATATGGTTGGCTTGTGAGTGGTGGTAAAGTTACTCGTGCCAAGTTGTTCTATGATAAGCAAAAGCAGCAAAATGGCATTATTAAAAATCATGACTTCACAGTTTTTGATGAAATTCAAACCATCATCTTTCAGGAACCTGCAGAGATTCAAGCAGCATTGAAATCATACTTGGAAAGTGGAAAGACAACAATAGACAACAATGAGTTTACATCAGAATGTGGATTGATGTTGATGGGTAATATACCATTGTCAGCCACTCGTTTGCCTATTTCGCCCAATTATTTTGATACGTTGCCAAACAACTTTAAGGAATCTGCTTTGCTTGATCGCTTTCATAGTTTCATAGAAGGTTGGAAGCTTCCTCGTGTCAATGACAGTATGATATTCAAGGGATGGACTATCAATGTGGAGTATTTTTCTGAAATTATGCATACCATGCGTATTCAGAATTCGTACGGATTGTTATTTGATGAATTAGTGGAATTTGAGGCGAAGTCTGATGTTCGTGATTCTAAGGCAATTAAGCGCATTGCTACTGCTTACATGAAGCTACTTTTCCCTCAATGGCAGAAAGTGGAGGATGTAGATAAAGAAGCATTTGAGCTTTATTGTTTGCAACCTGCAGTCTATCGTCGTGGTATTATCAAGGAACAGTGTCATTATATTGATCCGGAGTTTAAGATAAGGATGCCTGAAGTTAGGGTGATATAAAATAGGTAATGTTATATATTCGTTAGAGCAACGAAATAAAATAACAAACGGTGGAGGCTTATCAGTAGCCTTCACCGTTTCTTCCAGTTTATGCTTGGTAGAATCGAAAAGTTGGTGGGGTTCATCAGATGAAGGTCACCAAACCTAAATATCTTGAAAACAAAGACTTGCAAAATAGATATTATGACATATTTCATGAAAAAGATCTGAGTTGCAAGTCGGGAAGTAATCAAATCTTATGATTTTTAACATAGATAATCACAATTATAGTTGTTTAGCAAAAGTTTCCTTCACAAAATTTGT
>OLSD01002549.1_pt1 | contig 12709 bp, 9 predicted proteins | sample 1672211 | NCBI WGS metagenome assembly OLSD01 (sample SAMEA3136659, study PRJEB25190) | human gut metagenome | reverse complement strand
GCAAAGATAAACAATAATATTGGATTGTTAAAAACACAACAATATTATTTGATCCCTTTGCTTTACCAACTGAGCTATGTGGTGGTATATAACAAAAAAAAGAGTCACTCTATTGAGTAACTCTTTCGTTTGTGGTGCCACCAGGAATCGAACCGGGGACACAAGGATTTTCAGTCCTTTGCTCTACCATCTGAGCTATGGCACCAACTGTTTTTCTTTAGCGTGTGCAAAGGTACGAAAATGTTTCGGATTATCCAAATATTCTATAGCTTTTTTACCTACTATGTAATAGTTTATGGCAGTGTATAGATAAGTATATAAAATAAGAGGAGGGTGTGTTGGTTATTATCAACACACCCTCCTCAATTTTGTACTGAGTTTACTGTCTCAGCATTTTATATTTCTAATTAGTTGAAGACATACTTCACGCCAATCTGCATCTTCCAGCACTGGTCATAGTTGCGGTTGAAACTCCATGTAGATGTAGGAGCAGTGCCAGTGGTCTTATCCTTGAACATTGAGAAGTAAGGAACGCCGTCCTTAACCTTGTCAACCTTCAGAATCTTACCGTTGTTACATCCGTTCATGTTCTTCATAACGCCCCACTTAGAGTTGAAGAGGTTGCCTACGTTCATGATGTCAAGACTGAGGACAAGCTTGTTGTTTGTGCTGCCGATCTTAACGTCGAAGTCGTGTGCCCAACGGAAGTCGAAGCGGTGAACGAACGGAGCGCGTGCGCTGTAAGGCTCGGCATATTCGCCCTTGTGGTTCTTCAGGTAGCTGTCCTGCTCAACGAAGTTCCAGAAGAGGTCAGCATCGCTTTCCTTTGTAAAGTGAATGTCGTTGCGGTCCTTCGGAATATACATAAGGTCATAGCGGTTGCCGTCGCCGTTGATATCGCCGTCGTAGTAGTAGCTGTATCCAGAGGGTGAGTAACCCTGATAGAAGAGGCTGAAGTGATCCTTGCCATATGTATAGTTGGCAGAAGCGATGATGCGGTCAGGAATTACGTAACGTGAGTTGCCGAGATCGAGGAAGTTCGGACCCTCTACGGCGTACATGTTAGACCATGTAGAGTATGCGTTGCTACCCGGCATACCGGTAAGCTCCTTCATCACTGTGTGTGTGTAAGCAGCCATAAGGTTGAGGTTCTTGATGGGCTCTGCGTTAACAGTGAAGTTGAATGTCCAGCCATAACCCTTGCTTGTGTTTGTAAGTACGTAAGCGTCGGTCTTGCTGTACTTATAGTTCTTCGGATAGATGTGGCGGTTGTCGCCTGTGCCAGTCAGAGTTTCCCAAGAAGAGTTGTCCTTGATGTTGTAGTTGTCGAGCATCACGTCGTGGATCTTCTTTGTGTATGTAAACTCTGCTGTGAATGAGAGCGGGAACGATACGGGAATCTGTCCGTCAATAGCGATTGAAGACTTCCATACCTGCGGCATCTTGAAGTCGCGGTCAACGCCGGATATGCTCTTAGGTACAGTACCCTCTTCTGGAGTGATGGTTGCAGGAGCACCGAGGAGTTCACGAATCTTGTCGACGTTGGTAACGAGACCTCCCTTGAACTTATCAAGTTCTGCGTCAGGAGTAATAGATCCGTCCTTGCCGTATTTTGTGCTGGCTATGCCAGAACCCATGGCCATACCAGAGTTTGTAGGCATGTTGGTGAAGAATACGAGAGGCAGACGACCTGCGAAGAGACCGGTACCACCGCGTACTTTCAGTGAGCGGTCACCAAATACGTCCCATGTGAATCCGATACGCGGAGACACTTGGAGGTTGCTCTTAGGCCATGCTCCGGTCTCTACGTGACGACCACCGTAGTCGAGTGCTGTGATGGCCTTATTCTCCATAAGGTCGTTGTTGTTAAAGACGATGTTGTCTAAGCGGATACCACCAGTAAGCTTGAGGTTGTCGAGCACGTTCCACTCATCCTGGAGATAAATGCCGTATTGAGCGAATTTAACCTCTGCTGTAGGATTCTTCTCGCCGTTGTAACCGTAAGCAAGGGTTACGGTCTCAGGAGCGGCTCCGTTGAAGAAGTCGTCGAGTGAACGATAACGATAGTAGCCTGTACCACCGCGCATGTATGAGTTGTTTGCAAGCTGGTGTTCGAAGTTGAAGCCGGCAGTGATCTTGTGTGCGCCAAGATAGTATGTAAAGTTGTCTGTAAGTGTAAAAATCTTGTTCTGCACACGGTTGTTGTATGAGAAGAGCTCTGTACCGAAGCTGATGTATGGCTCGAGGGTCTGTGATGTTACCTTGCCGGTAGCGTCAGCCTCGTATCCTGCCATGATGTCAACGAAGGGGAAGTTAGAGCAGTTAGGATCGCGCTTGTCGTCGATATAGCTGTATGTGAAGAGCAACTGGTTGGACATGTTTGCACCGAAGCGGCTGTTGAGGTCTGCAGATACAGACATAACAGAATTGTTCAGCGCATACATAGAGCCAGAATAAGACATACCATACTGTGACATACGACTGGCTGTAAAGCGTGTGTATGCGTCAGAAGAAGAGTTGTTAACGGCGTTCCAAGTCTTGTTGCGTGTGTAGTTGTAACGCACAGCAAGGTGGTGGTCGTTATTGATGTTTCAGTCTACGCGACCGAGAAGCTTAAGGTTGTTGTCTTCAGCAGGGAAGTCAGTGTATGAACCTGGATTGAAGCCATACTTTGTAATAAGGAACTGCTTTACGCGCTCAAGGTCAGACTTTGGTACGCGTGAGATGTAGTTGGTGGCGTCTGCCTTGCCGTCCTCAGAAGCCTGCCATCTGTTTACGATGTTAGGGCTCTTGCTGTATTCTGCATTTGCAAAGAAGAAGAGCTTGTCCTTTACGATCGGACCGCCTAATGTGAATCCGTATGTTGTGGTGCCGTTCTTGCCGCGCTCGCCGAGGTCCTCGTTGTTTACGCGGTTGCCATGCATATTTTCGTTATTATAATAAATGTATGCAGAACCCTTGAACTTGTTGGTACCCGACTTTGTGATGGCGTTTACACCGCCGCCGATGAAGTTGCTCTGACGAACGTCATAGGGAGCAATTGTCACCTGTACCTCGTCAATGGCATCCATAGAGATAGGGCTGCCTCCGCCAGGGAGCTTGTCTGAAAGACCGAAGTTGTTGTTGAGGTTTGCACCGTCGAGTGTAAAGTTAGAGCTTCTTCCGTCGCCGCCTGCAAAGCTCATGCCGTTAGAGTAGGGCGAGAGACGAGCGATGTCGGTGATGCTACGGTTGATGGTAGGCATGTTCATGATCTGCGTGTTGTTGATGTTGGTGGAAGCACCAGTCTTCTCAGCAGTAAACTTAGAGCCCTTTCCGCTAATTACAACCTCACCCAGGATGCTTGCGTCCTCAGCCATCTTGAAGTTCTGGTTGTAGGTTTCGCCGAGCTGGAGAGTAACGTTACTTATCTCCGTGGGCTGGTAGCCAATGTAGCTTACCTTGATGGTGTAAGGTCCGCCGACACGCATACCCTGAATGGTGTAGCGGCCGTCTGCATTGGTAACTGTGGCATAACGTGTGCCTGAAGGCACGTGCACAACTTGGATGGTTGCTCCAATGACACTCTCGTTGGTGTTGCCCAACGTCACTTTACCTGTCAGTGCAGATGTAGTAACCTGCGCCAATACAGCCTGTACAAGGGCGATCAGCAAGACAGAAAGCATGTAAAGTCTCTTTCTCATAAAATCGATAATTGGTTATTGAAAAAAATATTTACCTCCACTTTTAAGTAGTGGAATCCATAAATTCGTTGTTATTTCAATTCTTTTTGCAAATTTAAACAATTAAAATAATATGGCGTTATAAAACCTTAAATAAAATAAATTAATAACTATTATTTTAACCGTTTTGAAACAATAGGTTGTCAATTGGGAGATTGAGAGAGTTGAGAATTTAGATTAGTTGAGAGTTGAAATTTCAGAGTTGAGAGTTATGATATGTATCTTTAGTTTTTTATTACAGCTAAAGCTTTACATTATATAATATATAAGGTAATCATAACTTTCAACTCTAAATTCTCAACTCTCAACTGAGAGGCTTATTTTTCTTTGCTCAGCGGGTTCCATCCTTGCGCCTTCAGCTCAAACTCCTGATTGTCTCTGGTGACAAGCATCTGTCCGAGTTCGGGACGAGTAATGTGTCCGATGAGTTTCACATTGTCCATCTGCTGAATCTTCTCGTTGTCGCCGATGGAAACGGTGAAGAGCAGTTCGTAGTCCTCCCCGCCGTTGAGGGCGCACGTGGTGACGTTCATGTTCATCTCTTCAGCCATTACTGCGGTCTGATAGTCAATGGGGATGTTCTTCTCGTAGATTCGGCATCCACATCCCGACTCCTTGCAGATGTGCATCAGTTCGCTTGACAGTCCGTCGCTGATGTCCATCATTGCTGTGGGTCTGATGCCCAACTCACGGAACTGTGCTATGATGTCGCCACGGGCTTCGGTCTGGAGCTGTCGCTGAAGTAGATATTCTTTTCCTGCGAAGTCTGGCTGGAAATTGCGAAGTTCTTCCAGCGCACGCTTGTCGTTCTTCTTGCGAGCCTCGTCCACCTGCTGATAGTAAACGCTCTTCTCGCGTTCAAGAAGCTGAAGTCCCATATAGGCAGCACCGAGGTCGCCTGATACGCAGATAAGGTCAGTGTCCTTGGCTCCGCTACGATAGACGATGTCGTCCTTGCGTGCCTCGCCGATACAGGTAATGCTGATGGCAAGTCCTGTGTAAGACGATGTGGTGTCACCACCTACGATGTCAACCCCCCACTTGTCGCAAGCCAGCTTCAGTCCGCTGTAGAAGTCGTCCATGTCCTCCACCTTGAAGCGCTTGCTGAGCGCAATGCTTACTGTCAGCTGTCGCGGTGTGCCGTTCATGGCGAAGATATCGCTGATGTTCACCATTGCCGACTTATAACCGAGGTGCTGTAGGTCGATGTATGTGAGGTCGAAATGTACGCCCTCCATGAGCATATCGGTGGTTACCAGAACCTCTGAGTCGGGATAATGTAGTACGGCGCAATCGTCGCCTACACCTTTAATGGTCGACTCGTTCTTTATCTTGATGTTATCGGTGAGTCGGTGTATGAGGCCGAACTCACCGAGCTTTGATATTTCTGTCATTATATATTATTATTGTGAAAGCTGATTAAGCTCTGCGAATCATCTCACACATAATCTCTGTCATCAGAGGCTGCGCTTTGTTGGCTGCCACCTGCACTTCCTCGTGCGAAACCTCCACCGGTGTGTCCTCCAGTCCGAGGTCGGTGATGATGGATATACCGAATGTGCGGATGCCGCAGTGGTGTGCCACGATCACCTCAGGCACGGTGCTCATGCCTACAGCGTCGCCACCCAGACGATGATACATCTTATATTCGGCAGGAGTCTCGAATGTCGGTCCCTGCACGCCCACGTAAACACCGTGCATAACGCGTATGCCCTTCTCCTCGGCAATCTTGTCTGCCTCTGCGATGAGTTTCTGGTCGTAAGTCTCGTGCATGTCCGGGAAGCGCGGTCCTGTGGGGAAGTTCTTGCCGCGCAGCGGGTGCTCAGGGAAGAAGTTGATGTGGTCTGTGATAATCATGAGGTCGCCGATTTTGAAGTCGGGATTCATGCCACCTGACGCATTGCTAACGAAGAGGGTCTTGATGCCCAGCTCGTACATCACGCGGATTGGGAATGTCACCTCCTTCATGGAGTAGCCCTCATAGTAATGGAATCTGCCCTCCATAGCCATGATGTCCTTGCCTCCGAGCTTTCCGAAGATAAGCTTTCCTGCATGTCCTTCCACTGTAGAAACGGGGAAGTTGGGGATGTCCTTATATGAGAACTCGTAGCTGTCTGTTATTTCAGTGGCGAGCTGTCCGAGGCCCGTACCAAGTATTATCGCTGTTTCAGGACTTGTGGTCATCCTTTCTTTTAGCCAGGATGCTGTTTCTTGAATTTTTTCGTACATAGCTTATAATTTTGTTATTGAATTCTTCTTCTCCCTCAAGCATGAATCTTATCCTTATCGGGAGAGCATAAATGCTGTTCTTTGTTGCTTCTGAGAGGGTGCCGAGACTGTTGAGTCTTGTGGCGTCCTTCTCTGTCGTTATTATCACTTTCGGCTTCGGCATGTCAGCGAAGGTGGAGTTGATGCGTTCCGCATCGTCCTCCGTGAACTGGTGATGATCGCCGAATGCCATTGGTGTGATGTTCTCCGAGACGGGTTTCAGGTCCATAACCATCTGTTGCGGCGAGGCAATACCCGTAAGCAGCAGGATGTTCACGCCTTTGGGTAACGATGAGAGCGGTTTTCGTTCGTCATGGAATACTGCCTTAAGGCTCTCATATTGCAGAGTTGTGAAGTAGAGTTCCTGATATGGATAGAGGTTCATGGCTCTCTTGAGCACTCTGAACTCCATCGGCTTCAGGTCCTTCGGGCACTTCGTTACGATGACGATGTCAGCTCTTGACTTTCCTTCCTGCGGCTCACGCATTCGTCCTGCTGGCAGCAGCTTGTCGTAGATGATAAGTCGATGATAGTCTACAAGCAGGATGTTTATGCCCGGCTTCACATACCTATGCTGATAGGCATCGTCCAGAAGGATGACGTCCACGTCCTTTGTCTGCTCGTCGTGTGTCAGGCGGTATATTCCGTTTCTGCGGTTCTTGTCCACAGCCATGTAGATGTCCGGATATTTATGCTTCATCTGGAAGGGCTCGTCCCCAATCTCCCTCATCTCCGTGTCTTTGTCTGCGAGCAGATATCCGCGGCTTTTACGTTTGTATCCGCGTGACAGTACGCCCACTTTCAGCTTTTCGTGCAGGAGATTGATAAGATATTCCACGTGCGGTGTCTTTCCCGAACCTCCCACAGTGATGTTGCCGACGGAAATTACGGGTATGTCGTAACTTTGGCTTTTCAGCACTCCGATGTCGAACATCCAGTTTCGCACACGTACCCCAATGCCGTAGAGCCAGCTCAACGGCAGTAGCCATTCGTTGATTTTTATAAAGTCGCCTTCTGTTCTCATAGTGCTTTCTCTATTTCATGTTTATGGCGAACGGTATGCGTGCCTGCAGAGCCTCGTGTTTGTCGAGGTTGCGCATCAGCGATACTGGTTCGTAGAGGTCGCCGAGTGTCAGTCGGAGACGTGCGTCCACCGATCCTGCATCCGATGCTCCTGCAAGTAACTGGTCAATCCATGAGCTTGGTGCAGGATAGTCCACCGTATAATATTCGCCGAGTTTAGCCAGCTTTGCAGCCTTAGCCACAGCGTCATTCAGTCCACCAAGCTGGTCGACAAGTTTCAGTCCGATGGCGTCAGCTCCAAGCCAGACACGTCCCTGTGCTATTTTCTCCACGCTCTCCACCGGCAGGCGGCGTCCGTCAGCCACGCGCTTTCTGAAAAGCTGGTAGCCTCTGTTGACGTACTGCTGCATGACGGCAGTCTCTTCTTCGTTGAATGGTCTTGCCATAAGATTGCCGAATGTGGAGTTACGGTTTGTCTTTACCTCATCAAATTTTACGCCAAGCTTCTGTGTTACAAGTCCGCTCATGTCAGGGAATACTGCGAAGATGCCGATGCTACCTGTCAGCGTGGTGGGCTGTGCAACAATCCATGATGCCGGTGCTGACATATAGTAAGCACCCGATGCGGCATAACCTCCCATTGATACCACTACGGGCTTCTTCTTCTTGAGTTCCATCACCTGATGCCATATCTGTTCGGATGTGAACGCGTCGCCGCCACCTGAGTTCACTCTTATCACCACCGCCTTGACGTCATCGTCGTCCATAAGGTCTTTCAAGTCGTTGCATACAGTACTTCCCACGATGCAGTGCGAGCCTCCGCCTAAAAGACTTACCTTCTCGCTCTGCACAATGTCGCCGTAGGCATAGTATATGGCAATTTCCTCACCCCTGGTCTGCTTCTCCTTTACGTTTGTCATGTCGCTGACAGAAAGGCGTGTGAGGTCGTCATCCTTTCCGATGCCGAACTGTGCCTTTGCAATGTCCTTCATGTCCGAAGCATAAGCCAGTCCGTCCACCACCTTACGCTTCAAGAGGCTTTCCGCTGACTGGAACATCAGCAGTTCGTCTGCATATCTGTTAAGCGAGTCGACGCTGATGCCACGGCTTTTCGATACGGCGTAGCAAACCTGCTTCCACGTTCCGTCCAGGAACATCTTGGTCTGCAGACGGTTGGCATCGCTCATGTGCTCCTCAGTGTATGTTTCGGTGGCGCTCTTGAATGTGCCCACTTTCACCACTTGGAACTTGATACCGAACTTTGCCAACATATCCTTATAAAATACGGGCTGTGCGCCGATGCCGTGCCAGTCCACCATTCCGATGGGGTTGAGGTAAATCTTGTCAGCTACAGACGCCAGATAGTACGACCCTTGTGAGTAAGTGTCTGCGTAGGCAATGATTTTCTTGCCCGACTTGCGAAAATCCTCAAGCGCTGAGCGTATCTCCTGCAGTGTGGCATAGTCTGTTGACAATACGCCTGCATCGATGTAAATACCTTTTATGTTTTCCTCATCCTTTGCCTTCTTGATGGCGGAGAGTATGTCGTTCAGTCCTGTGGACGGTATATAGTTGCCCGTCAGTTTTCCGATGGTGTTGTCCGTTCCCTGCTCGTCTATGGAGCCGTTTAGCTTGAGCACGAGCACGGAGTTTTTCTCTACGGCTTGTGTGGCGCTTGCAGATGCCACCATACCTACGATGCTCATTACTGAAAGTGCCACGCACACGATGGTGAAAACGATGATGCCAACAACGGTGGCGGCGGTGTATTTAAAGAAATCTTTCATGAGTAAAACGGTTTGATTATTGATACTATACTTGCAAAGTTAATACATTTCGCCGATATCTTACCATAAATAGATGTGTATATTTTAGCATCTCATAAAAAAGCAGTACCTTTGCAGACGTTTTAGGAAAAATTTAAATATTTTTACAGAGTCAAACTATGGATCAGATTCAAAAAATCGAACGCGAGAAATTGTTGCGTCGCAAGCTTGATTTGCTTTTGAAGACAGGTCAGATGCTTGTTGAAAGTGCGGCAGACACCAACCGCATCATCCGCAACATGAATCGTGTTGCCGCTTTTCTCGGTCTTCCGGAGGAGCATCTTCATGTCTATGTTCAGTTCAACATGCTTATGGTGAACCTGAGCGACGGTGAGCATTCGTTCACTAAGTTCCAGCGCTGCACCAAGCATGGCATCAACATGGAGACCATCTCACGCATCTCTAAGCTTTCATGGGAGGCTATAGATGAAGATTACTCCATTGACCGCTATGAGGAAGAACTTGAGCAAATCCGCAAGCGTCCCCGTAATTACACACATCTGCAGGTGGCTATAGGCACTGGTTTTGCGTGCGGTGGTTTCTGCATTCAGTTCGGTTGCGACTGGACTGCTTTCTTCTATGCGTCGTTTGCTGCCGCCGTCGGTATGTATCTGCGTGGATGGCTGCTTCGTCGTGGTATCAACAACTATATCGGCATCGCAGTCGCTGCTTTTGTCAGTACGCTCCTTGCTTTCCTTACCATATGGCTTCCTGACACATGGACGAGCACACCGCTCCATCCGCTGCTTGCCTGTGCACTGTTTATCGTGCCAGGCGTACCGTTGATCAACTTTGTGGATGACATGCTCGACACCTACATACAGGTGGGCTTGACGCGAGCCATAAACACCTTCCTTATGATTGTGGCCATGTCGTTCGGTATTGCTTTCTTCCTGAAACTGAGCAATTTCGACCTTAGCCAGTTCCAGACGATACCGATGATACCACACAATAACTATATTAGTTATGCTGCGGCAGCAGCCATTTCGGCTATGGGATTCTCCATGATTTTCAACATCCCGCGTCGTCTGCTCTGGGTTGTGGCAATAGGCGGAATCATTGCTGTTTGTACGCGTAACTTCGTCAATCTGGGTCCGTCCAACGATAATATCGGACTGGATATGGGACTTGCCATCGGTTCGCTTGCCGGCAGTACGCTCATCAGTCTTGTCTGCGTCAAGGCTGTTCACTGGTTCCATGTTCCTCATCATGTCATCTCCATCCCGAGTGTCATCCCGATGGTTCCCGGAGTGTTGATGTATCGTGCTCTTGTGGCTATTATCGAGATGCAGGGCGTAATCGGTGAGCTTACCAATGCCGTGAAGTTCGGTATGGGTTCTGCCATTACCATTATGTGTATTGCCATCGGCGTTGCCATCCCCAACGTGTTCGCACGCCAGTGGATTGCCCCGAATCGCCGTCGCCGCCTACAGAAAGCCATTGCTGACCGCAAGGCGCGTGGCAAGTTTGTTGCCCTTTCGGATTTCGACGAGAACTAAAAAAATATTACAATGGTGTGTAAAGGAAAGCCGCATTAGCTTTTCTTTACACACCATTGTCATTTTTGTCAGATTCAATACCGAATGTGACATTGTGTCATTGTTTATGTCTTGTTGTCACAGGCAGAAAATGCTAAACCATATTGTTTGGCACACTTTTAGCTATATGTTTGGCGACGATGAAAGGCACGAAGCCTTATCGGACAATAAAACGTAAACTTAAAAAATAAAAACATAACAATCATGAACGTAAAACCATTAGCAGACAGAGTGCTTGTGCTCCCTGCACAGGCAGAAGAAAAGGTTGGTGGAATCATCATACCGGATACAGCAAAAGAGAAACCTCAGCACGGCAAGGTGGTTGCCACTGGTAACGGCACTAAGGATGAGGAGATGGTCCTTAAAGAGGGTGACGAAATCCTCTATGGCAAGTATTCTGGTACAGAGCTTGAGTTCGACGGCACAAAGTACCTCATAATGCGTCAGAGCGATGTTCTCGCTGTTGTCAACAAATAACAACGAGCAAACGTATCCAACCAATTAATAATTAATATATAACAATTAATAATTAACGAAAATGGCTAAAGAGATTAAATACAATATAGATGCACGCGACCTGCTTAAGAACGGTGTCGACAAGTTGGCTAACGCCGTAAAGGTTACACTTGGCCCGAAAGGCCGCAACGTGGTTATCGAGAAGAAGTTCGGTGCTCCCCAGATCACTAAGGACGGTGTTACCGTTGCTAAGGAAGTGGAGCTTGACGACAAGTTCGAGAATACTGGCGCACAGCTCGTAAAGAGCGTTGCAAGCAAGACTGGTGACGATGCAGGTGACGGTACTACTACAGCTACCATCCTCACACAGGCTATCGTTACTGAGGGTCTGAAGAACGTCACAGCAGGTGCCAACCCTATGGACCTCAAGCGTGGTATCGACAAGGCCGTTGCAGCTGTTGTGGACCACATCAAGGCTACAGCTGAGGTTGTAGGCGACAACTACGACAAGATTGAGCAGGTGGCTACTGTTTCTGCTAACAACGATCCTGAGATTGGCAAGCTCCTCGCTGACGCTATGCGTAAGGTAAGCAAGGACGGTGTCATCACCATCGAGGAGAGCAAGAGCCGCGACACCAGCATCGGTGTTACAGAGGGTATGCAGTTCGACCGTGGCTACCTGAGTGGCTACTTCGTAACTGACGCTGACAAGATGGAGTGTGTAATGGACAATCCTTACATCCTTATCTACGACAAGAAGATTAGCAATCTCAAGGACCTTCTGCCTATCCTTCAGCCGGCAGCTGAGAGCGGACGTCCGATGCTCATCATCGCTGAGGATGTCGACTCTGAGGCTCTGACAACTCTCGTTGTCAACCGTCTGCGTGCTGGTCTTAAGATTTGCGCTGTTAAGGCTCCTGGCTTCGGCGACCGTCGCAAGGCAATGCTCGAGGATATCGCTACACTTACCGGTGGCGTTGTCATCAGCGAGGAGAAGGGTCTTAGCCTCGACAAGGCCACACTCGACCTCTGCGGTACCTGTGAGAAGGCCACTGTCAGCAAAGACAACACCACAATCGTTGGTGGAGCAGGCAAGAAGGAGCTTATCGCTGACCGCGTGGCTCAGATCAAGAACGAGATTGCCAACACCAAGAGCTCTTACGACAAGGAAAAGCTTCAGGAGCGTCTTGCCAAGCTCGCCGGTGGTGTGGCTGTGCTCTACGTCGGTGCAAACAGCGAGGTGGAGATGAAGGAGAAGAAGGACCGCGTTGACGACGCTCTCTGCGCTACACGTGCAGCCATGGAGGAAGGTGTTGTCGTTGGTGGCGGCACCACATACATCCGCGCTCAGAAGACTCTTGAGAATCTCAAGGGTGACAATGCTGATGAGCAGACCGGTATCAACATCGTTCGTCGTGCCATTGAGGAGCCGCTTCGCCAGATTGTTAAGAACGCTGGCGGCGAGGGTGCCGTAGTTGTTCAGAAGGTACGTGAGGGCGAGGGCGACTTCGGCTACAACGCTCGCAAGGACATCTATGAGGATCTGCGTGCAGCCGGTGTCATCGATCCTGCCAAGGTGGAGCGCGTAGCTCTCGAGAACGCTGCCTCTATCGCAGGTATGTTCCTCACCACTGAGTGTCTCATCTGCGACAAGCCCGAGGAGAAGGCTCCAGCAATGCCGATGGGCCAGCCGGGTATGGGTGGCATGATGTAATCAGCCGAACACAATAACGTATTGAATTAATATATAAGGGACGACAGCAGGTTAATAGCCTTGCTGTCGTCCCTTTTTTTGTTGTCTGCTGATTGCGTTGTTTTTACGGATCAAATAATATTGTTGTGTTTTTAACAATCCAATATTATTGTTTATCTTTGC
>OLSD01002547.1_pt1 | contig 12720 bp, 7 predicted proteins | sample 1672211 | NCBI WGS metagenome assembly OLSD01 (sample SAMEA3136659, study PRJEB25190) | human gut metagenome | reverse complement strand
AATGATAGTTAGTCAAGTAAGGATTTCTATCCACGCTCTCCTTGCGGAGAGCGACCTGTGCTGAATGCCTAAGACTGTAACGCCCATACAATTTCTATCCACGCTCTCCTTGCGGAGAGCGACGCCGCGGGGCGATTCCCTGTTATCTTGATAATATAATTTCTATCCACGCTCTCCTTGCGGAGAGCGACCATAATACAAGAAATAACTGTATTGGCTATTCCATTTCTATCCACGCTCTCCTTGCGGAGAGCGACGCAGAAATTGGCGGAAGCAATCAAGCCATCATAAATTTCTATCCACGCTCTCCTTGCGGAGAGCGACCCGGTTTAGGCGTAGGCCTGTACCTCGTAACAGCAATTTCTATCCACGCTCTCCTTGCGGAGAGCGACCGTTACTTTCGAGTTATATAATAGTCTATGCCAAGATTTCTATCCACGCTCTCCTTGCGGAGAGCGACACAAAACAAACGGAGGTACACAACATGAAAAAAGCAATTTCTATCCACGCTCTCCTTGCGGAGAGCGACGTTGTAGCTTGAAAGAATTTAAAGAATAAATATATATTTCTATCCACGCTCTCCTTGCGGAGAGCGACTGATACGTCCTCGCTCATGCAATGCCAAGCCAAATTTCTATCCACGCTCTCCTTGCGGAGAGCGACGGTAGTAAAGATGAGCATTAAGTTCTTTAACGCTGATTTCTATCCACGCTCTCCTTGCGGAGAGCGACAGGACGGGTCAAATCATTGTAATTATTGTTAATAATTTCTATCCACGCTCTCCTTGCGGAGAGCGACCGTCCACTATGACAATTATAATCTGCACTGCGTCATTTCTATCCACGCTCTCCTTGCGGAGAGCGACAAATTGATGATTTAATCAGCTGATCCGCCTCAAGTATTTCTATCCACGCTCTCCTTGCGGAGAGCGACCCAATCGCGAAGGTCTGTCAAGTTGTTTCGGCAATTTCTATCCACGCTCTCCTTGCGGAGAGCGACAAGACACGCCGTTAATCTCCACCCCAAAGCCGGATTTCTATCCACGCTCTCCTTGCGGAGAGCGACGGTAGTAAAGATGAGCATTAAGTTCTTTAACGCTGATTTCTATCCACGCTCTCCTTGCGGAGAGCGACGCAAGAGCTTTTCCGAATAGTCAAGCCAAGCTACAATTTCTATCCACGCTCTCCTTGCGGAGAGCGACGCCGCGGGGCGATTCCCTGTTATCTTGATAATATAATTTCTATCCACGCTCTCCTTGCGGAGAGCGACAAGCTGGCGGCTCGTGATGAATCTATTATGTTTGTATTTCTATCCACGCTCTCCTTGCGGAGAGCGACGCTAGCAAACATGCGTAACAGCCCAAACAACCAAATTTCTATCCACGCTCTCCTTGCGGAGAGCGACGCTGTGTCGGCCGCCTTGCAGTTGATCCCGCTTATTTCTATCCACGCTCTCCTTGCGGAGAGCGACTTACGAGTGTTGGATGGCTCTAAATCGTCTATAATTTCTATCCACGCTCTCCTTGCGGAGAGCGACATATCTTGTGCGTGGTCAGCGTCCAAATTGGCGGATTTCTATCCACGCTCTCCTTGCGGAGAGCGACCAATGCAGATTGTAATTGTCGTAATGCACGCCCTATTTCTATCCACGCTCTCCTTGCGGAGAGCGACTCTGATCCTTTGACAGATGATGTATCAACCGGAGGATTTCTATCCACGCTCTCCTTGCGGAGAGCGACGGTAAATCAAACAAACCTGCCGGGTAAAAATTAGTATTTCTATCCACGCTCTCCTTGCGGAGAGCGACGCAATGCAGATTGTAATTGTCGTAATGCACGCCCTATTTCTATCCACGCTCTCCTTGCGGAGAGCGACGACAACACAGCAAGCCGGATAGCGGCAGAATAAGATTTCTATCCACGCTCTCCTTGCGGAGAGCGACTTAATAAGATACCGGATTAAGGCAAGATAGACCAATTTCTATCCACGCTCTCCTTGCGGAGAGCGACCCACCAAGAGTGCTCAGGGAGCCAACAGCCACGGGATTTCTATCCACGCTCTCCTTGCGGAGAGCGACACAGACGGCCTATTTTTTATTATCGGACGGAATGATTTCTATCCACGCTCTCCTTGCGGAGAGCGACGCGGTTGTGGACAATATTATATTCATGCCCCGGGAATTTCTATCCACGCTCTCCTTGCGGAGAGCGACATCCGCAAACGTCAGGTCATCCCCGTAATACAGATTTCTATCCACGCTCTCCTTGCGGAGAGCGACAAACACAAACACACGAAAAGGAGTAAACAATTATATTTCTATCCACGCTCTCCTTGCGGAGAGCGACCTACAAGCAACTGTTCAGAAATCTGTAACGGTGGATTTCTATCCACGCTCTCCTTGCGGAGAGCGACTGAAGCGCTTACAGGTCACGGGCGACGACTGGTCATTTCTATCCACGCTCTCCTTGCGGAGAGCGACCGGACCCCATCCAGTGGGACATTACTAGCCAGTATATTTCTATCCACGCTCTCCTTGCGGAGAGCGACGTTTGCGGCTTTAGCTATAAACCCAATAACAAAATTTCTATCCACGCTCTCCTTGCGGAGAGCGACGTGCAATTAACATCGGATCGCCGCTCATGACAAGTATTTCTATCCACGCTCTCCTTGCGGAGAGCGACGGTATTCGTGTTCGGAATGCCGACTTCCGTATCATTTCTATCCACGCTCTCCTTGCGGAGAGCGACAGCAAAAGTGCACAAAACAGTGGGGCACTTTTGCGCATATGAAACAACTTTTATGGGGATTGCATCTTCATACTGACAGGCAAGGCTGTATTTTACCCTTTCTGCCCCTGTTTTTTCCATATTTTCTGGTGCGAAGGAATCGGGAATTCTATGATTGCCTTCCCCTCGCACTAAGCAAACAAGATTCCATCCTGATCAAAATCCGGGTGCAGACCCACATGCTCGACTTTGCTTTTGTAATGGTTTCCCAGTTGATAAAAGCGCAGGCTGTCCGATTCCGAATCGATCAGTTCGGTCAATTTTGCTTTGAACATCGTGTATTGCGCGGCATCCAGCAGGCACTCAAATACGGAGTTTTGCACCCGCTGGCCGTAGTCTACACAGACTTTTGCTACTTTGCGCAGCCTGCGACGACCGGCGGCTGTTTCGGTGTTGACATCATAGGTTACAAGCACCAACATAACGGCACCTCACTTCCAGAAAAACGGTGGGTACACTTCCAGGTCGCCGCGCAGAGCACGGGCCAACAAAAGCGCCTGAACATAGGGCACCAGCCCCCAGGGCAGTTTTTCTTTCAAAAACGGATGGGTGATCTCTTCCTTCTTTTTGTTCTGCCATGCGGTCAGGAAAGCTTTGCGGCCATCATCCGTCAGCAGTACGGCACCATTTTCCTGTTTTTGCAGGTGTTTTGCCGTGATGATCTTTTGATTGATGCAGCTGATGACCAGCCTGTCTGCATAAACTGCCCGCAGTTCTTCCATCAGGTCAAGTGCCAGACTTTTGCGGCCGGGGCGCGGGCGGTGCATAAAGCCAACATAAGGGTCCAGGCCCACAGCGGTCAAGGCGGATGCACACTCCCGCGCCAGCATGCTGTAGGCAAACGAAAGCAGCGCATTCACATTGTCCAGCGGTGGACGGCGGCTGCGGCCCTCAAACACAAAATCCTGCTTTTGCTGCAGAATCAGGTCATTCAGGCAGTCAAAGTAGCGCTGGGCTGCCTCGCCTTCCAGGCCGCGCAGCTGTTCCGGATCATCGCTGGTCTGTATCAGCGGCAGCGCGGCGGCCAGCTGGGTGGAGGTGCGTTTCAGTTTTTCGACCGGGACACGCTGGGGATGATCGCGGGTTGCGCGTTCCAGCACCCAGCGTGCGTTATACACTTTACCAAGGATAAAGCTCCGGGCATAGCGACAGCTCTGGGCCGGGTCATCCGACACGCGGTACTGCGTCTGACGCAGCAGCACATTGCCGCGTTCTTCCCCCACGGTACGGGCCTGAAATCTGCCATACGGGTCAAAAAAGCAAAGGTCAATGCCCCGCCGGGCACAAGCTCCCATCAAAGCGGGGCTGGCACCCGCGTAAGTAAAGCAGACGATGCCTTCCAGCGTATGCAGGGCATAGCGGCGGGTTTCCTGCTTATTGCGGGTAACAACAAGGTTTTCGCCATCCAATGTCAGGTAAGCGTCCTCATTGATGACAAACAGGGTGTTGAGCAGCTTTCTCATGGCGCGCCCTCCTCAATATGCTCCCGCAGATACGCCGCCGGGTCTGCCTGCTGATACAGCGCCGGCAGGCAAAGCTCTTTCAGTGAGCAGGCATTGCAATGCTTGCCGGGTTTGCTTTTTGGGGTATAGCCGCGCGCAAACAGGCGGTTCATCTCATCCGCCATGGTCTGCGCGGTGCTGCGCAGTTCCGGTGTCAGGGAAACATGTTCCCGCTGCCGGGTTTCTTCATAAAAGATTTCCCCTTCCGGCACCTCGCACACCAGCATTTCTTCCAGCGCCATGGCCTGTGCGCAGAGCTGCAAACGGTCGGCATCGTTTACCTTGCTGCGGCCATGCTTATATTCCACGGGCATGGGCTGCCACAGGCCGCGGCGGCCCTGCAATGACACGCCGTTTGGATCCTTGTGAAACTCTACCACATCGCAGTCTCCGGCCAATTTTAAGCGGTGGCTGACGACCCTCATACCGCGGGCGATCAGCAAATCGCCGCGTTTTTCCGTCAGGGTAACATCATGGCAGCGGGTATGCTGCAGGCGGCCTTCGGCGGTGCGTTGGTTTTCGGACCATTGTTGTTCCAGGTGTATGAGCGCCCACTGGCGGCGGCAAAAGCTAAAATGCTGGATACCGGACATCAGCAGGTAATCATCTGGGGAAGCCATTACGACAGCCTCTCGCACGTTACCCCTGCGGGAAGATTTTCATCCACCGTTACCACATAGTCATGGTAACTGCGCGGGAAGGCTACCCCTTCGGCACGCGTGACATGCACTGCATCAAACAGTTTATAGGACGGCGCATTGCCCAGCTCCGAATCATGCTTGAACACGATCAGTTCCCGAACTGCCATTTTGCCGCGGGCTGCACTGTGGTCATTTTCAAACATATTCAGAATTGCCTGCCACAGCAGCTGCAGGTCATCCTCTGAGAATCCTGTAGTTTTGCGGGCCAAGTTGGCTGAAACATAACCCTCTGCACGGTACAAACCATACGGTATCACATACTTGCGGCCCATCTCAGTGCCTTTTCGCTCTGCATCCGCTTCGGTCGTAATGGCAATACGGGTAATGGTCACTTCCTGCGGGAGGACAGGATCCACTGAGCGTGCAAAGCTCAACTGAACCGGGCCACGCACCTGCCCACAGTTCAGTGCGCCTTTTACGAAAGTTGTCATAACAGCGCCAAAGGTACGGATATCATAGAAATTTTGGCACATAAAGTCCCGGATTTTACGGTCCAACTCCGGGTCATCTTTCTTGGCGACTTTCAGGGCATCCTTGGCATCAGCATCAATGCCCAAGTATTCGAGTGCTTTTTTATCGCTGCGGTTCAGGGGAACCTGATCTTTAATGTAAATCTGGTATCCTGCTTCATCTTCTTTGGCCACTTCGACATAGTTGCGAATCTTACGCTTTAAGCAGACATCTGTAACAATGCCATATCCCGTTTCCGGGTCGACACGCGGCATGTTGCCTGCATCCGGGTCGCCGTTCGGATTTCCATTTTCAACGTCAAACAGAATTACAAAATCATACCGGTTTTTGATTGCCTGTGCCATTGTTATTCCTCCACTTTCTTTGTATAGCGTTCCTGTGTCTGATGGTAATAGCCGAGAATAAAAGAGCCCTGTTCCGGCAAGGTCAGCCGTGCGGGAAAGCTTCCTTCCAGTTTTCCGCCCGCCAGCGCAGCGATCTGCTTATCGTAATAAATCTTTTGTGGCTTGCTCATTTTTTGCATATGCTTTTGCGCCAACATCAGAATTGTTGGGAACACAGTGGCCGGCGTGGAAGCCGCTGCATTAAAATACCTGTCCTTGATGGTTGTATTGATATCCGGGTTTACCGCCATCTGGATTGCTTCCAGCACAGCAAAAAGCTGACCCATAACATACGGTTGATAATTTGTTTCCTTGTTATTTTCCACAGTTAATACCTCCTTTGGGCAACGGGGATCTTCATTACGCCGGTAGTATGCTTTTATAATAGCGGCACGGCCGCGTGTTACTTTTTGCTCTGCGCGGATACGCATCATAACGCCATCCAGCAGGGTTGCCGGGTACCTTGTATTATTCAGGATTACACGCAAGACATCGCCTGCCAGCTGCGGTGATGCCGATGGGCTGCGGGAATTGGTGTTGACAGTTTCCTGCAGTAGCCAGTACAGCCCCAGCCGCGGGAATTTATCATAAGCGGGGCGCACAATCTCTAAGCGGTCATAATGCTTCTGCACATTATCAAGCAGCGTTTGAAATGTATCCTGCCAGAAAAAGCGAACCGAGAGGCGCGCCGCATTAGGGGCCAAGCCAAGCACATAAAAGTGCCTTTGTGGGTCAAGTGTCACGTTCTGCCACTCTACACTCTGTCCATGGACCAGCTTGTCCACTGCATTTCGCACATCGCTTTCGCTGACAGGCGCATCCATGGCAAACAATGCATCCATTGCTACCTGCTGGTAGGCGGTCTCACCACCTGCTGCCCAGCAGACAATGGTGGTATCGCCCACGCGCTGAACATGTTCCCTGTCTGCCAGCAGATAGTTTAATGCCTGTGCATAGGCAAAGGCCGCATAACTGCCAACCGGCGCATTGCCCCCCTGTTCATGTCCGTATGAGCAAAAAGCGTCCGCATTAAAAGAAACAATCGATGCGCCGGAAGGCTGTGCCCCGGTCACGCCTTTAATCGCCGGGTGCAGGCGGGCAAGCGGTGCCTTTTGCCCTGTAACCAGGCATCGGATTTCCGGTGCATCCGTGTTCTTATCACACTGCCGCTGCCAGGCTTCCTGTATTTCCGGATCGTCCTGAACATAGTTTTCCCGAATCAGAAATACCAGATTGCCACCCTTGTAAAGTTCCTTGAGACTTTGTTCCAGCGCTGGATTCTGCTCCGCCGCCTTGGGGTCCCAGTTTATAAAAAAGTTCCGCACTGCCTGTGCCGCCTGACCGGGAACATTTTGTAAAATGGCAAGATGCAGCTCCTTTGCAGCGGCAAAGCACTGCATTGCACGCTCCGGTTTGCCTTTTCCGTCAATGCCGAGCATGTAAGCACTGTTATCACACAAAAAATTGGCTGCCACACCACTAGAGCGTTTAACCTGTTCCGGAACTTGCAGCTGACATGGAGCAAGCACTGTTTTTTTACCGCGCTTTTCCTCTTGCTGCAAGGGGTGCAATGCCATCAGTTGGCCGTTTTCATCCAGTTCCAAAGCCCAACTGACTTTTGCGCTTGTCCAACCGGGACGCGTGATTTTGCCATTGGCCAGCAAATCTTCATAGTATTGTACCAAAGCCTGTAAAATCATCGGTACACCTCGCAGTCTGCCACATTCAACACACCATGTTCCAATTTTGCATGGAAATACATCGGGGTTATGTTCTGCGGGTCAGTGTAGTCAAAGTCATATATCATGAATCCCAAATCCCGTGTTTCCTCAATGGTCGGGATTGGCCCGCCGGGCCATGCGCGGAATGCGGCAGGAAATTCACGGCACCCAAAATAAGGGGTATGAAAACACTGGCCCCTGGACATGCGCCGGGTAACAATATCCTGGAACTTTCCCGGATTGTCGCTCGGTGCCGCACGGTCAGTCATCTCAAATTCTGCCTCAATCACATAATGAACGTCCTGCAACACCATGGCTGCACGCTGAACGATCTGCTGGGGCGTGGCAAGGTAAAGCTCTTTCCCTGTTCCCTGCATCGCGCTGCGTACATCGGAACAAAGAATTTTGCTTTTTACTTCGTTCCGACGGATGTTGGTAAAGCGGATTGGGTTCATAACATAGATTTTCCGGATTTTCCACCGTAAGCCGGGGTGGTAATAGATTGCTTCTACTATGCCGCGTGCCGCGGAAGGGGTGAGGACTTCATATGAAACCCTTTCGACTTTTAGCTCAGGCCTCGAGAGCAAAGCATAATTCCCCCATACTTCCAGCTGGATCATCTGCATCAACTCCTTTGCATTTCTATTTTCAGTTGTTTTTAATTTATATTTTTGCTATAGTTTCAATATACGCTGCTTGGCACCAAATGTCAATCCTTTTATCATGTATACTTTTTGTTTGCTTTTCATTCGGTTTTCTTTTATAATAAGTTGCGTCGGCAGCTTATGCCGTGGATAGAAATAGTTGATTTTACTTTAGCGCACAAAAACGGCAGGGCAGGCTCCCTGCCGTTTTTGCTTTATGCAAACCAGGCTTCTCCCGTTTCAGCTTCCATAGCAAGGCCCGTGTTGTTATCGTAAAGGCTTCCGTCCGTTAATTCCCATATGCCTTCACTGATTTGGCAAACCGCCCCGGCATTCTCCAGCGTTTTCAGATGATCCGGGTAAACCGGAACACCATATTGCCCCAGTTGACGGAACAAAGTTTTGCTTACCTCTCCTGCACGCAATCGTGCAAGCAAATGTTCCCCTTTCCCTTGGGGAATGTATACGGTCACGGCAGGTGTTTCAATTAAGCGGAACCTCTCTGCCGCTGTTGCAAAGGGGAAAATGCGCCCTTCCATATCCTGCTCGAACCCTTGCAGAATTTGCTGTTCATCCAGTCTTTTATCCCCTTTTAAGGTACGGTAAAACAGAAAGTATGTTTCGATTGCTTCCAGAGATGCCAGATCTGCATATTTTTTCAGGACGCTTTGCGTTGCGGATACATTCTGTTCCAGCATGCGCGGTACATGCTGCCCTTCCAATGTGAAAATCTGTACCAAGCTCTGCTCCGCCGGGCGTCTTCCCTCTCGATTGCAGCGCCCCGCCGCCTGCAAAATGGAATCCAAACCTGCTTCCTCGCGGTACACAGCCGGGAAATCCACATCAACACCCGCTTCGATCAAAGAAGTTGATATCACACGGCAGGGCAGCCCATCTTTTAAGCGTTCCCGGATTTCCTGCAATAACTGTTTGCGATGGGCTGGGTATAGCAATGTTGTCAGGCAGTAGCTGCCCTCTTTGGGCAGGTTATTGTATAATTCCTGTGCTGTTTTTCTCCGGTTTACAATACACAGCACTTGTTCCTGCGCTGCCAGTTCTGCGCCAAGCTGGCTTTGTTCCAACTCTCCGCGCATTTTTAGCGTTGTACGCCGGAATGCCTGATATTGCTCTTTGGGATGTGGGCAAAGTTCCGTCATCTGCAGCCCAGGCGCCAGTTCATCAAACAAGGGCTGCAAAGCTGGTTGTGTGGCCGTGCACAGTACCGCTGCTGCGCGGTAATGCTGTACCAGCTGCGCGATTGCCGCAACGCAGGGGCGCAAATAAGGAACCGGCAGGTTTTGTGCTTCGTCAAAAATGACCACACTATTTGCAATGTTATGTAATTTACGGCATTGTGACGCATGGTTGCCGTAAAGTGATTCAAAGAATTGCACGGATGTGGTAACCACCACCGGAGCATCCCAGTTTTCCGCCGCCAATGCTTTGCGGTAGGCTGCCGGCTCATCATCTTCCTTGGCAGAGTAGTCCACCCCTGAATGGTGTTCCAAAACATTTTCTGCTCCTAATATTTCCGAAAACACATCCGCGGTCTGGTCAATAATGGATGTATAAGGGATCACATAAATAACCCGGTCCATATGGTTCTTTACAGCTAGCGAAAGCGCAAATGCCAATGACGCTACCGTTTTTCCCCCGCCTGTAGGAACGGTCAGGGAATAAAGGCCGCGCCGCCCTGTTTGCCCTGCCGTTGTACAGGCACTCAAAATTGAACTGCGGCGCTGATTCAAGGTTCCCTGGGGATGGCTCCATTTTGCGGTATATTGGTTCAGCCTTTTCAGCAGTTCATCCATTGTCTGGCCTTGTCCGCGCGGTTTAGGGCTGCTCATAAAGTTTTCCGTATCCAGATAGTCCGCATCGACCAGGCAGGAATACAACATCCGGGTATAAAATGCCTGTGTAAAACGATTTTCCTTCATCATTTCCGGCTGGGGCGGTATGGACGGCAGTTTAATCTCATTCGTCCATTGGGTATAGGGTTCAACGCTCTTTTTCAATCGCCCAAACATTGTCGCATCCTGCGCGGTATCGCTTCGGCCCCCTCCATCCGGCAGGCCGCTATGGTGTCCCGCAATAGCAAAAGCCAGTGGGATTTGACCATAGCGGGCAGCCACCTGTGCACCAGCCGTTGAGTGATCCACTTTCTCTCCACCTTGCAGGCGCTTTTGAAACTTTGTACTATATTTACCAATATCATGCAGTAATCCAAGCCAAGTTCCCTGTTGCTGGGCATCAAAGGCTGCTGCAAATTGCCCACATAGGACTGCCGTTCCCTGCAAATGGTCCGCTACCGTTTGGACGCGGGTTCCGTCTTCACTGATATGAGCCAGCATCTTTTTCTCCTGGTGCATAATCAAACTCCCTTCTGTTTTGCTTTTTTCTATTATAGCAGATCACTCATCCCATAATTCGGACTTTCACTCCAGTTCTGCAATCTTTGTCATACTATCCAAATTTATCCATGTAGAATTGTTAGCTATTCCCATTAGCAGATATTTTTGATAAAATAAGATATTATAGGGTTTATGAATTCACTTTCTTATATTACTTCTTCATCTTACCGAAAAATCATTTACGCAAGGAGTGAAAAGCCATGAAAAGGAAGTTATTCTCATTTTCCGCCAGTGTTATCACCGCAATAATGCTTACTGCTTGTGCTGCAGCGCCAGAAAATAAACCTGCTTCCTCCGCTGCTCTTTCCCCGACCAGTGAAGCTGTTGCCACAGCTATACCATCCACTAGCAATGCCAACTGGAAGTTACCGCCGCAATATGATTTTGACGAGATGATTCCTCTCTTCTCCCGCGAAACCCACACTGCCGGTTACGCCGCTGCCCGAAATCTGTACGCTGTGCGCAAGGGCGAACGCTGGAGCCTGTTTAATGCTGCCAACTGTAATGCTTTTCTGGAAGATTTGTCAGAAAGCATCCCGTACCTGTATGGTGAGCAGGAGCTCTCCATTGGGGTAGATGATACATACGATTACCAGAAGCTGAATGCCCTGGAAGAACAGATTAACCAGGAGCTGGTTGCCCAACAAATGCCTTTTACAACCATGCTGGGCGGGCACGGCGGGTATGGCATCCAGTGGATTTTAGGTGACAGCCAGATTTACCGTTCTGCTATTGGTGTCTATACATTTAGTGGCACGCCCATCGAACAGGTGTATGCTCCTGATTTGGTTGGCATCCAGCAAGGCATTTGGGATGATGAATATGCCGGTTATCTTGTTGACAATTCTGCACCTTTTGCCGTTGCGGATAAAAACGGTACAATTTTAACCGATTTCGACTACCAGGATGCCTGCATGGCCGGTGAATCTTTAATCGCGGTAAAGGATGCAGCCGGTAACTGGGGATATTGCGACCAAAGCGGTGCTTTAGTAATCCCCTGCATTTATCAGCCGCAGATGAGTTTGTCCATCATGAACGGAACGGTTGAATATCCTTACGCAGACTTATCTGGCATGGTAGTTGTGAAAAATCAATCCGGACAAAAGCTAGTTCTGGATGTTTACGGCAATGAGATAATTTCCGCTGGGCAATATGAAGATTTAGCCCCCGCGCGCGATGGCTGCGTATGGGCAAAACAGAATGGCCTTTGGGGCTTGCTGCAAGTACAGGATTATACCGAAAACAATGCCAACGTTATTCTGCCGGATGGATGCGTTGCACCAGATGTAACGCTTAGCCGAATTGATAGCCTTTGTACCTACACCACTGCTGACCATGGGCTGGTTATGCGTAAAGGTCCCGGTACAAATTATGAAAAAATGGATAATATCCCCTACGGTATCATCGTATGGGAATGCGGCTATAGCAGCAATGTGCCTGACTGGGTTGTTGTATATTACAATGGGATTTATGGTTGGGTCAGTGATGAATACTTGGCTACCACTATTTATTCCACCAGTAAATAATAAATAAAAAAGCAGGTGTTCATGTAGAAACGATATCGTCCTCCACGTGAATACCTGCTTTTTATAGCTTCTTTTATTATATCTGTTCTGTGCCGCTATTTGTCTCTGTATGAAATAAATAGCCGCTATATGCATTTGAATGAAGTGTTCCGTTTGTTTGCTTTTTTACCTAAAAGAATCGCGTAGGAGGCTCTCTTAACTAAAGAGCCGACCTCTCACACCACCGTGCGTACCGACCGGCACACGGCGGTTCAACCGCATAAGTGCAAGGACTCGTAGTAGCGCCTGAGGATACTAAAATATCCTGCTTCTGCGAGTCTTTCGTTTGCAATGGAACCTTTTAATACAGGACTACCAGCGATACGCCAATAATCCAGTCTGGAATTGCCCCACTGGTACTATTCCAAAATTCTTCGTTTGAGTTTCATTACTCATCGATATATTCTTTATCGAACCACTCGCCTAGCGAGTGGTTTTAGACATACAAAAAAGCACCCTAGCTTACGCTATGGTGCTCTTCCTGGTGACCCGTGCGGGAATCGAACCCACGTTAACGGCGTGAGAGGCCGCTGTCTT
>OLSD01002540.1_pt1 | contig 12739 bp, 10 predicted proteins | sample 1672211 | NCBI WGS metagenome assembly OLSD01 (sample SAMEA3136659, study PRJEB25190) | human gut metagenome | reverse complement strand
TCAAATTCCTAACGGAATTTCATCGCATCTTCTTCGGGACAACTTGTATATCATTTCCTTATTTTATATTCAAAACCACCTTACACACAGTTATTTAAGGAAAAGCACCATCAAAAGGACGGTTTTGATGGTGCTTTTTGGGGATAGGATTTGGGTGGGGATTTGGTAAGGAATTTGTGGGGTAAATTTGGGGTGATGTGGTGGGGGAAAAATTTGTGGATTTTAGGGCTTTAAATTTGGTGATTGAGGGATTTTTTCGTAAATTTGTATGTTTTATGACGCAAGCATCAAAACGTGCGCTACGAACCATCTAAAAAGGCTCAGAAACAGATGTTTTGACCCTTGCGAAAAGTGTGAAATATATGTCAGAAGAATTAATCGAACAGCAAGAAGAACAGTATTCAGCGTCTAACATTCAAGTGCTCGAGGGCCTTGAAGCTGTGCGCAAGCGTCCGTCAATGTATATTGGCGACACACACGTGAAAGGACTCCACCATCTGGTATCAGAAGTTGTAGATAACTCTATCGACGAAGCCCTTGCAGGTTTCTGCGACAAGGTCACTGTGACCATTGGCGAAGACAACTCCATCACCGTGAGCGACAACGGCCGTGGCATTCCTGTGGACGAGCATGAAAAACTCCACAAGTCGGCACTTGAGGTGGTGATGACTGTGCTGCACGCCGGCGGTAAGTTCGACAAAGGCTCCTATAAAGTGTCGGGCGGTCTGCACGGTGTGGGCGTAAGTTGTGTGAACGCACTTAGCAACTACCTTCGCGCCGAAGTGCGCCGTGAAGGCAAAGTATATATGCAAGAATACGCTTTTGGCAAGCCCACAAGCGAAGTGAAAATAATTGGAGAATGTGCGGAAGAAGATCACGGCACCACCGTTATCTTCCACCCCGATGCCACCATTTTCCAAACCACAGTATATCAGTTCAGCATTTTGAGCAACCGCCTCCGCGACCTTGCTTACCTTAACGCCGGCGTGACCCTCTCGCTCACCGACCTGCGCGACAAGGACGAGCACGGTGTGCCACGCACCGAGGTTTACCACTCCGAAACCGGTTTGGACGACTTCGTGCGCTACCTCGACGAAGGCAAGGAACCGCTCATCAACGACGTGATTCATATCACCAACAACGAAGGCGAAATTCCTGTGGAAGTGGCTATGACCTACAACAAGACTTTCAAGGAAAACATCTATTCGTTTGTCAACAATATCAACACCATTGAGGGTGGTACTCACCTCCAGGGCTTCCGCATGGGCTTGGGCACTTCGCTCAAGAAATACGCCGAAAAGTCGAAAGCGCTTGAAAAGGCTAAGGTGGAACTCTCGAAGGAAGACTTCCTGCAAGGCTTGACTGCTGTGGTGTCGGTGAAGGTGCTCGAACCTCAGTTTGAGGGTCAGACCAAGACCAAGCTCGGCAACACCGAGGCTATCACCGCAGTAAACTCCGCCGTGAAGGCTGCGCTCGAAAACTATTTGGAAGAGCACCCCGAACCTGCCAAAGCCATCATCGAAAAGGTGATTTTGGCTGCACAGGCACGTCATGCAGCACAAAACGCTCGCGCAAAAATCATTCGCAAGTCGCCATTGGCTGGCTCTGGTCTGCCAGGCAAGCTTGCCGACTGCTCAAGCAAGGACCCAGCCAAGTCGGAGTTGTTCCTCGTCGAGGGTGACTCTGCAGGTGGTTCGGCAAAGCAAGGCCGCGACCGTCAGTTCCAAGCCATTCTTCCACTGCGTGGTAAGATTTTGAACGTGGAAAAGGTGCTTGAGCACAAAATCTACGAAAGCGAATCAGTAGTCACCATTTTCCGTGCGCTCGGTATCACCGACCCACGCAACTACGACCCCGAAAAACTCCGCTACCACCGTGTGATTATCATGACCGATGCCGATGTGGACGGTGCCCACATCGCCACGCTGCTGATGACCTTCTTCTTCCGTTGCATTCGTCCAATCGTGGAGAACGGTCACCTCTATATCGCCACCCCACCACTCTACCGTGCTATCAAGGGCAATAACTCTGAATATTGCTGGACCGATATGCAGGTGCGTCAGTTTATCGACAAGTATGGCGCTGGCGAAGAAAAGAATGTGCGTGTTCAGCGATTCAAAGGTCTTGGTGAAATGAACCCAGAGCAACTTTGGGACACCACCATGAACCCAGAGAACCGTATGCTGAAGCGTGTCACCATCAGCGATGCGGCAGAAGCCGACCGCGTGTTCACCATGCTCATGGGCGAAGAAGTGCCACCACGCCGCCAGTTTATCGAGGACAACGCCACTTACGCTACCCTCGACACATAATCCCCCCCGACATAGACAGCAGTGCCGAAGCGCACACCGAATCTCGGCACTCTACACACTATATAATATATATGCAGCGACCTGATCACCATACCAAGTCGCTGCATATTTGCAAAAAAAAACGAATGTTGAAAAAGGGAGGAAATCAAGCGCCGCCCATCACAAACGCCTGTTAACAAGCACATAGTTATTAACAAAAGTGGCGAGTTATCAACATTTATTTCAATTTAACGCATTTTTTAACTTGTAATTGAACAAAAAGTAATTCCTTTGCAGAGTAAATAAAAACACCCGCAAGATTATGGGAAAAATCATAGCAATAGCCAATCAAAAGGGCGGTGTGGGTAAAACCACCACTGCCATCAACTTATCAGCTTCATTGGCTGTGAACAAGAAGAAAGTGCTCCTTATCGACGCCGACCCACAGGCAAACGCCACATCGGGCCTCGGCGTTGACCCAAAACAGATGTCGTCGTCGATTTACGAATGTCTGGTCGACGATTATCCAATTCTCGGCACACAGGTGAAAACCTGCGTGGAGGGGCTCGACTTGGTGGGTAGCCGCATCGACCTGGTGGGTGCGGAACTCGAACTTATCAACAAGCCCCACCGCGAGCGCGTGCTCGAAAAGGCTTTGGCAAGCGCAAAGGAAGAATACGACTTCATTCTCATCGACTGTAGCCCTTCGCTCGGATTGATTACCGTGAACGCTCTCACAGCTGCCGATTCGGTGATTATCCCTGTGCAAGCCGAGTATTTCGCACTTGAAGGCATCAGCAAGTTGCTCAACACCGTGCGCATCATCAAGTCGAAACTCAACCCATCGCTCCAAATCGAGGGTTTCCTGCTCACCATGTACGACGCACGCCTCCGCCTTGCCAACCAAATCTACGAAGAGTTGAAAAGCCACTTCGGCGACATGGTGTTCAGCACCGTGATTCCACGCAACATTCGTTTGAGCGAAGCTCCAAGCCACGGTTTGCCAGCCATTCTCTACGACCCCACCAGCCGTGGTGCCACCAGCCACACCCAGTTGGCGAAAGAGTTGATCAGTAAAAACCGTAAGAAAAAGTAACCACATTAAATCAAAGTTTCCACTATGGCAATCAAGAGAAATGCACTCGGACGCGGACTCGACTCACTCATCTCAATGGACGATGTGCAGCCGAGCGGCAGTTCGGCTATCAATGAAATAGCAATCGACCTCATCAAGCCAAACCCCGACCAGCCTCGTATCAACTTCGACGAGGAGGCACTTGAGGAATTGGCTACCTCTATACGCGAGTTGGGCATTATCCAGCCCCTCACTCTGCGCAGCGCAGAAGCCGGCACCTATATGATTATTTCGGGTGAGCGACGCTACCGTGCTGCCAAACTCGCCGGCCTCGACACCGTGCCAGCATACGTGCGCACCGCCAACGACAGCGAACTCACCGAGATGGCGCTGATTGAGAACATTCAGCGCGAAGACCTCAACGCCATCGAAATTGCGCTCACCTTCCGCAAACTCATCGACCAATACAACCTCACCCAAGAGCGATTGAGCGAGCGTATTGGTAAGAAGCGCGCCACCATCGCCAACTTCCTCCGCCTGCTGAAACTGCCGGCTGAAGTGCAACTCGGCTTGCGCGACAAGGCTGTGGACATGGGCCACGCAAGAGCATTGCTCTCGGTGGAGAAACCCACCATGCAACTCAAACTCTACAACGAGATTCTGAAAAAAGGACTCTCGGTGCGTCAGGTGGAGCAAAGGGCAAAGGAAATGAACGAAGAAGGCAGCACCGAGCCAAAAGCACCTGCAAAAAAGGTGAACAACGCCGACTACGATGTGCTGAAACAACACCTGAGCAAGTCGTTTGGCGTGGCTGTTTCGTTTGCATGCAATAAGGACGGTAAAGGAAAAATCTCATTTCCTTTCAAAAACGAAGAGGAATTAGAGAGAATTATTCGTATCTTTGACACATTAAAACAATAATTATAGCATCCCCACCTGCTCAATAGTGGGCGGAGAGGCAAGCAACTCCTTGTGAGAAAGGTATTTAACCCACATATTCGCACATTTGTAGGCACAGTGATTGCACTATGCCTGCTTGTGCTTTGTCCTGTGGGCAGCATGGCGCAGACCACTGGCGGCATCGAAAAGCCCACACGCACTCGCACCGGAGGGCATAAGGCTGTGGCAAGCACTCCCCCCGATTCGGCAGCCGTCACCGTAAAACCCAGCACCTACGAGCGCACCCCTGTGCTCGACGAGGCTGGCGACACCGTGAAATTCGAGCCCAACGATTCGCTGATTCTGGCGCAAGCCACCTTCGTGCCCGACACGGCAGCCGCCACCAACCTGGGCAAACTCCGTGTGTTCAACCCCGACCCCAAGCGCGCCATGTGGCTCTCGGCACTCTGCCCCGGCTTGGGACAAATCTACAACCGCCGCTATTGGAAAATCCCGATTGTGGTGGGTGCTTTCGTGGGACTCGGCTACGGCACGGCGTGGAACAACCGTATGCTCGGCGACTACACCAAAGCCTACCGCGACATCACCGACAACGACCCCAACACGCGCAGCTACATGAACTTCTTCCCGAAAACCGTGAAGGAGAGCGACCTCGACAAGGAATGGCTCACGCGCGCTCTGAAAAACAAGCGAACATACTACCGCCGCTATCGCGACATTTGCATCATCAGCATGGTGGCTGTGTATTTCATCAATATCGTCGACGCTTACGTCGACGCCTCACTCGCACACTTCGACATTTCCTCCGACCTTACGATGGACGTGACCCCTGCCGCTATCGACACGAAGCAGTCCCGAATACCGTCGCTCGGACTTCAGTGTGCCTTTACTTTTTGAATTAAAAACAAACGACGATAAAGTATGAAGAATTTCAGATTTAACGCATTAATCGTGTTGGCGATTGCGGCATTGACCATGTCGGCTGCGCCAAAAAAGAAATCGATTTTATCGCTGAAGGAATCGATCACCGACGAGGCCATCGTGTATCCTTACAGCTTTGAAATCAACACTCAGGAAATGCAGAAAAACTGGTATTTGCAAAACTATGCGGTAGTCGATGCCAGCGTGGAGAGCAAATCGCCAAACGAAGTGAGCGACGCTGAATACATTCAGCGCCTCAGAGCCATTCCTTCGGGAATTGAACTCCCCTACAATCAGGTGGTGAAATCCTACATAACCCGCTACATCACCAGAGAGCGCACCATGGTGTCGCAAATCTTGGGCATGTCGCCCTACTACATGCCTATTTTCGAACGCGCTCTGGAAAAAGAGGGACTTCCACACGAGCTCAAGTTTATTCCTATCATCGAGTCGGCTCTCGACCCTAACGTGGTGTCGAGCGCAGGTGCCGCCGGTCTGTGGCAATTTATGGTCGACACCGGCAAGGGTCTCGGACTGGAAGTGAACTCGCTGGTCGACGAGCGTCGCGACCCATACCGCTCAAGTAATGCGGCAGCAAGCTATTTCAAGCAGCTCTACGGCATCTACAACGACTGGTCGCTGGCTATCGCCGCCTACAACTGCGGCCCTGCCAATGTGAACAAGGCGCTCCGCCGTGCCAAGAGCAGAGACAACGAAAACCCCGACTTCTGGTCGATTTACGAATATCTTCCTCGCGAAACCCGTGGTTATGTGCCTGCCTTCATCGCTGCCACCTATGTGATGAACAACTATCAGAAGCACAACATCAATCCTGCTCTGTCGAAAAAGCCGCTGATTATCGACACGGTGATGGTGCACCACCGCGTGAACTTCAACCAGATTTCCAGCGTGCTCAACATTCCTATCGAGGAAATCCGTATTCTCAACCCTCAATATCGCCACGACATCATTCCTGGCGACACTCACCCCTACTCGCTCGCGCTGCCATCACAGCAAATCTACAGCTATATTATGGTGGAAGACAGCATCATGAGTTATCGCAAGGACCTCTATGCCACTCGCGATGTGGTGGAACCAGGCAACCACGCATCTTCTGTGACACAACAGATGGTCGACCCTCAAGAGGCTGCCAAGAGCGTGGTTAAGACCAAACAGGAACAGCGCCAAGTGGCACAGGCTAAGCCTACGGTAAGCGCCACCCCTGTGAGCAACAATGAGAGTGTGGAAGCGAGATACCACAAGGTGAGACGCGGCGAGACCATCGAGAGCATCGCCGACGAGTATAATATGAGTGTGGCAGAACTGATGGCACTCAACAATCTCAACCGCAAGCACGTGAGCCGTGGTCAGGTGCTGAAAATCACCGGTGAGCGAAAGCAACAAGCCGAGCAGCCAAAAACCTCCACTTCTTACGCTGTGGCACAAGCGAAGCAAAGCACTGCCGCCAAGCAAGCAGCACCTAAGAAGGAAGCGTCAAAGACCACTGCAAGCACTTCTACCACCACATCGCAACGCTCTAAATCTTACAGCGTGAACGATGAGATCGACGGTCGCGCAACAGGTTCAAAGAAGCAAAAGGCCGAAACCCCTGCTCCTGCTCCAGCCACCGCCAAGAAGCAAAAGGCTGAAACAGCTCCTACCACTGCAAGCAACAGCAAGAAGCAAAAAGAGGCTATAGAGGAGGAAAAGGCCACAGCAAGCAAGCGCACCACTCGCCATGTGGCTGAAGAAGAGTCGGCAAGATCAAAGGCTAAGGCGAAAACAAACAAGCGCAGCAAGAGAGACGACCGCGACGAGGTGAAATCGTCGAAGCGCAGAAAGGCTGACCGCGATAGCGACCGCAGAAGCAAAAGAAAAGCGAAGAAGGAGGAAGATGCCCGCCCAACAAGCCACAGCGTGCGTGAAGGCGAATCGCTCGAACGCATCGCCCACCGTTACGGTTTGGGCACCGACCAGCTACGCAAGGCTAATCCACAGTTGAAGGATGCCGACATGCTCCACCCTGGCGACAAGCTCAAAGTGCCAAAAGCCAACAAAAAGAAAAAAAACGCTAAAAAAGAGGAAACCACTTCAAAGAAAAAAAGAAGAAGATAACCTCAAATAAATCCTCAAGTAGGAAGGAAGCGCCCCACCCCGCTTCCTTCCTATTTTTTTTCACCCTCTCCCCAACCCCCATCGAAAAAATCGAATCCTCGAAAACTCGAAATTTCGAATCTTCGAATATTCGCCCCCTCAACAACTCGTTGACCTGTTGACTCGTTGACTTCCAAAAAGCACACCAATTAAATCCATTAAAACCCGATTTTAAAAAGCCAACGACGCAACGAGTTGAGGTCTGACGAGTCGGACTTGTCTGACAGGTCAGACGTATTCGAAAACGCCCCATCGTGCAAAAAGACTTTACCAAATCGGAAACTATCGTCTTAACTTCTTTAACTTCTTCAACTTCTTAACTCCTTAACTTTTAAAAGCGCCACTGCTTTTAAAAGTTCCTTCTGAATTTAGGTGGCGAATTAGCACGGCGCATTGAGATATTTTTCGTAACTTTGTAAGAGGAATATACTAACTAATTAAAAAAACAATCTTTCGATTATGAGACTTATCATCGAACCTGATTACGACAAAGTATCAGAATGGGCAGCGTGCTACGTTGCTTCACGCATTAACGCTGCAAACCCAACTCCAGAAAAGCCTTTCGTGCTTGGTTGCCCTACTGGTAGCTCACCACTTGGCATGTACAAGAAACTCATCGAGCTCAACAAGGCTGGCAAGGTTTCGTTCCAGAATGTTGTGACTTTCAACATGGACGAATATGTAGGACTTCCTGAAGATCACCCAGAAAGCTATCACTCTTTCATGTGGAACAACTTCTTCAACCACATCGACATCAAGAAGGAAAACGTGAACATCCTCAACGGCAACGCAGCCGACCTCGATAAGGAATGTGAAGAATATGAGGCACGCATCGCCGCTGCTGGTGGCATCGACCTCTTCATGGGTGGCGTAGGTCCTGACGGACACATCGCTTTCAACGAGCCAGGTAGTTCACTCGTTTCACTCACTCGTCAGAAAACTCTTACTCAAGACACTATCATCGCCAACAGCCGCTTCTTCGACAACGACGTGAACAAAGTGCCTAAAACCGCTCTCACCGTAGGCGTTGGCACCGTGATGGCTGCTAAGAGCGTGATGATTATCGCAAACGGCTACAAGAAGGCTCCTGCATTGCGCAACGCTGTGGAAGGCGCTGTTTCACAAATGTGTACTCTCAGCGTGCTCCAAATGCACCGCAAGGCTATCATCATTTGCGACGAAGACGCAACTATGGAATTGAAGGTGGGCACTTACCGCTACTTCAAGGATATCGAAGGCAAGAACCTCGACCCTGCCACTCTTCTCTAATCGATTAGCATACGCACGGAACTGAACACCAAGTTTGGTTCACGATAGCATAACAAAGCAGAGGCTGTGCCGCACACATTCATCGCGGCACAGCCTTTTTAACCCAAATCGGTCATTAGGCCGTGTAAGGATCATTTTATTACTTCTTGCCCAATTTGGGTTTAAATGACGGACGATATGATAAAACTTTCCGACGATTTTATAGCGCAGATGCGCCACATTCTCCCCGACGAGTGCGATGCTCTGCTGGAAGCAATCACCACCACCGATCCTTCGGTGGCGATTCGTGTGAACGATGGCCGTGGCATCAGTTTGAGCGATGATGCCGTAGGTCGTGTGCCATGGTGCACCACTGGCCGATACCTGAAGGAGCGTATGCCGTTCACTTTCGATATCGATTTCCAGACGGGCCGATATTATGTGCAAGACGCTTCGTCGATGTTTATCCACCATGTGATTAAGCATGTGGTGAAAGAGCCTGTGCGCTATCTCGACCTCTGCGCCGCACCGGGCGGAAAAACCACCACAGCCATTTCAGCGCTGCCTGCCGATTCGATGGTGGTGGCGAACGAGATTATGCCGGCGCGTGCGCGTGTGCTGCATGAGAATATCGTGAAATGGGGAAGTCCGCGCTGCATCGTCACCAACAACGCTCCACACGACTTGGGCAAACTCCATCACTTCTTCGATGTGGTGGCTACCGATGTGCCGTGCAGTGGCGAGGGCATGATGCGCAAAGACGAGGAAGCACGCAACCAGTGGACACCTGCCCTGGTGAAGCAGTGCGCCGCGCTGCAGAAAAGCATCATTGCCGACATTTGGCAGGCACTCCGCCCCGGAGGCGTGCTCATCTACAGCACCTGCACCTACAACCGTGAGGAAAACGAGGAAATGGTGGCGCACATCGTGGAGCAGTACGGTGCCGAATCGGTGGAGATTCCGGTGGAGGCTGATTGGCACATTCACCCAGCCATCGACAGCCCACACCATTGCTACCGCTTCATGCCTCACCGCACCAATGGCGAAGGACTGTTTATGGCGGTGCTGCGTAAGCCCGACGACGAACGCCGTGCCGAGTTGCGCGCCAAAAAGAGCAAGGGCGCAAAGGCGAAGTCCATTCCTGTGCCACGAGGCGTGGATGCTTGGCTTGAAAATCCGAAGCAGTACGCCCTTAGCGTGGCGAATGATGAGGTAATTGCCATTCCTGCCGACATCGCTCCGCTGATGCCGCTGTTTGCCGACTTGCGTGTGCTTCAGGCTGGCGTGACCATTGGCACCGTGAAGGGGAAAAACTGTGTGCCAAGCCATGCTTTGGCACTCTCCACCGCCCTTTCGAGCGAGGCATTTGCCCAAAGCGAGGTGGATTACGCTACCGCCATGGCGTATATGCGTGGCGAGGCGATAGTGCTACCCGACGCACCACGAGGCTATGTGCTGCTCACCTACCGAGGCAAGCCCATCGGTTTTGCCAACAACCTCGGCAACCGTGCCAACAACCTCTACCCCAAGCCATGGCGAGTGCTCAGCACCCACATCCCCACCACCCCACCGGAAATCCTATAAAGTCAACGAGTCTACAGGTCAACAGGTCTACGAGTTTTTGGTCAGACAAGTCAGACCGGTCCGACAAGTCCGACGGGACAGATAGGGGCACCATCGTTTCAAGAGCCGATGGTGCCGTCTTAACTTCTTAACTCCTTAACTTCTTAACTCCTTAAATATATATTGCCCTGCCCTTTTTGCACAAATTGGGGATGTTTTGTGCAAAAAATTAAAATATAATGAGTAACTTTGCAGTCGCAATTACATTTAAATTATTGACTATTATGATGAAAGAAAATACTGTCAAGATTTTTGAGCAGAGTTTCAAAGACAACTGGGACCGCCCATGCTTGACTGATTACAACACAAAAGAGACCATCACTTACGCTGATTTCGCACGCGACATTGCAAAAATTCATCTTTTCTACAAGGAAATCGGCATTCAAGAAGGCGACCACGTTGCCATTATCGGCAAGAACAACCCCACTTGGGTGACTCTCTTTTTGGCAACCATCACCTATGGTGCTGTAATTGTTCCTATTCTTCAAGACTTCAACCCTAACGATGCGCAACACATCGTTAATCATAGCGAGGCAAAACTGCTCTTCGCCAGCAAAAGCAACTGGGAAAGCCTCGACTTCGAGAATATGCGCATGGTGCGCGCCGCTCTCTCGCTCGACGACCGCACGCTCTACGAGCAAAAGGAAGAGGAAGTGGTGGCTGATGTGCTGGCTTCGCTCGAAGAGAATTTCGCTGCCGCTTATCCCAACGGTTTCACCGTAGATGATGTGAAATACCCCGAAGTGCCTGGCGACCGTCTGATGGACATCAACTACACCTCTGGCACCACTGGTTTCAGCAAGGGTGTGATGATTACCGGCAACAACCTTTGTGGCAATATCGTGTATGGCATCAATTCCGGATTGTGCTACAACGGTTCACGTCACCTCTCGTTCCTGCCTCTCGCCCACGCCTACGGCTGCGCGTTCGACATGCTTGCGCCACTGGCTATCGGTGGCCACATCACATTGCTCGGCCGCATCCCTTCGCCAAAGGTGATTGTGAAGGCTATGGGCGAAGTGAAACCAAACCTCGTGATTCTGGTGCCTCTCGTGCTTGAGAAGATTTATTCTAAGATGATTGTGCCAATGATCAGCAAGGGTATGCTCCGCTGGGCTTTGGCTGTGCCATACCTCAACGAAAAGATTTACGACCAGATTCGCAAGAAGTTGATTGATGCGTTTGGCGGCTGCTTCGAGGAAATCATCGTGGGCGGTGCGCCATTCAACGCCGAAGTAGAGGAATTTCTCTATAAAATCCGTTTCCCATTCACCGTGGGCTACGGCATGACCGAGTGCGCTCCACTGGTGAGCCACACCCCATGGCGCGAATTTGTGCCTCATAGCGCAGGCCGCGTTCTTCCTGGCATCATGGAATGCCGCATCGACAGCGAAGACCCAGAAAACATTCCTGGCGAAATCTGCGTGCGTGGCGAAAACGTGATGAAGGGCTACTACCACAACTATGAAGCCACCGACAAGGTGCTTCACGACGATGGCTGGCTGCACACTGGCGACATGGGCACACTCAGCGCAGACGGCACCGTGTTTATCCGTGGCCGCTTGAAGACAATGTTGCTTGGCGCAAACGGACAGAACATCTATCCTGAAGAAATCGAGGCTAAACTCAACAATATGATTTTCGTGAACGAAAGTCTGGTGGTGGACCGTGGCGGAAAACTCGTGGGTCTCGTTTACCCCGACTACGATACAATGGACGCTATGGGCGTGACGCGCGACCAGCTTCCAGAGAAGATGGAAGAGATTCGCACCGAGCTTAACAAGCTCGTAGCCCCTTACGAACGCATCACAAGAATTGAACTTATCGCAAACGAGTTTGAAAAAACTCCAAAACGTAGCATCAAACGCTTCTTATATAGTCATTAATAGGTAAATCACGCATTTTTCCTTATAAATTATAAGAAAACTACCTACCTTTTTCTGTTTAACAAGGTTTAACATTTGACGATTAAACCAAAAAATCTTTAATTATCTTGCAGATTATTAGAGAGTTAGACAAATTAAAAGGTAAATTTTTACAAAAATTAAATGCAACCGAGGCAATTTAAACAAAAAAAAACTTGAAAAATAGTTTGCATATGAGTTTTTTGTCTTAAATTTGCATCGATTTTAAACTGAACAACGAAAATTATTGTTTTATTATTTTAAATTTTTACGAAAATGAAAAAGTTAGTTTTATTACTTGCTGTTATCGCTAGTGTTTCTTTCTTCTCTTGCAACAAGGGTGCTGGTTCAGCTTCTGCTGCTGATTCTGATTCTGTAGCTGCTGTTGCTGATAGCGCTGCTGATTCTGTAGCTGCTGATAGCGCTGCTGCTGATAGCGCTGCTGCTCCAGTTGCCGCTGACTCAGTTAAGGCATAATCTTAGCGATTAGCAAAAAAAAGAGTTTGAAGCTGTTTTCCACAAGGTGGAAAGCAGCTTTCTTTTTTCACACCCCTCTCCCCCACCTTTTGGTTCAGTGGAAAATTCCTGGGGATAGATTATGCAATGTTGCCGAATTGTGAATG
>OLSD01002535.1_pt1 | contig 12762 bp, 10 predicted proteins | sample 1672211 | NCBI WGS metagenome assembly OLSD01 (sample SAMEA3136659, study PRJEB25190) | human gut metagenome | reverse complement strand
GTGCCATCATGGCGTAAAGACAACTTTTTTGCTCCCTGCGTTACAGGAAAAAGCAAATATTTTTGAAAGTATACCACATTCGCCCGTTTTCTAAAAGGTCGGTGCGCTATTTTTGGAGGGGGCGGGAACTTTTTCTGCCTGCGCGCCGTCTAACAGAACAGATATCAAGAAACGGAGGTCACCCGACATGAAACGAGTTTTTGCTTTGCTGCTGGCTGCGGCAATGGCGTTTGCCCTCTGCGCCTGCGGCGGGGGAGATATAACGATCCGGGACGATGAGGAGGATACCGCGAAGAAGGATCCCGTTGCCGCGCAGTATTTGCAGGAGCTTGCTGTGAAGCTTGCCGAATATCCCGAGCTTCCCGCCATGCCGAGCACGGAGGAACTGGATAAGGCGTTCAGCACCATCGACTATGACAAGATGGGCGCGGACGCTTACGAAAAAGCGCAGGAGAAGATCTGGGAGGATTGGGATGCGCGCAGCAACACCTATTATGACGCGCTCAAGGCGCTGCGCAGCAAGGGGGCGGGCAACCCCGCGGCGTTTTTGCACTTTACGCGGGCGGCGGCGGGCGCGCTGCTCTCCGCTGAGGACAATATCGTGCTCTCTCCTGCGAACCTCTATCTTGCGCTTGCCATGCTCAGCGAAACAACGGACGGCGAGAGCCGCGCGCAGATCCTGTCTCTCCTTGGCCTTGATGATACGGAGCTGGCGCAGAGCGCGGGCAACTACATCTGGCGCAACCTCTACGGCGAGACCTCGACGGGAAGAACACAGCTGGCGAGCTCCATTTGGCTCAAGGAGGGCGTGCCGTACAACGAAGAAACGCTTGCAACGCTCGCGCAGCAGTACCTTGCCTCGACCTTCTCTGCGCCGATGGGCGAGAAAAAGACGGACAGCGCCATCGCCGAGTGGATCAACGAGAATACCGGCGGCCTTTTGCGTGACGCCTCGGGCAGCATCGAAACAAAGCCTGAGACGGTGATGATGCTTTTGTCAACGCTCTACTTCAAAGACCAGTGGCGCGATGAATTCTGGGAGAAAGAGACGAAAAAGGACACCTTCACCGCAGCGGACGGCGCGCAGCAGACCGTTGACTTCATGCACCTCACGCAGGATCGCGCCGACTACTGCCGCGGCGAAAACTTCACGGTGGCGCAGCTGAGCTTTCGCGGCGGGCAGACGATGCGTTTCCTGCTGCCCGACGAGGGGACAACACTTGAACGCCTTCTTGCGGACGATACCGTCGTCGGCGGATTGATGATCTACGATATGGGGGTGAGCCTGCCGAGCGGCAAGCTCGTCTGGAGCGTGCCGAAGTTTGACGTCAGCTCTGACCTTGAACTGACCGATGCGCTTCGCGCGCTGGGCGTTTCTGATGTGTTTGACTTTGACCGCGCGGACTTTTCGCCGCTTGTCGACTTTGACCGCTTTGATAAGGCGGTCGCCGTGACGAAGGTGCAGCATGCCGCGCGCGTCAAGATCGACGAAAAGGGCTGCGAGGCCGCGGCGTTCACGGCTATCACGGGGGACGCCACCGCCGCCATGCCAGAAGAGCTTCCCGTGGTGGAGATGAATCTGAACCGGCCATTCGCGTTTATGATCACCGGCGTGGACGGACTGCCGCTCTTCCTCGGCACGGTGAATACATTGAAGTGATTTCCCACGCCGCGGGGAAATGTCCCATTGTCATGGGACTGCGCGGGGCAAAGGGGGCCTTCTCTCACGTGAGAGAAGGCCCCCTTTTGATCCCCCAAGAGAACGGCAGGGGCGTTTCGATCTCGCCCCTGCACCCCTAACGACCAAAAGGGAGGGGCCTTGCCCCTCCTTTTTGGATTATCCACCCCATGGCACTTCCGGTAAGCATTGCGCCTACTTCGGATAATTCCGTTTCGATAGTGCCTGCCAGGGCGGCATTGCTGCGCTCGCCGCCGTTTTCACTTTGTTCTGGGATACGGCTCATTGGAATCTGTCAATCCAACTAAATAATCCACACTGGTCTTGTAGAAAATAGCAAGACTGCGATACTGCTCCATCGGCATAGAGCGCTTTTCCGTTTCATAATTGCTGTATGTGCGCTGATCTATGCCAAGATAAGCGGCCACTTCTTTTTGCGTGAGATCGTTGTCTTCGCGCAAATCACGCAATCTTAAATGGAACATAAACATCACCCACAAAAATTATATCTACTATCATATGTTCCTATTGATTTAACTATTATATGATAGTAAAATCGAAATTGAGGTGATGATATGAGCGAATTAGATTGCTCCAAATGTACACATTTCCGTCAGCACTATGTGCTCAGTGCAGGAGTATATGTGCCTCTGAATTACGGACATTGTGTTGCCCGCAGGCGCAAAAAATTAGCCGCAGATTCTGAGTACTGTGAACATTTTATGAGGGCGAAAAAAGAAGAAGTTCCTGTCCATCAAAAATACGCTTTTCGTATCGAAATAGAAAAGTTGTAGTTCGGTGCTCAGCCAAAGCAGCGAGCGAAGCAATGCCGCGCCGTCAGAAGAGCGGGGGGGATAATCCAAAAAGGAGGGGCCTTGCCCCTCCCTTTTGGTCGTTAGGGGGTGCAGGGGGCGAAGTCGAAACGCCCCCTGCCTTTCTCTTGGGGGTTCCAAAGGGGGATATTCTCTCACGCGAGAGAATATCCCCCTTATTTCGTAGCAGCGCCATCGGCGCTGCCTCCCCTCGCACGTAGAAGCCCGGATATTTTTCCTCAGTTTTTCTAAAAAAGTGAAAGAAAACAAAAAATGACTGACCCTTGATCGCGATTACTGAACTACGATCAAGGGTCAGTCATGATGAATATTGGGATCTCTCATATTCTGTTTTCTTCCTTCCTTTCTTCCGTGATCTGGTGCCGAATACCTCTTACTCCGGTTTCCACTCCTGCTATCTCAAACACTGCTGTTGCAGTGGTCTTACCTGAATGACGGTACACATCAGAGAGTGCTGCGCGATGGATATGATCGGAACCATTGGGATCGGGTTAACTGCTGAACTTACTTGTACATTGGTCTCACCCTTTCTGTGATTAAAGAATAGCAAGAATCGGGGTGAAAATCAAGTGGCGGAATGGATAAAGATACAGGATAAAAATTGTGTGCGTGGCTGATTATCCAAAAAATGCAAAAGAATGCTTGAATTTAATCGTGCGCTTTAGTATACTAAAACTGTTGGGTCGCCCGAAAGGACGACCCATTCTTCGTTATTTGCGGAAATAAACGCGATCCCACTCCGCAGAACCGGGGATAAGCGGCGGCTCAAGGATAAGCCCGCTCTTTCCACCGCGCTTTCCTTCGACCAGCAGGAGCGAGGGGGCGCTGTCCGCGGATTTGGCGAGAAAACGAAGACGCTTGGGCTCGATGCCGCTTGCACGCAGGGTGCAGAGAACGTCCGTGAGCCGTTCGGCGCGGTGAACAAGGGCAAAGCGCCCGCCATAGCGCAGAATGCGCTTTGCCGCGGCGCACACGTCCTCAAGCGTGCAGGATACTTCCTCCCGCGCCGTCCGGCGCGCTTCGCCGTCGGCGCTTTTGCCGCTGCCGGCGGGAAAATACGGCGGGTTGGAGATCACATAGTCGACGCTGCCGGGGAGCGGCAGGGTGGAGGCGTTGCGCAGGTCGCCCGTGTGAAAAACGGCGCACCCCTCCCAGCCGTTTTCCAAAAAGCTCTTGCGCGCAAGCGCTGCCGCGGGTGCGGAAAGCTCCACATTTTCAATGATGAGGGAATCCTCGCGCGCAAGCAGGAGCGTGCCGAGAAGCCCTGTGCCGCTGCCGAGGTCGCAGACCGTGTCGCCGCGCGCGGGGCGGGCAAAGTAAGCGAGGGCAAAGCTGTCCGTTCCCGGCGGAAAGAGGGCGGTATCGTAGTAAAAGCAGGGGCCGTCCGGCCAGAGTTCGTCGCGCTGTTCCATGCGATGCTCCTTTCCGATGATAAAAATAAGGACGCGCGAAAGCGCGTCCTTATTTTTTAAGTACTCTTGAGCCTTAGGCCTGAGAGATGGCGCCGTTGGGGCAGGTATCAGCGCAGGAGCCGCAATCGAGGCAGGCATTCGCGTCGATCTGATACTGGGAATCGCCCTGGGAAATAGCACCGACGGGGCAAGCGTCTGCGCAAGCACCGCAGCTGACGCAGGCAGAGCTGATCTGGTAAGCCATAATTAGTACCTCCATAAGTTGATGAGGTTATTATAGCATGTCAATGTGAAAATGCAAGAGTCAGAATGTAGGAAAATATTGAATTTTCTGTGTCGTTTGCGGCGTTTATTTTTGGGAAAAGCGGTTAAAAATGATAGGACGAAAACGCATTGGGAGGCGGAGAAATGAACGACCGGAAATTCAGCGTGCGCGCCGAGCAGGTGCTGCGCTGCGCGCAGGCGGCGGCGGGAGAACTGGGGCACGGATACGTGGGATGCGAGCATTTGCTCCTTGCGATGCTGCGCGAAGAGGGCGACGCGGCCTGCCGCGCGCTGAACGCATCGGGGGTCTATGAGAAGGCAATGCGCGAAAAGATGATCGAAAAGCTCGGGCGCGGCACGGCGGAGAAATCGACGGTACAGGGGCTCACGCCTCACGCGCGCAGCGCGGTGGAGCTTGCCGTGGGAGAGGCTGTGCGTGCAGGCAGCGGCGTGATCGAGGCGGGACATTTGCTGCTCGGTATCCTGCGCGACAGCACGAATACGGCGGTGCGTTTGCTGCGCCTTTCCGGGGTGGACACACGAAAGCTGTACAGTGAAACACTGTGCGCGATGAGCGCTTCCCCGCGCAGGACGCCGCTGCCCGAGGTGCGCGCGAGCCGCAGCGAGGGCAAGAGCGGCAAAACGCTTGCAGAGTTCACACGCGACTTAACGGCTATGGCGCGTGAGGGAAGGCTCGATCCCGTGATCGGGCGGGACGAGGAGATCGCCCGCGCACTGCGCATTTTAACGCGGCGGACGAAAAATAACCCCGTGCTCATCGGCGAGCCGGGGGTGGGCAAAACGGCCATCGCCGAGGGCCTTGCCGAAAGGATCGCCGCGGGCGATGTGCCGGAGGAACTGGTGGACAAGCGCATTTTGCTGCTCGACCTATCGGGCATGGTGGCGGGGACAAAGTACCGCGGCGAATTTGAAGAGCGCATCCGCGTCCTGCTCGATGAGGTGCGGCGCGACGGCAATGTGATCCTCTTCATCGACGAGCTGCATACCATCGTCGGCGCGGGCAGCGCTGAGGGAGCGGTGGACGCGGCGAATATTCTAAAGCCCGCCCTCGGGCGCGGAGAGATCCGCGTCATCGGAGCGACAACGCTTGCGGAGTACCGTAAATTCATCGAAAAGGACGCTGCGCTCGAGCGGCGCTTCCAGAGCGTGCAGGTGGGCGAACCGGACGAGAAAAAAACGCTTGCCATTTTGCGTGCCTTGCGGCCGAAATATGAAGCACACCACGGCCTTGCGATCGAGGACGGCGCGCTTTCTTCTGCGGTGACGCTTTCCAAGCGCTATCTGCCCGACCGCTTTCTGCCGGATAAGGCCATCGACCTTGTCGATGAGGCGGCGGCGGGCGTGCGCATGAGCGCGCGCAGCGCCTCCCCCGCGCTGCGGGAGATGGAAGAGCGGGCTGCCGCGGCTGCACGGGAAAAGGAAGCGGCCATCAGCGCACAGGAATACGAAAAGGCAGCGGGCCTGCGCGATGCGGAGGAGAGCTTCCGCGCGCAGGCGGCAGCGGAGCGGAAAAAGCAGATCTGCGAAGCCAAAAACATGAAAATTCGCGTGACGGCGGAGGACATTGCGGCGGTGCTCTCGAACTGGACGGGGATTCCCGTCACGCGGCTGAATGAGAGCGAGAGCGCAAGACTGCTGGCGCTGGAGGCGACGCTTCATGCGCGCGTTGTGGGGCAGGACGAGGCGGTGCGCGCTGTGGCGCGCGCCGTTCGCCGGGGCAGAGTCGGCGTCAAAGATCCGCGGCGGCCGGTCGGGTCGTTCCTCTTCCTCGGGCCGACGGGCGTGGGCAAGACGGAGCTGAGCCGCGCGCTCGCCGAGGCGGTGTTCGGCAGCGAGGAGGCAATGATCCGTATCGACATGAGCGAGTATATGGAAAAGCACAGCATTTCGCGCCTGATCGGCTCGCCGCCGGGTTACGTCGGCTACGACGAAGGCGGGCAGCTGACGGAAAAGGTGCGGCGAAAGCCGTACAGCGTTGTGCTTTTCGACGAGATCGAAAAGGCGCACGAGGACGTGTGGAATATCCTGCTGCAAATTTTAGAGGACGGCGTCGTGACGGATGCGCAGGGGCGGAAGGTGGACTTTCGCAACACAGCGGTCATCATGACGTCGAACGTGGGTGCAAAGAGCATCACGGCGGCGGGTACGCCGCTCGGCTTTGCACCGCAGGCACGGGAAAGCGCCGACGCGCGCTTTGCTGCGGTGAAAAGCGCGGTGACGGCGGAACTCAGGCGGACGTTCCGGCCGGAGTTTCTGAACCGTGTAGATGAAACGATCGTTTTCCGGCAGCTCCAAAAGGAGGATAGCGCCGAGATCGCGCGGCGTCTGCTTGCACAGACGTGTTCGCGCGCCGCGGCGCTGGGGATCACGCTGGAGATCCGCGAGGAGTGTGCGGCGTCACTCGCAGAGCGGGGCTGCGACGCCGTGTACGGCGCGCGGCCGCTGCGGCGGCTCATTAGCACGGAGGTCGAGGACGCGCTCGCAACCTGCCTTTTGGACGGCACGCTCCGGCACGGCGACACGGCTGTGCTGCGTGCCGGGGAAACGGCGCTGCACCTTTCCAAAAAGGAAGAAACGGCACTGGCAGCGCTTGGCGCGCACGAAAACGAAGCAGAGGTGTGAAAAAGGATGGCGTTTCCGTTGGGAAACGCCATCCTTTATGATACGAGAACCGAAATCAGTCGAATCGGGTTACGTCGGTGCTCAGGTCGTGACGGGCCTTGAGCGCCTTGAGCTTTGCCATCGGCTCACCGGCGGCGTGCTTATCGAGCGCGGCGCGGTCACGCCAGTGCTCCACGAGCAGCACGCAGTTTTCCTCGGCGAGAGGCTGGTAGTAGTCATACTGTATGCAGCCCTCTTCCGCGAGGACGGCGGCGCGCAGGCCGCTTCGCTCCATCTCTTCTGCAAAGTCCCTGGCCTTTTCGCCGCGATAGAGAACGTGAAGTAAAATGCCTTCCATAAAGTAACGCTCCTTTCCTGCTGTGCGTATTACGATACGTCGATCATTTCGAGGTATTTGTAGCCGTTTTCGGCAATGTGATCCTTGCGCCCCTGCAAATTGTCGCCGAGCAGCAGATCGAACGAGCGCGCGGTGGTCTCCGCTTCCTCGGGCATGACCTTGATGAGGCGGCGCGTTTCGGGATTCATCGTTGTCAGCCACATCATCTCGGGGTCGTTTTCGCCGAGACCCTTCGAGCGGTCGACCTTGTAACGCTTGCCCTCAAGGTCTTTGACGATGTCGTTTTTCTCCTTGTCGGTGTAGGCGAACCACGTCTTTTCGCCGCAGGTGATCTCGAAAAGCGGCGTTTCGGCGATGTAAACATAGCCCTCGCGGATGAGCGTGGGGCAGAGGCGGTAGATCATCGTCAAAATGAGCGTGCGGATCTGGTAGCCGTCCACGTCGGCATCGGTGCAGAGAATGACCTTGTTCCAGCGGAGGTTATTGAGGTCGAAGGCGTTCAGATCCTTGACGAACTTGCCGGGGACCTCCACGCCGCAGCCGAGCACCTTCAGAAGGTCAGTGATGATCTCGCTTTTGAAAATGCGCGGATAGTCCGCCTTGAGGCAGTTTAAGATCTTGCCGCGCACGGGCATGATGCCCTGAAATTCGCCGTCGCGCGAGAGCTTGACGCTGCCAAGGGCGCTGTCGCCCTCAACGATGTAGATCTCGCGGCGCGAGACATCGCGCGTGCGGCAGTCGACAAATTTTTCCACGCGGTTTGAAATGTCGATGCTGCCGGAGAGCTTCTTTTTGATGTTCAGGCGCTGCTTTTCCGCGCTTTCGCGGCTTCGCTTGTTGATGAGCACCTGCTCGGCGATCTTGAGCGCGTCGACGCGGTTTTCAATGAAATAGGTCTCAAGGCGGGACTTCAAGAAGTCCGTCATCGCCTCCTGCACGAACTTGTTCGTGATGGCCTTTTTGGTCTGGTTTTCGTAGCTCGTCTGCGTGGAGAAGTTGTTCGAAACAAGGATCAGGCAGTCCTCCACGTCCTGCCAGGCGATGCGCGCCTCGCCCTTCTGGTATTTGTTGTTCTCCTTGAGATACTTGTCGATGGCGTAGACAAAGGCGGTTTTTGTTGCCTTTTCGGGGCTGCCGCCGTGTTCGAGCCAGGAGGAGTTGTGGTAGTGCTCGATACGCTGCACCTTATTGGAAAAGCAGCACGCGCAGGAGAGCTTGACCTTGTATTCGGGCTTGTCGTCGCGGTCGCGGCCGCGGCGCTCGGTCTCCCAGAAGACGGGGATGGTCAGTCCTTCCTCGCCCGCGATCTCGGCGACATAGTCGATGATGCCGTTTTCATAGAGAAAGTCCTGCGTCTCGAAGCGGCCGGGGAGCACCTCGTTCTTGAGCCGGAAGGTGATGCCTGCATTGACGACGGCCTGACGGCGCAGGGTATCGACGTAGTAGTCAATGGGAATGTCAATGTCGGTAAACACGTCAAGGTCGGGCAGCCAGCGCGTGCGCGTGCCGGTCTTCTTGCCGCGGTCGCTTGGCTCGACTGTCAGCTCATGACCCTTTTTGCCCGTCGGCTCGCCGCGCTCAAAGTGCAGGGAGTATTTGTTCCCGTCGCGCCAGACGGTCACGTCCATGTAGCGCGAGGAATACTGCGTGGCGCAGGCGCCGAGACCGTTGAGACCGAGGGAGTATTCGTAGTTGTCGCCGTCTAAGTTGTTGTATTTGCCGCCGGCGTAGAGCTCGCAGTAGACGAGCTCCCAGTTGAAGCGCTTTTCCTTGGTGTTATAGTCCACGGGGCAGCCGCGGCCCATGTCCTCTACTTCGATGCTGTGGTCTAAGTAGCGGGTGACGGTGATGAGTTTGCCGTGCCCTTCGCGCGCTTCGTCGATGGAGTTGGAAAGGATCTCAAAGACGGCGTGCTCGCAGCCGTCCAGTCCGTCCGAGCCAAAGATGACGCCCGGGCGCTTGCGCACACGGTCCGCTCCCTTGAGCGACGAGATGCTCTCGTTGCCGTAATTCGTTTTTTTTGCTTCTGCCATTGCGCATTCTCCATTTCGCCGAAAATTAACATTCTGATCGTCAAACACAAAATTTAGTACATTATACGATTTTTTGACCACAATAGCAAGTGGACGGCGGAGATTTTTGTCGGCGGTGCGAAAATGCGGAAGTTGGGAGGATAGGGGTGCTGTTTATGCCGAAGTGTGTCGGGCATAATAAAACGTCAACCACGGAAAAAAGACTGGGGGAACAAAGTTATTCACAGTTTCCACAGAGTTTTCCACATCGTTATGTCAACAGAATATCCGCGTATAAAACATGAATGGACACGCTTTATTCTTTTTCGTGCGGTGCGGGGAAGGAAAAGAGAAATTCGTCAATTTGCCCCTTGACCGCGCTTGCGCGGAAATGGGCGGAAAGAGCGCCCGGCACGCGCCCTTTCCGTCACAGCAGCATCAGGATAACGCCATACACGACGCTTGCGAGTGTGCCAAAGACAATGACCGGGCCTGCGACCACGAACATCTTTGACGCCATGCCGGTGATGAGTCCTTCTGGTTGTGTCAAGATAGACATACAGTTTTTTCGGAATTTTTTCAGCTGCCTCCAAAGTGGGGGGCGCTTATTGTTTTAGCTTGCCGTTACAAATTCAAACCCGCTCGAAGTACGCATATCTATCTCAATCTCTCCTGAAGGGTACACACGAACCCGCTCTACAAAATTTCTAATTATTTCCGGATCATAGTCTTTAAGCAGGATGATCTGATCTGCTGTTCTTTTTCCCGCCGCAAGATTACCTCGAGACTCATAGTGCTCTACCAGAAGCCGCTTGATCTCTTCAGCTCTACTTGAGAGTCTTGCCAGCTTCTCTGAATCTGTCTTCTGGATATCAGCAAATTTCTCTCTGCTTATGCGACCCGCTCGGTATTGCTCATATAGTTCAGCCTTTCTACTTTGGAGCCGTCTTGTCATATTGGTGTTAGCATCAAGCTCCGTTTGAATACTTGAAAGCTTTTTGTCAATGCATGCCTGCATCAAACAATGCTGCTCAAGGAAGCTCCTACTTTGTTCCCGCAGCATCTGAAGAACAGCTTGCTCAATTTGGGCCTGATTGACAAAGAGACCCGCACACTCAGCACCCTTAATACTGTCATTTTTCGGGCAAACAAGGTGTGGTTCCTTTGCTGGATTCTTTCGGAGCTTCCTCCCGCAGCAGCCACAAACAAACAGATTGTTGGCTCGGTTTCCGGCAGTATTCTTGTTAACATTCCGAATACGCCCTTGGAGCGCATTCTGTGCCGTTCGGAACAACTCCTCCGAAATGATTGCTTCATGTGTACCTGGCACTATGATCCATTGATCTCGGGGCAATGATCGCATCTTAGGCTTTCCTACTTCTTCTGTCTCTCGAGTATTGGTAATCATCTTACCGGTATAGCGTTCATCAGTCAAAATCTTTCGAACAGCCCCCTTGAGCCAGATTCCAGTCTCTTCCTTGACCACCCCATTATAAAACCCGCCATTTCGCCGTTTATGCTCTAACGGGGATGGAATGCCCATATCATTCAGCATTTGAGCGATCTCGCTCGTGGTCATGCCTGCAACGCAGGACTCGAAAATCATGACAATGATGTCACGAACCTGCTCATCTACGATCAATCTCTTTTTGTTATGAGGATGGACTTGGTAGCCATAGAAGCCGTTTCCTCCCCAGTATTCACCACGCAGATTGCGGGTACGAAAAGCTGAGCGCACCTTGGTTGATAGATCTCGGCTATACATATTATTGATGAGATTGCGGAGGGCTAACTCAAGTCCGCCCGTGACACCTAAGTAGTCATCACTATCAAAGGCATCATTGATAGAGATAAAGCGGACCCCATAAAGAGGCAGGATCAGTTCGAGGTAGTTTCCCATCTCAAGAAAGTTTCTTCCGAAACGAGATAGGTCCTTCACCATAATGCAATGAATTTCCTGATTGCGAGCCATCTCAATTAGCTCATCGAACTTTGGCCTGTCAAAATGTGTTCCCGTGACACCGTCATCGCAGAACACAATCACTTTATAACCATGGAGCGATTCATGTGTATCATAGTAATCCTGGAGTAACCGCCTTTGGTTGAAAACACTGTTACTCTCATTCTTCAATGCATTTGTTTTGAGATCTCGGTCTTCACTCGACAAACGAATATAAAACGCCAGCACCTTATCCGGCATATCTCTCCGCCTCCTTTCCTCGGGTCGCAGCGACATAGAGAACCTGTTCAATCTCATCACGATGGCGGAATGCCACTTCAACATGGCCATCGTTAAACAAGGTAAGCGTCTCAATGAAGGCTGCTGCCATTTCAGCGTCAAGGGACTCCTGATCCTTATACTTTTCAATCAACAGTGCCCACTGCATTTTGCTGCCAAATCCCACTGAGTACTTTTCCTTTTCCTTCTCCAATTCAGCAATAAAGATCCTCAAATCATCCGCCCTCCTAGAGTAGTCCTCGCTCAGATCTGTGTAATCTTGATGGCTCAGAAGCCCATCTGCAAAATCGCCATACAGGGCTGCCTTCAGCTGATTGAACTTTTCAATTTTTCTCTTTGCATCATCAATCTGGGTTTCATATATCTGATAGCGGGTCTGCGAAGAAGGCGTAGCATTCAAGTTGGCAATCAGTCTCTGGGCATCGGAGAATGCTCTTATCTGAGTTTGGATAAGCCGCAGGGCAAGGGACTCTACATCCTCCTGTTTGACCGCTTTCTTGGGACAAATGGTGGCATTGTAATTCTCATGGAGAGTGCAATAATAGTAATAACCGCGATTAGATTTACTGCGCAAGTACATACTGCGACCACATTCTCCGCAACGAAGAATTCCTTTGAACATACTTCTTCGTTTACTCTTGGAATCGTAGATAGTCGCAAGGCCCTGTTCACTTTGCCTAGCCGAGAGGATGTCCTGAACCTTATCAAAAAGCTCTTTGGAAACAATGGGTTCATGCATACCTTTATTGATAATCCATTCCTCTTCGGGCGTTTTAACTGTAGTCTTTGTCCCCCGCTCGCACAGCTGGCTTCTGTACTTTCCGGACACAATCCAACCAAGATAGACCGGATCGACAAGAATTTTCTTGATCGTTTGCAGATACCAGATGGCATTTTTGAACTTCTCCGTCTTCCGCAAACCAATATCGTACAGATAGCGTCCGGGACTGGGCACCCCTTGCTCATTCAGAGTTTTCGCTATGAAGTGGAGAGTATGATTCTCTGCCACCATACGGAAAATGACAAGAACGATTGGCCCCGTTTGCGGATCAGGAAATAGGTGGTACTTGTTATCCGGATCTAACATATATCCATATGGCGGAGTGCCAGTGGTCCACTTACCAGCAAGCTGCTGCGTCCGTTTCACCGCCCGAATTTTCTTGGAAATGTCTCTCGCATATGCCTCGTTTGCAAAATTTTTCAGTTGGATTGAAATGTCGGCATCATCCCGCAATGAGTCAAAGCGATCGGTAACGGAGATAAAGCGCACACCCATTCTCGGAAAGATCTGCTCAATATATTCACCGCTCTCAATCATATTTCGCCCCAGACGAGACAAGTCTT
>OLSD01002527.1_pt1 | contig 12788 bp, 7 predicted proteins | sample 1672211 | NCBI WGS metagenome assembly OLSD01 (sample SAMEA3136659, study PRJEB25190) | human gut metagenome | reverse complement strand
GCTTTCAAAAAATAAAAAATTTTGTATTTTTGAAAGCGGCATCTTGCATACACTATTCGCAGACAGTATAAACAGTATAGTAAGGACAGCGAAGCGGTTTCGAGAAATGAAAAAACTTCAATTTTAAGACAGAAGTAAAAAATCCTTGCAAAAGAACGCTGGAAAAATCGAAAGATTTGCTTGCTTTTTTTGAAATCAGTGGTATAATCGACATATGACGGAAACAAACAAATGGTATCAACCATACGGCTTGCGGGCGCAGCCGCTTTGCAAAAGAAGGAGGGAGCATCATGCCGAGACCGAAGCGAAAAAGAATCGTATGCAGAGAACCGGACTATATCTGTTTTCGCGCGGACGGTATTCCTCCGGCGGAGGCTGTCGTTCTGACGGTGGATGAGTTTGAAACGATTCGGCTGGTAGATCTAGAGAAACAGACGCATGAGGAAACCGCGCGGCAGATGCAGGTTTCGCGGACTACTGTGACAGAGATTTACGAAAGCGCGCGCTTTAAGCTCGCAGACAGTATCGTCAACGGCAAGAATCTGCTGATCGAGGGCGGTCATTATCAGCTCTGCGAGGGGACGCAGTCCGCGTGCAGCGCAGAGGAAGCGGCAAGACGCTGGAAAGCGCAGATGCTCTGCTGCGACCGCGGGAGCTGTGCCGAAGCATTTGACGGAAAGGCGGCATTGCCGCGGAAAGGATGGAATCACATGAGAATTGCAGTGACTTACGAAAACGGAAATATTTTTCAGCATTTCGGACATACGGAGGAATTTAAGGTATATGATGTCGAGGACGGCAAGGTCAGGGACAGCCGCGTAATCGGAACGAACGGAACCGGGCATGGCGCGCTGGCAGGCCTTTTGGCGGAGGGCGGCGTGGATGTGCTGATCTGCGGCGGCATCGGCGGCGGCGCACAGGTCGCCCTGGCCGGGGCCGGCATCCGCCTCTACGGCGGTGTGAGGGGGGACGCCGACGCCGCGGTGAACGCGCTGCTGTCCGGCAACCTGGGCTATGACCCCAACGTCCGCTGTGACCACCACGGCCAGGGCCACGGCGAAGGCCATACCTGCGGCCACCACGGCAAGGGCCACACCTGCGGGAACCACGGCTGCCACTGAGCTTTGGGAAACTGCCATGCAGGAACTGGAAGAACACCTTCGGCAGATCCCTTTCTGGAAGGATCTTCCGGGGGCTGGACCGGCGTTTGGCTGCTTTTTTGGTGCAGGAGGCGGAGCGCACCGGCGCTTCCGTCATCCGCATGACCCATGAAGAGGTGGCAAAGCACATCAGCTCGGCGCGGGAAGCCGTGGCGCGGATGCTGAAGCAGTTTTCCGAGGAAGGCTTGGTCGAGCTGAAACGAGGGGCGATCTTCCTTCGTGACCCGGCGGGCCTGAACACCATCGCCTCACCATAAGAACGCAAAAATCTCCGACGTGGTCTACTTGGGCTACGCCGGAGTTTTTTTGCAAAAACGTAACCGTGTTACAGTATCCCAGCATGTCATCCCCTACAATAAAAGCATCCGTTTCGGAGAGGAGACGATGCAAATGCCATCTTTTATGGGCTTATGCTGACGTCACTCTTGTTGGGGATATTCGTGATGATTTTATATAAACCTAGATCCTGGTGTGTGTTTTGCCCGATGGGGACGATGACGCAGGGGATCTGTCAATGGAAAGCAAAAGAAAGGCGGGAAAAATTATGAAAGTAGTCATCGTTGGTGGGGTAGCTGGTGGCGCTTCGGCGGCGGCCCGGATCCGGCGGCTGGATGAGACGGCAGAGATCCTTGTGTTTGAACGGAGTGGTTTTGTCTCCTATGCCAACTGTGGTCTGCCCTATTATATCGGCGGCGTGATCCAGGAACAGGAAGAGCTGACCTTACAGACCCCGGAAAGCTTTTGGAAGCGCTTCCGCATCGACGTTCGGGTCCGGCATGAGGTGACGGCCATTGACCCAACGGCTAAGACAGTCACGGTCCATGCGCTGGAGACCGGAAAGGTGAGCACGGAAACGTATGATAAGCTGGTCCTCTCGCCCGGTGCCAAGCCCATTGTTCCAGGCGTAGTCCAGGGGGAGCTGGAGCGGGTATTCACCCTGCGTACTGTCGAGGATACGCTGCGCATCCATGATTTTGTGCAGAAGCACAAGCCCAAGACGGCGGTGTTGGCCGGCGGAGGCTTCATCGGCCTGGAAATGGCCGAAAATCTGACAGAGCTGGGGGTACAGGTAACGATCGTCCAGCGCTCCCGGCAGCTGCTGGCTCCCTTTGACCCGGATATGGCCAGCTTCGTTCACGGGCAGATGCGGAGCCACGGCGTCGCCCTTCGTATGGGGGCAACGGTGACAGGCTTGCAGCCGGACGGGGAGAGCGTGCTGACCCTGCTGGAGGAGGGAGAACCGCTGCGAGCCGACATGGTCCTGCTGGCCCTCGGCGTGACCCCGGATACCAAGCTGGCGAAGAACGCTGGCCTAGACCTGGGCGTTGGGGGAAGCATTGCGGTGAACGACCGGATGGAGACCTCCGCTCCGGACATCTACGCTGTGGGCGATGCGGTGGAGGTCCGGCAATTCGTGACCGGGCAAAAGACGCTGATTTCCTTGGCTGGTCCCGCCAACAAGCAGGGGCGTATTGCGGCAGATAACATCTGCGGCGGGGACAGCCGGTTCCGCGGCTCCCAAGCCTCCTCCGTCCTAAAGCTCTTTGATATGACGGCGGCCTCTACGGGCATCAACGAGAAAACGGCCCAGGCCGAAGGACTGGACTATGACAAGGTAGTGCTCTTTCCGCCTGCCCATGCATCCTATTATCCCGGTGCCACGCCTCTGTACATCAAGGCGCTGTATGAGAAGGGTACCCTGCGCCTGCTGGGGGCGCAGATCGTGGGCCGGGAAGGGGTGGACAAGCGTATCGACGTTCTGGCCACTGCCATCCGAGCTGGGATGACGGCGACGCAGCTCAAGGAGCTGGACCTGGCCTATGCGCCGCCCTATGCCTCTGCCAAGGACCCGGTGAATTTCATCGGCTACCTGATCGAAAACCTAGCCCAGGGGAAGGTACGGCAGTTCCACTGGCATGACGTTGCTGCCCTGCCGCGAGACGGCAGCGTGACCCTGCTGGATGTGCGGACCAATGCGGAGGTCTCCAACGGCCGTCTGGAAGGTTCCCTTCACATCCCTGTGGATGAGCTGCGGGAGCGGCTGGGGGAGCTGGACCCTGCTAAGCCGGTTTACGTCAACTGTCAGTCCGGCCTGCGCAGCTATCTGGCCTGCCGTATCCTGACTCAGTGCGGTTTCACCTGTGCCCACCTCTCCGGCGGCTATGGCTTCTACCAAGCCGTGACCCAGGAGCAGCAGCGATTGGGGAGCATCTATCCCTGCGGGATCGAGAAAGTATAATATAACGAAAAAAGAGATTCCCCCTGGATCAGATCGAGTGAACGATAGGATCCAGGGGGAATTTGAGGTTGTTTTTATGGCGTCAAGCCGTCGCTTTCTTCCGGCGGGAGAAGTGGAGGATGAGGCCGATCGCCAGGCCGATGATCGCCGGGCAGACCCAGCCGAAACCGATGCCGGAGAGGGGCAGAACATTGCCCACGGCTTCGATCAGACCGTCCAGATGCAGCAGGGCGCGGAGATTTTCGGGGAGGTTGCGGAGCAGGTCGTAGACGGCGCCGACGAGCGTCAGGACCAGGGTGGAGACGTAGACCTCCCGGCTGTGGCCAAAGAACTTGCCGAAGAGGGCCAGCAGGATCAGGGCGATGGCCAGGGGATAGAGGAACATCAGCACGGGCACGGCGTAGCTGATGATGGTGCTCAGGCCCAGGTTGGCAAAGACGAAGGACATGAGGCAGAACACGATGGCCCAGACCCGGTAAGAGGGCCCCTTGGGGAAGAGGCCGACGAAGGTCTCGCTACAGCTGGTGATGAGGGCCACGGAGGTTTTCAGGCAGGCCAGGGTGACGGTGGCGGCCAGGACCAGCAGACCCACGCCGCGCAGGTAGTGCTGGGCGATCTGGGCCAGGGCGATGCCGCCGTTTTCGGCGGCGGGGAACAGGCCGCGGCTCTGCGTCCCCACGACGGCGACGGCCAGATAGATGACGGCCATGAGCAGGCAGCTGAAAATGCCGGAGCGAACGGTACTGCCGGCCACGTCCTTCGGTTCCTTCACCCCCAGGCCCTGGATGACCTGCACCACGATGATGCCGAAGGCCAGACCGGCCAGGGCGTCCATGGTGTTGTAGCCCTCCAGGAAGCCCGTCAGGAAGGGCTGGGTGGCGTAGTTCCCCATGGGCTCCACAGAGGAGATGGACGCGCCGGGGGAGACCAGAGCAACGACCAGCAGGATGCCCAGGAAGAGCAGGAAGCAGGGGTTCAGGACTTTACCGATCCAGGTCAAAATTTTTCCCGGCCGCAGGGAGAAGAAGAGCGTTACGGCGAAGAAGGCCGCCGAGAACAGCAGCAGGAAAAGCTTGGCGTGGCCCTCCGGTAAGATCTGCTCCAGACCCACGGTGTAGGACGTGGTGGCGCAGCGGGGGATGGCGAAGAAAGGCCCGATGGTCAGGTACAGGGCGCAGGTGAAGAACATGCCGTAGGGCCGCCCAGCTTTGCTGGACAGGTCGAACAGGCCGTTGCTTTGGCTGATGCCCAGGGCTGCCACGCCCAGCAGGGGCAGGCCAACGCCGGTGATGAGAAAGCCCAGGGTCGTGATCCACACCTGGCTGCCCGCCTGCTGGCCCATGGACACAGGGAAGATCAGGTTCCCCGCGCCAAAGAACATGCCGAAGAGCATACTGGCCACGGTCACGTATTCTCGAAAACTCAACTTCTTTTTCACAGCACACTACCCCTCATTCCGTAAAATACTTTCTGGAGAAAATAAAAGTACAACCAGTATACCAGATTGTACCAACCTTGTCAATTTGCTCGCAGATCGGCCACGGCGTTGCGGTTTCAGTGAAACCCGTCCAGCAGCTTGCGGACGCAGGGGTAGGTCAGGTCATAGAGGGAGAGTGCGGGGTAGGGGACGTCTGCCTGGTTCATGGCGGCCTTCTGCTTGTCCGTGACGTAGGCATAGGGATAGAGGCCGAAGAGGAAGGGGAAGAAGGCGTAGAGAAAGCCTTGGACGGCTTCGGCTGGCATGTGGGGAAAGAATTTTTCCACGCACTGGGTCACGGCCTGCATCGCGGTGCCGTAGGAGCGCTTGAAGGCGACGAGATTCTCCATGCGGCTGTTGGCCTCCATGTCGTAGTGGTTCATGGAGAGAAGCTTGAGCATCCGCGCCCGCCGGGTCAGGGTGTGGGACAGGGCGGCGGCGAAGGCGTCCGCCGTCATGGCCTCGTGGATGTCCAGTAGGAGCAGGAGGTCCTGGTGCCAGAGGTCATATTCTCGCTGGAGCAGGGCCAGAAAAATTTCTTCTTTGGTCTGAAAATAGTTGTAGATGGACGTGCGGGTGAAGGACGTGGCCTGGCTGATGTCTTTCAAGGTGATGTCCTTGAAGCTCATGGTCTCATAGAGGGCAGCGCAGGCGGAGATGATCTCCTCTTTGCGGGCGTTGGTCCGGGCTTGGGAGGCTTTGGGCATGGCACTTACAGGCTTTCGCGGAAGATCGCAAGGATCTCATCCCGCTTCAGGGCTTTGTAGCCGCCGTCCATGTGGAAGGTCAGGTCGGCGATCTGGTCCAGCATGGACTCGTCCACGCCCAGCTCGGTCAGATGCATGACCACGCCGATCTCCTCCATCCAGGCTTTCATGGCGTCCAGACCGGCCAGGGCAACTTCCTCCTCGGTCTTACCGGCGGGGGCGATGCCCCAGACGGCTTCGGCGAAGCGCTTGAACTTGAGCAGACCGTAGGGCAGGATGTGGTGATAGTACGCCTGAGACACGGCGGCCAGAGTCATGCCGTGGGTGGCGTTGGTCACGCCGCCGACGGCCTGGCCCAGCATGTGGACCATCCAGTCGCCGCTCTTGCCGCACTCGACCAGGGTGTTCAGCGCCCAGGTGGCGGTCCACATGAGGTTGCTGCGGGCCTCGTAATCCTGGGGGTTCTTCACGGCGACGCGGCTGGAATGGATCACGGAGCGCATGAGGCCCTCGCTGAGGTAGTCGCTGGTGTTGTCATCCGCGCCGCAGAAATACTGCTCGCAAATATGGTTGAAAATATCGTAGATGCCGGAGACCATTTGGTACCGGGGCAGGGTGAGGGTGTAGTTGGGGTCCAGAATGGAGAACTTGGGCATCACGTCCTCGTTCTCAAAGACCTTGCCCACCTTCTCCTTGGTGTCGGGGTTCGTGATGACGCTGCCGGCGTTCATCTCGGAGCCGGTGCCCACCATGGTCAGCACACAGCCCAGGGGGACAATGGGGCAGGCAGGCTCCTCAAAGCGGACGAAATACTTCTGCCAGGGGTCCTCCTCACAGTGGACGGAGGCGGCCACGGCCTTGGTGTAGTCGCAGACGGACCCGCCGCCCACGGCCAGCAGGAAGTCGGCCTGATGCCGGCGGCAGATCTCCACGCCCTCCAGGACCTTGGGCAGGGTTGGGTTGGGCATGACGCCGGAAATTTCCGCCACGTTTTTGCCGCAGTCCTTCAGGATGGCGGTCACCTGGTCATAGATGCCGTTGGTTTTGATGGACCCGCCGCCGTAGACCAGGACAATATTGGGGCCGTATTTGGGCAGCTCGTCCCGCAAAGACGCGACGGAGCCGCCGCCGAAATAGAGCTTGGTGGGGTTATAATAGGTGAAGTTTCCTAACATGTGTTTCTTCCTCCATCGTCAACGTGATTTTATTCTGACGCTGTGTCAGTATAGATAGGATATCGCAATTCTGACGCTGTGTCAAGATACCGTGCCAAAAAATACAGCGTGCGACTGCGCGTAGACGCGGGGGACGAGTAGACGGGGGAGATTGGATATGCTATGATGGGACCAACACAGCAGAGCAGGAGGGAGCGCTTTATGCACTATGACATCATCGTGATCGGCAGCGGCCCGGCGGGGCTGTCCGCTGCCCTGACGGCCCGCGCCCGGAACAAGACCGTCCTCGTGGTGGGCAACCGCTGGCAGGACAGCCCCTTGGCACGGGCCGAGCGGGTAGACAATTACCTGGGTCTGCCCAGTCAGTCCGGGGCGGACTTGCTGGAGACCTTTCACGCCCACGCGAAAGAAGCAGGCGTCGCATTGTTAGAGGGCCGCGCCCTCTCGGCCCTACCTTGGAACGGCTTTCAAGTCAGCGTGGGCAGCCAAGTCCTCTCCGCCGGGGCCTTGATCCTGGCCCCCGGCGTGGTGCGGCAGAAAAAATTTCCTGGGGAAGCCGAGTATCTGGGCCGGGGCGTGAGCTACTGCGCCACCTGCGACGGGATGCTCTACCGGGGCAAGCCCGTGGCCGTGGTCGGCCGCAGCCCCGATGCGCCGGAGGAGGCCAACTTCCTGAAAAACCTGGGCTGTCAAGTGACCTACCTTGCCCCCAAGCGCCCGGAGACGCTGGAAGCAGACATCCCCTTTGTCCAGACCGGCACCGTCTCGATCCAAGGCCAACTGACCGTCACAGGCCTGACCGCCAACGGCGAGACCATCCCCTGCGCGGGGGTCTTCATCCTCCGCCCCGCCGTGGCCCCCACGGACCTGCTGCCGACCCTGGCCACCGCCAACGGGGCCATCCAAGTCGACCGCAGCATGGCCACCAATCTCCCCGGCGTGTTCGCCGCAGGGGACTGCACCGGCGCCCCCTACCAGATCGCCAAAGCCGCCGGCGAGGGCCAGGTTGCAGCCCTGTCCGCCTGCGCCTACCTGGACGACCCGGCCCACCAGACCACCTGACCCCAAAAGCAAATCCCCCTGCGCCGTCCCAAACCGGGACCCGACGCAGGGGGTTTTGTATACCTGTCCATAAAAGCGTGCTGACCGCTTGGGTTCCAGCCAAACGGTCAGCATAAAATTTACTTATGCACGATTCAGAAAGAATGACTGCTTGGGTGGAGCCAAACGGTCAGCATTGTTCATAATGATGTAAAACCGCGAAGCCAACCGCTAGTAGCAACGCTCTTTCTGCTTTTATGATAGCAGTCTCTCCCCACTTTGTCAAGAGCGCCGCCCCCTGTGCCGTCCCCCGCCGGGAACCGACACGGGGGTATTATGTATTCATGTTGCAAAATTCGACAAAACCTGCTAAGATAAAAAGGCCCTGTCAAAAGGGCCGGAAAGATGCGTTGTTACGATAAAAAGTGGTTAGCTAAGCCCCTCGCGAATTCCATGTGGAAAGGGGGTGAAGCTGGAGTGGATAAATTTCCTTGGAGATTTTTAGTGTGCGTGGTCATTTTGGCCCTGGCACTGTCCATAAAAGCGTGCTGACCGCTCGGTTGCAGCCAAACGGTCAGCATTATAATTATTAGCTGATTCAGAAAGGCTAACCACTCGTGGCAACGCTCTTTCTGCTTTCATGATAGCAGTCTCTCCCCACTTTGTCAAGAGCGCCGCCCCCTGTGCCGTTCCCCGCCTGGAACCGACACGGGGGGCATTTATGTCGGAAAAGTATAAAATCAGGGCATGAATCCAAGAAAGAAAACAAAATATATCCAAACATATCCATGGAAAACCTTGCCATTCGACGGAAGGATACGGTATAATATTGCCATAAAGCGCCGCCAAAGAAGAGAGTGCTTTGGCGAACGTATCCTTGCGGTATCTATGCTTATATCGCAAAAACAAAAGGGTATACCCTTTTGTCGTTGGTTTACAACCCAACGACAATGGGTGACTCAAAAACAAATGGAAAGATGAAAAGGAGGAGACCCATGAAAAAGAAGTTCTTGGCCCTGGTTCTAACGCTGGCAATGGTGCTTTCTTTGGTACCTGTGACAGCGCTGGCAACGGACGGGACGTCTGACACTACGACAAAGGATGTCGTTTATGGCCACTATGATGGTAGCACCTGGACAGAGGATACGCCGACAAGAACGGATGGCCTTGATGACAAAGTAACTGTCGATAAGACAGCAACGAAGGCAGCAGACAACCAGTATAACGTTACCTTAACGGTACAGATGAAGCACAAGGAAACAGCCGTGCCGCCCAGTGCCGCAGCAACGGTTCTTGTGATCGATAAGTCTGGTTCGATGAACGATAACAACCGTTTGCCAGCAGCTAAGACAGCGGCAATCAATTTCCTGAAAAGTTACAGCGGATTTTCTGACTCGGACTTTGATAAGGATGGAAAACTGAAAAATAACGTTAGTGACAAAAATCTGAATCGTTATGTTTCTTTGGTTACGTTTAATGACTCGGCATCCGTTAAGCAAAACTGGATCGATGTTTCCACAAAAAATGGATACAACAAGTTATTTAAATCAATCAATAAAATTGAGGCAAGTGACGGCACAAACTTAGATGATGCGCTTCGTTTAGCAAAGACACAAATGCAGAGTGGCAGAATTGCGCAGATTGATCAAAGCAAAAGAAATGTTATCGCATTGACTGACGGAGTACCGACATACTACGTAAGTATAGGTACAGGTTGGTTTGGAACTGACGAGAACGTCTCTCAGCATGGCAATTATGGTTGCCCAGGTACCAATGATGCAACTGCTAAATCTGCTGACGCTTTGAAAGCGGACGGAAATGCAGTCTACACTGTCTGCTTTGGCGCGGCGAACGATATATGCTTTACGAAAGATAGTGTACATGTTAAACATACATTTAAGGACGATGAAAAGCATACAACTGACGGCCCCACGGTTGGCAAATTCTTGGAAGAAAATATTGCTACTCTGTCGACCAGCGAAAAAAAATACGCCTATAATGCCGACGATGCTGACGGCCTTTATCAAGCATTTGCGGCCATTACTCAGACCATCACTGAGGGCTTGAATGAGGGCGTTGTGACCGATGGCCTGCCGGCAGGTGTGTCTTGTACGGATAATACTTTCGGTGAAGATAGGACCTTAACTTGGAATCTTAAGCCTAATGAGGCGGACGTTACCAAGGAAGGCGAGTACAACGTCTATACTTATACAAAAACTTACAAAGTAAATGTTGATCCTGCTACCGTAAAAACAGTTGAGGTTGGTGGGGTAAACTACGCACCGCTGAATATGCCCACTATACTGACTGTTCAGAACAACGGTAAAGAGGTTGAGATCCCCTTCCCGATCCCGGCAGGGAAAGTGACCTACTCGCTGACAGACTTTGAGAAGGCATTGGTGACGAATCAGAATAAGCCTGACGGCCTTACGATTCCAGAGGGTGTTACCATCCCTGCGACTGTCCCAGTGGTCATAAGTGACGAGGGCGTGACCCTGCTGTACAAGATCACTGTGAAGGGTGATAAGGGAGCAAAGTTTATCGTGAGAGATGACGGGGCAACGCTGGTATCGCCGAAGGATGATACTATCACTACTGGTGATAACAGCACCTTCTCTGGTGCAGTTGATGATACCGGCACGACAGTTTTCTATGTGAGTAAGCACTTTACCAAGAGTGATATTGATAGTAGTAGAGACACGAAGACTGTCAGCAATACTGCTATCATTGCCCCTGGTGACAATGCGAATGGACCGGCAGATGACGAAAAGACACAGACTGTGACCACACCGGCGAAAGAACCGGACCCTCAGACCTATACGGTAACTTATCGATGGGCAGAGGGTGAGAAACCGTCTGATGCTAATACACTTTTGCCACAAGGTGGTACCTTTACTGTTGATCAAAAGCATACCATGGCAGATATTCCACGGAGTAGTGTTACAACAAATGATGCTGGAAAAACTGGCACATGGAGTTGTACATGGGATAAGAGCGGTACAATTGAAGGAACTGCTAACCAAGAAATTGTAATCACTGGTACATGGACCTTCACGGAAAACAAACCTACGACTGGCAACCTAATCGTCAAAAAGGTAGTAAGCGGAGAAAGTCTCACTCTGAATGACCTGCCCACAGGTTCCAAAGAATTTAAGATTACGGTGTCTGGAAATGGTGAAAGCAAGGAACTTTCCTTGAAGGATAGCGGCGTTAACGTGAATGAATCCAAGACAGAAGCCACCTGGACCATCCCCGGCCTCGACCCCGGTGAATACACAGTCAGCGAGAGCAATGCTGATGTAACTGGCTATGACTGCACAGCAACGTACAATGCGACCAATGGTGCTACTGTAATTGTAAATAGAGATGCTAGCGCTGTCCAGAATCAGCCGGCTACGGATGCGCAGACGGTTACTGTGGCGGCGGATAGCACCAGCACCATGACTGTGACCAACAAGTACACCAAGCAGGAAGTTGTACCTCCCACGCCTGCTGACCCTGTAGAATGGGACGTCTCCTGTTCCAAAATCGCCTCTGGCTTGATGAAGAACAGCAACGGCGACTGGACCACGGACGTGACGCTGTCTATCCCTTCTAGTGAGAAGCAGTTGGTTTCCGATGTTCTGTTTATATTGGATGAATTAAGTTGCAGTGAATCAGTGAAAGCAAGCGTAAATTCAATGTTAGATGCACTATATGAACAGATTGAAAATAGCGGGGCAAAGATTAAGGTTGGTGCAGTGCAATTTCGTGGCAATGTAACAACGTTACCGCTCACAGAATTAACAGAGAATACAAAAACAGAGATAACATCGTTCATGAGCAGTAGGCCGGAAGTTGGTGGCACTAATATGAGCGCTGGATTACTAAAAGCGCAGAAAATGTTAGATGACGACACCAGCGTTATGGATGGACGAAAATATGTTATTCTGGTAAGTGATGGCATTACTTATATCTGGGATGATGAGACGACTGATGCTCAGGAAAATCTTGGAGTTAATTTTGCCAATGCAGACGCTCCGAACAACGCTATGTTGGCTGGTCCGGACGGATGGGATGTAAAATACGGCGAAAGCTATATTCCAGAGAATTGGGAAAGTCATTTCAATGGTATTGACTCTATGATGAGTACAACCATTCAGAATAAGGCAAGTAACTATGAACGTGGTGATAATGCTACCATCGGAAAACCTTTTGTGGCATACGGCGAAAAAGAACAGTACACATCTACAGTAGATATCGCATTGTATAAATCCTACAATGCATATAAGGCTTTACAAGAGAAATATAACACCTATGCAGTCTGCTCAGGAGTCGAAAAGGATATGACGGATTTTCCGTTTGGACCATCTTTTATGACTTATTTAGCGGATGGAAAAAACGTTACCTTCAATAGTATCCAGAATGACATTCTCTACGCTGTCAGTGCTGGTTCCACCGTTACGGATATAATCGGCTCTAAGTTTAGTTTTGAGGGTATTAAGAGCCTGACCGTTGGCAAGCAGGAGTTGACCGCAACCAAGAGTGGCGAAAACACCTGGTATTTTGGGAATGATAACACCGCCTCTGAAAGCAACTATCGTTTTAAAGTTGTTTACAATTCTCAGGATCATCAGTTTGTCTGGACGATTAACGAGAAGGTTTCCAACTTTGCACCCGTTCAGCTGACCTACACCGTGAAGCTGACCAAGCCGGAGACGGCGGCGGGTACCTATGGTGTGACAGACCTGAACGGCGATGAAAAGGTGGACGATACGGGCGCTGCTGTTGACAAGACTAAAGCGCTGTATACCAATCAGGAAGCTAAGCTGGTTCCGAAGGACAGCAATGGGAACACGGGTGTGGAACAGACCTTCCCCATGCCCTCTGTTTTCTACACGATTAAGGGCAGCTCCGGCGGCCATAGCGGCGGCGGGACGGTCACCATTCCTGACGATGTGCCTACCGGCCTGAACGGGAAGGACCACTACGCTTATGTGGTGGGTTATC
>OLSD01002505.1_pt1 | contig 12858 bp, 15 predicted proteins | sample 1672211 | NCBI WGS metagenome assembly OLSD01 (sample SAMEA3136659, study PRJEB25190) | human gut metagenome | reverse complement strand
CACAAAAAATGAAAAAAGACCCGCCTTGTCTCAAAAAAGCGGGTTGGAGAGACGAACGATGGAAAGAATAGAACTGCACGAGATCCCCGGCTTTTCCTTCGGCCAGGTGCAAGACGTGGCAGCCGGGACCGGCTGCACCGTCATCCTATGTCCCCAGGGAGCCGTCACCGGTGTGGACATCCGGGGCGGGTCCCCCGGCACGCGGGACACCGCTGCGCTGGATCCGCTGTGCAACCGGTCTGTGGTCCACGCCGTGGTCCTCACCGGGGGCAGCGCCTTTGGCCTGGATGCCGCCGGGGGCGTGATGAAAAAACTGGAGGAGGAGAAGATCGGCCGGGACGTGCTGGTGACGGTGGTCCCCAACGTCTGTGCCGCCGTCCTGTTTGACCTCAAGTTCGGGGCCATGGACGTGCGCCCCGACGGGGCCATGGGCTACGCCGCCTGCGAAGCCGCCTTACAGGGCGGCCCCTTGCAGGAGGGCAACTTCGGCGCGGGCACCGGCTGCACGGTGGGGAAAATTCGCGGGGCAAAGTTCGCCATGAAGGGCGGCATCGGCTGCTGCGCCTACCGCCAGGGGGACCTGATGGTGGGGGCTGTGGTCGCCTGCAACGCCATGGGCGACGTGTGGGACCACGGCCAGATCATCGCCGGGGCCAGAAACGACGAAAACACCGGCTTTGCCAACTCCGAGGAGTGGCTCATCGCCCACGGGGAGCGGCAGCTGGATGTGTTCAGCGAGAAGTTCGTGGGGCAGAACACCGTCATCGGCTGTGTTGTGACGAACGCCGCCCTGACCAAGCCCCAGACGGCGAAGCTCGCTGCCGTGGCCCAGAACGGCATCGCCCGCGCCGTCCGCCCCGCCAACGCGACCTTTGACGGGGACAGTATGTTCGCCATGGCCTGCGGCAGCGTCCCCGCCGACCCGGATGCCGTGGGCATCTTAGCCGCCCGCGCTGTCGAAGAGGCCATTTGCCGGGGCGTGAGGGCCGCCGAGAGCCTCCACGGCCGCCCGGCGATCCGAGACTTACCGTTTGGAAAGGATAAAAATTCATGAAAAAAGTCAGTGAACTGGAGTATACCCGTCTGCCCATCGAGGACTTTGGGAAAGAGGCCGCGGCCATCATCGAGCAGGTGAAGAACGCCGCCTCTGCCCAAGAAGTGCTGGCGGCAAGAGACAAGTGCAACGACCTGATCATCCGCTGGGAGACCGCCGAGGCCCTGTCCTATATGCGGTACAGCATCAACACCGCAGATGCGTTCTACCTGGCGGAGAAAGAGTATTACGATGAGGTCGGCCCCCAGGCCCAGAACTATCTCTTAGAGTACACCAAGGCCATGCTGGCCACGCCCTTCCGCCAGGAGCTGGAGGAGCAGGGTGAGATCATCCCCCTGGTCTTCCGGTCCTTTGAGGTAGAGCTGAAAGCCATGTCCCCGGAGATCATCGAGGACATGATCGCAGAGAATCAGGTGGTCAGCCAATACTCCCAGATGATGGCGGGCATGGAGTTCGAGTTCCGGGGCGAAAAGCTGCCGCGGCCCATGCTGATGAAATACGCCAAATCCCCCGACCGGGCCACCCGGAAAGAGGCCTACGAGGTCCTGGGCAAGACCCTGAAAGCCCACAGCGAGCAGCTGGACGGCCTCTTCGACCAGCTCGTCCACATCCGCGACCGGATGGCGAAGAAGATGGGCTACCGGAACTTCGTCGAGCTGGGCTACTACCGCATGGGCCGCCTGTGCTACGGCCCGGAGGAAGTGAAGCAGTTCCGCGAGAATGTCCGCCGGGACATCGTGCCCGTGGTGGCCCGCCTGCGGAAGGAGATCGGGGAGAAGCTGGGAGTCGAGCCCCTGATGCTCTATGACTACGACCTCATCTTCCCTCAGGGCGACCCCGCCCCCAAGGGCGGCAAGGAGGAGATCTTCGCCGCCGCCCGCGCCATGTACCACGACATGAGCGAGGAGACCGGGAAGTTCATCGACTTCATGCTGGAAACAGAAGCCTTCGACGTGGACAGCCGCAAGAACAAGTGGGGCGGCGGCTACTGCACCCATTTCCCCGCCTACCACCAGCCTTTTATTCTGGCCAACTTCAACGGCACCGCCGGGGACGTGGATGTGGTCACCCACGAGGCCGGGCACGCCTTCGCCGACTACAAGACGGCCGACAACAAGTTCGTGGTCGAGCTGGGCGTGGGCGGCATGGAGACGGCGGAGACCCACTCCATGAGCATGGAGTTCTTTGCCTGGCCCTATATGGACAAGTTCTTCGGCGAGGACGCCGGGCGGTATGAGTTCATGCACCTGCTGGATGCCCTGTCCTTCCTGCCCTACGGCACCATCGTGGACGACTTCCAGCGCCAGGTCTATGAAAACCCCGACTGGACGCCCGAAGAGCGCAAGGCCGCCTGGCGGAAGCTGGAGGCCGAGTTCCGCCCCCACATCACCTTTGACGGCATCCCCTACCTGGAAGAGGGGACCCGCTGGCAGTATCAGATGCACATCTATGAGACGCCGTTCTATTATATCGACTACTGCCTGGCCCAGACGGCAGCCCTGCAATTCCTGCTGGAGAGCCGGAAGGACTACGCGGACGCCTTCGCCCGCTACGTTCGCTTCCTCTCCCAGGGCGGGGAGAAGGTCTTTACCGACCTGCTGGAGGAGGCCGGCCTCCGCTCTCCCTTCCAGGCCGGGGCCTTGCAGGCCGTGGCCCAGGAGAGTGAGGCCCTGCTGCGGCAGCTGGAGGCCAAGCTGGACCAGCCCTGAGGGAAAATTTTTGACGGAAACAGCAAGGGAGTCGAACGGCTCCCTTGACTTTCCTGCTCTGTCGTGCTAGAGTAAAACATAATGCACTAAGGGTTTAAAGCTGTAAAGGATGAAGCATCCGCTTTGGACCCGTCACAGAGAAAGGACCGTCACTATGCCCGTTATTGATTTTTTGGAACGCAACGTCAAGCTCTACGGCAACGAGACCGCCCTGGTGGAACTGAACCCTGAGATCAAAGAGACCCGCCGGATGACCTGGAAGGAATATGACCTTATCCAGCCCACCACCGACGAGCCGTATCGCCGGGAGATCACCTGGAACGTCTTTAACGAAAAGGCCAACCGCTTTGCCAACATGCTGCTCTCCCGCGGCGTGAAAAAGGGCGACAAGGTGGCCATTCTGATGTATAACTGCCTGGAGTGGCTGCCCATCTACTTCGGCATCCTCAAGACCGGGGCCTTGGCGGTGCCCTTCAACTTCCGTTACTCCGCCGAGGAGATCGAATACTGCGCCGACCTGGCGGAGGTCCAGGTCCTGGTCTTCGGGCCGGAGTTCATCGGCCGGATCGAGAGCGTGGCCGAGAAGCTGAGCAAGGGCCGCCTGCTCATCTACGTGGGCGACAACTGCCCGACCTTTGCCGAGAGCTACCGGGAGCTGTCTGCCGACTGCTCCTCTGCGCCTCCCCAGGTCCTCATCACCGACGATGACGACGGCGCCATCTACTTCTCCTCCGGCACCACCGGCTTCCCCAAGGCCATTCTACATAAGCACCGCAGCCTGACCCAGGCCGCTGAGATGGAGCAGAAGCACCATGACATCCAGCATGACGATACCTTCCTCTGTATCCCGCCCCTGTACCACACCGGCGCAAAGTTCCACTGGATGGGCAGTCTGTTCGCCGGGAGCAAGGCCGTGCTGCTGAAGGGGACCTCCCCGGAGATCATTCTCAAGGCTGTTTCCGACGAGCAATGTACCATCGTCTGGCTGCTGGTGCCCTGGGCGCAGGACATTCTGGACGCTCTGGACCGGGGCGACATCAAGCTGTCCGACTACAAGCTGGACCAGTGGAAGTTGATGCACATCGGCGCCCAGCCCGTGCCCCCCTCCCTGATCCGCCGCTGGAAGGAGTATTTCCCCCACCACAAGTACGACACCAACTACGGCCTGTCCGAGTCCACCGGCCCGGGCTGCGTCCACCTGGGCATGGAGAACATCCACAAGGTCGGTGCCATCGGCATCCCCGGCTACCGCTGGGAGGTCAAGGTCGTGGACGAGCAGGGCAACGCCGTGCCCCAGGGCGAGGTCGGCGAGCTGTGCGTGAAGGGTCCCGGCGTCATGACCTGCTATTACAACAACCCCGAAGCCACCGCCGAGGTCTTGAAGGACGGCTGGCTCTACACCGGCGACATGGCCATGCAGGACGCCGACGGCTTCTACTTCCTGGTGGACCGGAAGAAGGACGTGGTCGTCTCCGGCGGCGAGAACATCTACCCCGTCCAGATCGAGGACTTCCTGCGCACCAACGACAAGATCAAGGACGTGGCCGTCATCGGCCTGCCCGACAAGCGTCTGGGCGAAATTTGCGGCGCAGTCATCGAGCTCAAGCCCGGTGCCGTCTGCGACGAGGCGGAGATCAATGACTTCTGCCTGGCTCTGCCCCGGTATAAGCGCCCCCGGAAGATCATCTTCGCCGAGATCCCCCGCAACGCCACCGGCAAGATCGAAAAGCCCGTCCTGCGCAAGCGCTACGGGGCCGAGCATCTGGTGGCCCAGCAGAACCGGAGCTAAGACAACGCCATACGCCGCAAGGAGGGAAACGCCATGCCGAGAGCAAAGAAGAAAGAGCGCAGCCTGGATCTATATGAGCACATCGCCGCCCTGAATAGCGTGGAGGAATGCTGCCGGTTTTTTGACGATCTGTGCGCCGTGACCGAGCTGCGGGCCATGGAGCAGCGGTTCGACGTGGCCAAGATGCTCCACGCCGGCAAGGTCTACACCACCATCCTCAGCGAGACCGGGGCCAGCTCCGCCACGGTCAGCCGGGTCAACCGGGTCCTGAACTACGGCACCGGAGCCTTGGCCGAGGTGATGGAACGGGTGGAGCAGACCAAGGAGGGCGAGACGGCCCCCCAGGAAGACAAAGAAACACGGAGGAACACATGAAAGAACTGATGCTGGGCAACAAAGCCGTTGCCCGTGGACTATACGAAGCCGGGTGCGGCGTGATCTCCAGCTACCCCGGTACCCCCAGCACGGAGATCACCGAAGAAGCCGCCAAATACCCGGAGATCTACTGCGAGTGGGCGCCCAATGAAAAGGTCGCCCTGGAGGTGGCCCACGGGGCTGCCCTGGGTGGTGTGCGCTCGGCCTGCTGCATGAAGCACGTGGGCCTGAACGTGGCGGCGGACCCGCTGTTTACCATTTCCTATCAGGGCGTCGAGTCGGGCCTCGTCATCTGCGTGGCGGATGACCCCGGCATGTTCTCGTCCCAGAACGAGCAGGACTCCCGCCACTACGCCATCTCTGCCAAGGTCCCCATGCTGGAGCCTTCGGACAGCCAGGAGGCGCTGACCTTTGCCAAGGAGGCGTTTCGCCTCTCCGAGGAATACCACACGCCCGTCTTACTGCGGATGTGTACGCGGATCTCCCACTCCCAAAGCATCGTGGAGAAGGGAGAGCGGCAGGAGGTCCCCAAGCGGGAGTATGTGAAGGACCCTCTGCGGGTCATGATGACCACCAACTCCATGAAGGCGCACCATCGCGTCGAGGAACGCACCGCCGCCATGACGGAGCTGGCAGAGACCACCTTCCTCAACCGCATGGAGATGGGGGAGGATACCTCCATCGGCATCATCACCTCTTCCACCAGCTATCAATACGTCCGCGAGGTCTTTGGCGACAAAGCCTGCGTGCTGAAGCTGGGCCTGTCCTGGCCGATGCCGGTGCAGAAGATTCAGGACTTTGCCGCCCAGGTGGACAAGGTCCTGGTGGTGGAAGAGCTGGAGCCCATCATTGAGAACCACTGCCGGCAGATCGGCGTGGAGGTCAGCGGCAAAGACGTCCTGCCCATGATCGACGAGCTGACCCAGGGGGTCGTCGCCCGCTGTCTCGGTCGGCCGGAGAAGGAGACCGTCACGCTGGAAGACGAAATTCCCGGTCGTCCCCCCGTCATGTGCGCCGGATGTCCCCACCGGGGCGTGTTCTACACCCTGTCGAAAAATAAGTGCATGGTTTACGGCGACATCGGCTGCTACACCTTGGGCGTCATGCCGCCCCTGAACGCCATGGACCTGAACGTCTGCATGGGGGCCTCCTGCTCTGGGTTGCACGGCTTTAATCTGGCCGGCGGCGCGGCCCACGAGAAGAACAGCGTGGCTGTGATCGGCGACTCCACCTTCATCCACTCCGGCATCACCGGCATCACGGACATCGCCTACAACCGCACCAACTCCACCGTCCTGATCCTGGACAACTCCATCACCGGCATGACCGGCCACCAGCAGAACCCCACCACCGGCAAGAACCTCCGGGGCGAACCGGCGGGGAGAGTGGATCTGGAAGCCCTGTGCAAGGCCGTGGGCTTCCGGCGGGTGCGGGTGGTGAACCCCAACCACCTGAAAGAGATGGACCAGGTCCTGAAAGAGGAGCTGGCCGCCGAGGAACCCTCCGTCATCATCACCCGCAGTCCCTGCGTGATGCTGAAAGAGGTCCCCAAGGCTGCCCCCCTGAAGGTGGACCACGACAAGTGCAACGGCTGCGGCCTGTGTATGCGCATCGGCTGCCCGGCCCTGAGTCTGCGGGACGGGAAGGCGGAGATCGACAAGACCCAATGTATCGGCTGCCAGGTGTGCATGCAGATGTGCCACCGGGACGCTTTGACTGTTTGATTTTGAGGAGGATACGCCAAGTGGAAACTGTGAATATTATGATCGTAGGCGTGGGGGGCCAGGGCTCCCTGCTGGCCTCCAAGATGCTGGGCCACCTGCTGGTAAACGCCGGGTATGACGTGAAGGTCTCCGAGGTCCACGGCATGAGCCAGCGGGGCGGCAGCGTGGTCACCTATGTCCGGTTCGGCGACAAGGTCTATTCGCCCATCATCGACAAGGGCGAGGCCGACTTCATCGTCTCCTTCGAGCTGCTGGAGGCCGCCCGCTGGATCGAGTATCTGAAACCCACCGGCCAGATCGTCACCAACACCCAGCAGATGGAGCCGATGCCCGTCATTGCGGGCCTGGCCAAGTACCCGGAGGATCTGGTGGATAAGATGCGGGCCAAGGGCATTAAAGTGGATGCCATGGACTGCCTGGCCCTGGCCGACCAGGCCGGGTCCTCCAAGGCGGTGAACATGGTCCTCATGGGCCGCCTGTCCCATTATTTCCCCAACATCCCTGCCGAGGCCTGGCAGGCCTCTCTGGAGGCCAACGTCCCCGCCAAGGTCCTGGAGCTGAACAAGGTCGCTTTCGCCCTGGGCCAGAAGGGCTGAGAAGACCCATTCCAAAGGAACCCAAAACCGGCAGCAAGGCGCATCCTGCTGCCGGTTTTTCGCGCCCTCCACCATCTTTCCGCCAAAATCCCCGGAGGATTCGTCGATTTCCGCCCTTGACAGCGGGAAAAAGCATGGTAGAATAGAAAACAACCAAGCGATGATAACGTAATCATGGCCATGAGGAAGCCCATGCGCCAGCGGCGGCCCAAGCGAGAGGGGGAGCGGTGAAAGCCCCTCGGCCCAGCCCAGCGCAAAGCCACTTCCGAGCCGTCCGGGAGGACCGGACCGGGACATTCCCGTTACAGAATGAACTGAGGTCACAGGCGTGTGTTGTCTGCCTGTGAAATTAGGGTGGTACCGCGCAGCGTGAAGCTCCGTCCCTATGGTGGGGAGGGGCTTTTTTTGTTTCCGTTTTTGCAGTCTTTTTTGTATTTTCACATCGGAGGTATGTTATGCATAAATATTATGGATTGAATGAATTGAGAGAGATGTTCCTGACCTTCTTTGAGTCTAAGGGACACCTGCGCCTGCCCAGCTTCCCCCTGGTGCCGGAGAACGACCCCTCCCTGCTGCTCATCAACGCCGGCATGGCCCCCATGAAGCCCTGGTTCAAGGGGGAGGAGGAGCCGCCCCGCCGCCGGGTCTGCACCTGCCAGAAATGTATCCGGACGGGCGACATCGAGAACATCGGCCACACCGCCCGCCATGGCACCTATTTCGAGATGCTGGGCAACTTCTCCTTCGGCGATTACTTCAAGCACGAGGCCATTGCCTGGACCTGGGAGTTTTTAACCGACCCCAAGTGGGTGGGCCTGGAAAAGGACCGGCTGTATCCCTCCGTCTACCAGGAGGACGACGAGGCCTTCAACATCTGGCGGGACGAAGTGGGCATCCCGGAGGATCGCATCTACCGCATGGGCAAGGACGACAACTTCTGGGAGCACGGCTCCGGTCCCTGCGGCCCCTGCTCTGAGGTCTATTACGACCGCGGCGAGGAGTTCGGCTGCGGCAGCCCCGACTGCAAGCCCGGCTGCGACTGCGACCGCTATATGGAGGTCTGGAACAACGTCTTTACCCAGTTCGACAACGACGGCGAGGGCCACTACACCGAGCTGGCCCAGAAGAACATCGACACCGGCATGGGCCTGGAACGTCTGGCCGTCATCTGCCAGAACGTCAACTCCCTGTTCGACGTGGACACCGTGATGAACATCACGAATAAAGTCTCTGAGCTGACCGGTGCGCACTACGGCGACAGCCAGGCCAGTGACGTGTCTCTGCGGATCATCACCGACCACATCCGGTCCGCTACTTTCATGATCTGCGACGGTGTGCTGCCCTCCAACGAGGGCCGGGGCTATGTCCTGCGCCGCCTGCTCCGCCGGGCTGCCCGCCACGGCAAGCTGCTGGGCGTGAACGAGCCCTTCCTGTATCAGATCCTGGACACCGTCATCCACGAGAACGAGGGCGAGTACAAGGACCTGCGCCAGAAGCAGGACTATATCACCAAGGTCGTCCGCACTGAGGAGGAGAACTTTGCCAAGACCATCGACGGCGGCATGAAGATCTTCGCCGACCTGCTGGCCGAGCACAAGGCCAAGGGTGAGACGCAGTTCTCCGGCAAGGATGCCTTCAAGCTCTATGATACCTATGGCTTCCCCGTGGACCTGACCGAGGAGATGGTCCAGGACGAGGGCATGACCCTGGACCGCGTTGCCTTCGACGAGGAGATGGAGGCCCAGCGCGTCCGTGCCCGGAAGGCCCGCGAGGCCCTGGGCGACCTGGGCTGGTCCGGCGTGGAGTTCGGCAAGGAGATCCCCTCCACCGTCTTCGACGGCTATGACAAGACCGAGATCACCGGCGCAAAAGTGGTCGCGATCGTGGCGGAGGACCAGCTGGTGGACGAGATCGTCTCCGGCATGGAGGCCATCGTGGTCCTGGACACCACCCCCTTCTACGCCGAGATGGGCGGCCAGGTGGCCGACCACGGCACCATCACCGCCGAGGGCATGACCTACAACGTCACCGACGTGCAGAAGAACAAGGGCGGCAAGTTCATGCACTACGGCAAGCTCACCCAGGGCAGCCTGAAGGTGGGCGACACGGTGACCGCCACCATCGACGTGGACCGCCGCAAGGCCATCATGCGGGCGCACACCGCCACCCACCTGCTGGACAAGGTCCTGCGGACCGTGCTGGGTGACCACGTCCACCAGGCCGGTTCTCTGGTGGAGCCTGACCGTCTGCGCTTCGACTTCACCCACTTCTCCGCCCTGACGGCCGAGGAGCTGGCCAAGGTCAGCGCCCTGGTCAACGAGGCCGTGCTGGAAGGCTATGACGTTGTGACCGAGGAACTGCCCATTGAAGAGGCCAAGAAGAAGGGCGCCATCGCCCTCTTCGGCGAGAAGTACGGCGAGGTCGTCCGCGTGGTGGATATGGGCGAGGGCTACTCCGTTGAGTTCTGCGGCGGCACCCACCTGTCCAACACCGCCAAGGTCGGCGTGTTCCATATCTCCAATGAGTTCTCCGTGGCCTCCGGCGTGCGCCGCATCGAGGCCACCACCGGCAAGCTCTCTCTGGACGTGATGAATCAGAATCAGAAGATGCTCTTTGAGGCTGCTGCCGTTCTCAAGGCCAAGCCCGGCGAGCTGCGGGAGAAGGCCAAGGCCATGATGGCCGAGGCCAAGAAGCTGCACCAGGAGATCGAGAAGTTCAAGGCCGAGGCCTCTGTGGGCGAAGCCCGCCAGTTCCTCATGTCCGCCAAGACCGTGGGTGAGCTGAAGGTCCTGACGGCCTCCCGCGAGAATGTGGACGCCGCTACGCTGCGCCAGATGGGCGACTTCCTGAAGGACAAAGAGCCCAACGTCGTGGCAGTCCTGGCCTCCACCAGCGGCGAGAAGATCTCCTTCCTGGCCGTCTGCGGCAAGAACGCCATCGCCAAGGGCATCAAGGCCGGCGACCTGGTCAAGAACGTCTGCACCATTTGCGGCGGCAAGGGCGGCGGCAAGCCCGACAGCGCCATGGGCGGCGGCAAAGATATGCTCAAGCTGGATGACGCCCTGGCTTCCGTGGACGATTACGTGGCCGTGAAGCTGGGCCTGTGAGCAAAGGAGCGAACGCCGTATGTTGATCGACTTAGAAAAACTGCCCGTAGACATCGTGCCTCACATGCGGGATGGGGAAAAAGAAGTCCACCTGAAAAAGTGGAGCGACGGCCCTGTAAAAGTCTTGCAGGGCAAGCTCCCCGCCGGGGCCTCCATCGGCCTGCACACCCACGAGACGAACTGCGAGGTGATCTATATCCTCTCCGGCACCGGCAAGGTCCTGTGTGACGGGGCCTATGAGCCCCTCGCCCCCGGCGCCTGCCACTACTGCCCCAAGGGACACGCCCACAGCCTCATCAACGACAGCGACGGGGATTTGGTTTTCTTCGCCGTGGTCCCCGAACAATAAACCAGAAAAAATCACGAAAGGAGCAACCCCATGAGCGACTGCTTATTCTGCAAGATCGCGGGGGGAGAGATCCCCTCCAAGAAGGTCTATGAGGATGACCAGGTCTATGCCTTCTACGACATCGACCCCCAGGCCCCCACGCACTTTCTGGTGATCCCCAAGGCCCACATCAAGTCCTGCGGCGCCATTACCCCGGAAAACTCTGCCGTGGTGGCCCACTGCTTCGAGGTCATCAGCAAGATCACCCAGGAGCAGGGCATCACCGACTTCCGCGTGGTGTCCAACTGCGGGGAGCAGGCGGGACAGAGCGTCTTCCACCTGCATTTCCACGTCCTGGCCGGCCGGGACATGACCTGGCCTCCCGGCTGATCGAAGCCGATCGATCCCACCAAACGAAAAGCCCGCGCCCCCTCCGGCGGCGCGGGCCTTTTTGGATATGTCCGCGATGGATTCGGCCGGCTTTTTTGCCGCTCTCTCGGCAAAAGCCTCTTTTGCTTGTTTCTTTCGGTACAGCACGCCATGCTGATCGCAGCAGTACTGTTTATTGGGCGAATTTTTCCAGAATTTCTGCCCGCAGTACGGGCAGCGGACGAGACCGAAACGGCGGTTTTCTCCGGAATTGGTGTTCAAGTGTCTGCCTCCTTTACTCAATCCAGAATGTGGCTACGGCGGCAAGCTCCGGATTCGCTGCAACAAGGAAATTCCACTCGTCAATAAGAGCTTGGAAAAAGCGCTTTGTGCCCGCCACCGAACCCCAGCCGTTGGGAGACTCGTATGGCTTGTATTTCTCTGGGTGAAGGCGCAGTTCTTCCAGCCCGGTCTGGATTTTTGGCATGATTTCCGAGCAAAGGCCGTTGTTCGCCTCGTTTACCCACGGCAGACCCGTGGAGCGCACGATGATCTCACGGGCGTTCCATGTGACGTTCGCTATTCCGTATCCAACCGGAACATATCCGGGCGCACCTTCGACTTTTACCTTGAACTCGACGTTATAGCTCATAGGGCGTACCTCCTTTGATTAGCGCCGCACGCAGCTGCGGCGGGATCATTTTCCGCTCGGCTTCCTGCATAAGAAGCCGCTCTGCCTTGCGCTTGGACATGGGCTTCGGTTTTGGCTGGATTTCCCCGCGCTTGGCGGCTATGGCCGTGGGATTCGTTTTGTGCTGTCCCATCGTTAACCTCCCCGCAAGGCACGGCGAATTTCTTCGTAGCTCTCCGTTACCTGTATACGTCCAAACATAGTGTCTGGGGTGAAAACCGCTATCCGGCATCCGTTTTTTTCGCGCTCAACCCATCTTATCTGGTTGCAATTCAGCAAATAGGTTTCCGCTTCACCACCGGTGGTGTACACTCGGTGTACTTCGATAAAATCACTCATTCTTTTCCTTCCCTTCTTTTTCGGAGATGTTCACGAATAAAATAAGAATAAATGTTCAGCAACACGCCTTCTTCGGTTTCGTTGAGGGAAATGCCCATCATCGCATATTCCGGCCTTAGCAAAATGTGGATCTTGGCCTCCTCCCACTGTATGAGGCTGGCAACGTCAGTCACTACCATTGTCTTCCTCCTTTACTTCTTCCAGAAAATCAAAACTGTCGAGAAAGTCGTTGTACTGCCGGATGCAGGATTCCAGAACCGGGAAGTACTTGATATCCTTCTTGTAATTCTCGGAATAAAATGGCGTATAGGGCTGCCCAAATTCTTCGTCAAGTACCAGGATGTTGTTGAAGTCATCCCAGACATCCAGATCCGGTAAGAAGCAGATCGACACGGAAAGCTTGTGGGCCAAGCGCCGCTCGGCAAACATAAACGCCTCTGCATGTATCCATGCTCCGCCGGGCAAGAATCCCGCGTCCCGGAGCTGCTGCACGGTCGGGACGTATTTCAGCTTGTAGCTTTTGGCTTTCATCCGAGCCCTCCGACCGCAATAAGCGGGCAATCGCTGCGCCTGTACTGCATATCGCAGGGATTTCCCTCAATGCGCCAAATTTGTTTATCTGCAACGCCGTAGCATACAGGAAAATCGCTGTTTACATACCCACACAGCGGACAGTCGCCGCAGGATTTTGGCATGGTGTCTACCGTAATGCTGTAGATTTTCATTCCGCGTCCTCCTTGTCTCGACGCGGCCATCTTTTCTGTAGCCAGGCTATAG
>OLSD01002502.1_pt1 | contig 12867 bp, 16 predicted proteins | sample 1672211 | NCBI WGS metagenome assembly OLSD01 (sample SAMEA3136659, study PRJEB25190) | human gut metagenome | reverse complement strand
CCAACTTGCCGCTAATTCATATAGCTATTTTGACAAATCGGTTGAAACTTCTTCTGATACCTCCTCAAGACCCTCGCCGACAGCTTTTCCTAAAGCTCCAAGAGAATGGTTTTTTAAATTATCAAAGAAATCAGTGTAAACCTTATTAAAACTGTTTATAGACTTTCCGAGTATACGACGCATTCCCTTGGCATCTTTACTTTCCATTTTAACACCTTCTGCCAAAGTTTTGGCCCACGTGGCTCTTTCTTTGTTTAATGTAGCACGAATAGATTTAATGCCGTCATTTGTGAGATCATCGAAAAACATTTCTCCAAGGCCAAGGTATTTGTCAACACCAAACATAGCCAAAGTAGAGCCAAGCGTTACAAGTGCTGATTCTCTTTTTGTGCAGCCATGCTCTTGCATTGTAGTGTATACATCTGGATTAGATACAAGAGCCATATAAACAAGCGACATATCTGCACCTAGACGGTTTATTTTATCCATCTAAGGTGTGACATCTTGCATAGCCTTATTTAAAATAGACTATCCGAGATTACTCTATTTCCATTTTGCTGCAGTTCCATATAATGTCATTATATCTTTTTCAGATACTCCCTGATTTCTTGCTTCTGCAATAAGTTTAGGCTGTTCTATTTTCCACTTTTCAAAAGCAGATTTTTCTGCAGATTCGACAAGTTTTTTGCTGTTTCTTAATTTCTAAAAAGCATTAGCAATAACTTTTTGCTATCCCCATTGTAATGCTACGTCAGTTGCTAGTGTTGCAAGATTACCAAGAGACAATTGATGCTGTTGGCTATAGTCATCCTATGATGATGTGGCCGCCATCATCTTACCGGCTATATTATTTGCAAATTTTGAAAATGCAGTATCTGGAGTATTACCTGTAGCGATATGAGTCAAACCTTCAATAAAAGGAAGAACTTTTCCGAACTCCCGCAAAACCTGGACTACTGAATATGCAGTTCCAACAGGTCCCATAAACATAGGAGCTATTGCTGCTGCAGATTTCATGATAGTACCACCTATAGATTTCTCCTTATCATCAGAATCGAAAAAGTCTATTTTGTTTAATGCAGTCCCGTCTACCGTTAATGTATCAAAACCAGACAAAACTTCTTTCCCGGCAAGAGAACGACCATTTAATGTTTCGTAATAATACTTTCCGTTTTCATCAAGCTTTCTGTCGCCTTTTGCGTGTTGCTTTATTTCTCCTGTTACAGGATCTTCATGCTCCCCATCTTCGTCCCATACAGCTAAAACTAACGGATCTTTAAATATGTCTTTTGCCCACTCGATCGGGTTTTGTAGTAATGCATGATCATTTGGCGAATAGTCAACAAACTGCCCAGTCTCTGTATCATAGATACGATTTTTCTCAGCCAATTCTCTATAAGAAAAAGGAGATTCATTTATATCATTAATCCAGCCATCCCCAATTGTTTGCTCGTCAGGATTTGAAATACGAACGATTTGTAATTCTGGATTTTTTACCTATGCATTATTTTCTTGGTAGCGTCTATAATCAAACATGTCATACTAGAATCCATCACCAATAGATGAGAAAGTCTAGTATTTCTACAATGCGACATTATAGAAATCATCAAATTTAGACTGTTGAAAATCTCCTTGTTCATCCTGGAACATAGGATTGTTTTTGATATAATCACTTTGTAGATACTAATCTTTACTTAGCATCTATGTGTTATCCATATCCATGCCTGCAACTCGAAAATCACCAGCATTCATTTCTGGGTTATTAATGTTAGCAATAACCCAGTCGTTTTCTTTCATATTCATAAACCAAGTAAATTAGATGTTGTTGGATTCATATTTTGCCTAGTCTCTCCAGCTTGATATGTTTCTTCCATATTATCAGCAGTAGACTGTTTAACACTTGTTCCAGCACCAATTTTAGCCTATAATACATTTTGTGTAATAGGAATAAAAATTGTCCCCTTGAATAATTTATCATACATTCCAAACCAATCAAATGGATTAAGTGTTGTGAATGTGTCAAAATCATATTTTTTATCTTTTCCGGAATTATGCTCTTTATCTAAATAAACGCTATTTTTAAATATATCGATATATTTATCAAGTTTATCACCTTTTAATTCTGTAACGAAATTATTGTCTTTAATTTCCTAACTTGTAGCCAATCCGTTAACGATAAAATAAGGTTTAAATCGTTTTGTATCTGGCAATCCAGTGAATGGGTCAACGATATTAGCTTCTACAAGTTTTTTCTTAACTTCCGGATCTTCTAGATTTTTCTTTTTCTAAATAAGGTCTAGCAATTCTTTGTTTTCTTCCATGAACTTCAAATCTGGAACCATCTTTCCACTACCCTTTGGATCGACTGTAACCGGTATAATAACACGCATGGCGTTGCCGTCATTCATAAAAGCAACATTTTGATAATCGGATTTATCTAAAACCTAATCTCCAAATGTTATAGCTTCTCCGTTACCTTTCATGATACTTGAAAATTGATTATCAAAAAGCAGCTAATCGAGCGAGCCGGTTGAAGCCACAGGTTTGCTTGGGTCTCTCGTAAGACTAGGAAATGACATTCCGTTTATTGTATACGTATTGCCGTCTTTATCTTGCATTGCGAATTTAGCATTTGTACCGCCTTCTCCTTGGACAATATTCTAAAACAAATCCTGATATGGCTCTGCTTCTTTAGATCCGCTAGTTCCAGTTCCACCTGGTTTTTTACCTTTTAGATCTGTAAGCATCGTTTCTTTATGCTCATTTGTATCAGATACAGTAGATTGTACTTTATCAGTTATAACTTGTAACACATAATTAGTGGCATCTGTTTCACTACCCAGTTTTGCCTATAATAATGTTTTTGCATTATCTGGAAGCATCTAATAAATATATCGTATAGCATGTGCTGCTTGTTCTTTCTGCGTTTTAGTTAATTGGTCTATATCATAGATTCCACTAATTCCCTTGCTTGTTACATCTTTTCCTTCATCAGATAATTTAACTAATGCGTCAATGCTATTAGCCATTCCTGAGAATTTTTTAGCGATAACCTGACTTGAGCTATTTGTAGATGTACCAAGTGATTCCATATACTAATGAATCAATTTGTCAATCTATGGCATACCTATGCCATTATTTACAATATTCAAAATTGTCTGATCATATGGTGCATATTGAGCCCTATAATTTAACAAGTTCGAATTAGTATATGGTGTATATTTGCTTTTATCTTTTAGATATGTTGTTAAATGAACCTGTTTTGGTTTTCCGTCCTTATCAGCGACTATAACATATCCTCCTTCTGAAACAGCGATCTCATTAAGGCCCTATTGATTAATTATATTTTTCTTTGTATCATCAAACTAAGACTTATTGAATGTTGCAACTTTTAAAGCCTACATGGCTTTTAGATATTGCTGTGATAATGATGATGTGCTCATTCCTCCTAATTCTTTCATGTCATAGAATTTTTGCATCATCAGAAACACCTAATTCATATCACTTGGCAAACCATCAATTTTTCCCAACATTTCCATCATATCCTTATCTCCTAGCTTATCATCTTTTTTGCTACTAGATGAGCTGCTACTGGATGATGTGTCAGAAGTGCTAGTTGCCCTGCCTGTATTTACAAATACTGGCTAGTAATATGTAAATGGGGGCATTGAGCCCCCACTTTGTATCTTTTGAATTTCATTAATCATTTTAAAAAACTTTTAATAGCCAACAGTTCGCTTCTTGATAATCTGTCAAGTGCTTTTTGATTATTTTTTATATTTTCTAAAATCTATTTTATGATTCTATCATTATCTTTTTCTTGTGCTTTTATCTCAGAGTCGTCTATTTTTCTTCCTTTTTTAGCAGATATAATATCAGGGATATAGTCATTATTAGCTGATACGTTTATTCTATCATGCAGTTTTTTGGACTTCGCCCATTCGTTTAAGTTGTTTATACTATGGGACAAAGTAAAATGACGCTTATATTCGAGCAATGCGTTATATGCATTAGAATATGCATCTGTTCCTGGTGATGTAGATTTAAATGCATCATATAATCTTTTATATTCTGGATCGTTTTCTAACTCTATAGACATTTCTATATCTTGCTTTTGAGTCATAAATGCATCTCTATATCTTTGTTTCTGTATATCTTCTTCTCTCTTCCTCTTTTCAAGCTCTAACAAATATGTGTTAAGATTCGTCTGTTGAGAAGACAGTTCTCCTGTTTTATATCTCGTTAATTCATTATGAAGATTAGTTAATGCTGCTGTGTTCTTATCTTTAACATTCAGGTTATATGCTGCAACTTGTCTATCAAGTGCTTGCTGTTCTTTAGCAGTAGTATACATAACATCAGCAGATTTAAGATTTCCTTGCTGGCGTAATGCTGCGGCTTTATCTGCGGCTTCTAATGCAACTGCATTATTAAGGCTAGCATTGCTAGTTTGAGCTTTTCCTGACTGACTCTGATTTTGTGCAGCCTGTTGGTTTGCAGCCTGTTCTAATGAGAACCCAGTTCTAACATACATATGCTAGTTCATTGGACTTAATTGGCTCGTCCTTATTTTCATCATCTAATCAAGAATTCGCTTATTGCTCTTCTTGTTTGAAAGGTAATGTCCAAGTGCCATTAAGTCAGGAGCATGTTCTGAAATCATACTTCCTGCTGTCGAAATCCCTTTCTTGAATTTGTCTTTTGGAGTTCTATATAATCCGTAATTACTACCTTCTACTTCTCCGTCAAGACGTACTGGCTCTTCTTTTTTCGGTTGCTATGATGTTGTTGGCTCTGGAGTTTGTGTTACAACTTGTGATGGGTTCAAAATGGCAATATCTCCATTGGCTTTTTTGTACACATAACCAACTTCTCCATTTCCTAAAGTAATCTTAAATGTTCTAGCCTTCTTTTCTTCATCTGTCAGATTATCGCTCCATTCTTTTTCTCGTCTATCCATTCTGCGCATCCACGTGGAAGTTCCCATGATATCATCCATTTCATGGCCGTCTGCGGTTTTTCCGTCTTGGTATCCGATATTATAGACTGGTGTATTTGCTGCATTATTGCTTCTACTTGCGAACATTTTTCTGAAAAGCCGATTATGCTCTCCTAGCCCGTATTCTGTATTTGCAGAATGTGTAGTATTAGATAATGTGCCATCTTTGCCTACTCCCCAAGTCCCGCGTATCTTAGCGGCATTTTCATTGTATTGATTCACGAAATCTTCCAGAGAAGATTGTCCATAATCAGAATTATAAAAACTTTGTATATCACGCTCTGTTGCATCATGATCACTTGTGTATGCTTGGTTTTTATACGCAGCCATAGCTAAATCAAAATTCTGATTATGATTATTGCCACGTAAATTATCTCCTGCAAAATTATTATGGTCTTTTAATTCTGAATTTAATAATGCGGTCTACTTATAAAGGTTTTTATACCAATCATAATTAAAATCTTCTGGAACAACCAATCCATCTTCCGCCTTCAAAACTTTTTTTTTAATTTCTCCACCGGTTCTTAAAAACATCATTTTATCAAGAATACCACCATTGCGGAATCCGGCTTTCTTTTGTGCAGCTTTTATGATATCTATCCATTTTGATTCGTCTATTGTTCCGAAATTAATTTTCTAAAGTTCTGCTTTTGCTTTTTCAGGATCTTTGATAGTGATCCCAGCATTTCGTTCAACAAATGGAAGTTGTGCTTCAGTCAATTTCAGCTGATATTTCAATTTCATAATAACATTATTTGGAAGCCTCCGCCTATAAACGTTGATCTATGCATCAAGATCTTTAATTTGCCGGTCAAAAGATCCGCTATTTTCCATAGCATTTTTAAGAGCAGCAGATGATGTTTCATCATATCCAGCACGCCGTAATAATTCTATCCTTCTTTCTATCTAAATTGTCTTTCTTAAATTTGCTTCTGCATCAGGATCTCCAAGCATTAAACGTAAATGTGATTCATCAGCAGTATCCAAACCGATACGTTTAGCTGCTCTTGTTATTATATCAAAGCCTTCTTTATCAGTTGCTCCAGCTGGAAGATCTTTTCTCATTTTGATCAATAAAGTCTTGCTATCTCCAGATACAGAAATACTTCTTAGATATTCTAACTTTGCATCTAAATCTCCTCTTTTTGCAAAGTTTTTAGATAGCCAGTTATTATAATTTTCATGATCTCTTCTAGATAGTGCTCTTTCTAAACTTGAAAGCTCGTTTAATTTATCTGTCATTTCCTATAATGCTGCAGTATATTTAGCATTTAGGTCGTTTTCAACGAGCTGCTTTTTATATGGATTTGCATCTAACTCTAAAAAGATTTCATTATCTGTTCCAGTTATTCCATTCCTACGTGCTGACTCAATGATATTTGCTCTTGCTTTTTCTCTGGTTATTCCCTATGTTGTCGATATATTATCAACCATAGTCTCACCATTGGTTCCTATGTTGCGTTTGTTAATTTCGGTGAATAGCTCATTTTGCTTAGCGAGATTTTTAAGGTTATCAGCCGCTTCTGTTGGATTTTCCGCAACCCATTTATCATGAGCTGTTTTAAATTCATCTAACAAATCCGTGGTTAAAGATGATTTTTTTGCATTAAGCTCAGCCTCAGCATACAACGCAACTTCTCTCTATATTTTATTTTGGACATTATCTAATGCGTCTGAATCAGATAATATTTTCTTTGTTATTTCTATTGGATCGCTATCTGCTGTACTTACTCCTTTTCTTGCAGCTTCTGATTTTAATTCATCAAAAACATCAATAGCATATTTTGATTTTAATTCCGATGGAGATATTTCCGCGCCTGTCAGTGGATCTTTAACTTTTACAGAGTGAAGCATTCCGCTTTCGTTAATGTTTCTAACTTGGAGATCATCAATGAAATCAGACAAGTCCATAGGAATCCTTCCAGCAGCTGATTCTTCTGCAACATATTGCCGATACATACCATCAAGTAAATTTTGGCTTTCGGCATATGAAAGTTTACTTCCACCAGGTAATGCGCGACGGAAACGGCCAGTTAATTGTTCAAGCTAATCGGCATTATACATTTTTAAAGAACTATCTTTATCAAAGCCTTTGTAAATTAAATCATCAACGACTGATTGTTTGGTTTTGTTAATTGAAATTGGTTTTGATATATCAAAATCTCCAGTCTCTGGATCGACATCAAAAGTCTTACCTTGATCAAAGGAATCTTTTAAAAATTGCTGTCTTTCGAGATATGTCTCAATTGCCTATGTTCTTTCTGTATCAGAAAGAGATATCTTAGCTTTATCTTGATCTGTCAATGTTTTACCGTTGCTTGCCGCTTCTGCTTCCTTTGATTTTATCTTCCTGTTGAGTGCTTGTTCATAAGCCTCTTTTATCCATGGATTTTCCTATTCTTTGAGCTGTTGCTATCTTAATTGCTCTTTTTCATTCAATACTTTTGACATTTTTCTTGCAGCAGATCTACCGCCAAACGCGCCAAGACCGCTGAACATCTCATTGTTAGTATTAAATCCAGCAGCAAGCAACATAGAACCAAGTGGACCGGCTGCAGCTTCATCAATACGTCTAGCTCTTATTCTTGCAAGTGCATTCTGTTTTCCTATTGGTGTGTTTATATCATATGCGCCTTGTTGTGTAATAATGTCAGGATGATCAATATCGGAAAAATGTGTGCTTATCTTCGAATCATTAAATCTAGTTAATCCAGCCTTTGCGTCAGATTCTGCAATCTAAACTGCATTCGGATTAACCTATCCATCAATGGTTTTTGATTTCGCAACTTCAAATGTTTCATATTTATCCCTAGCTGCCTTTAATCCAATTTCTGCCATTCTAGAATCGAAATCAGATTTCTAGTCTGGTGTTAATTTGTTATATTCAACAGCTGAATATTTTTTAGTATTATCACCAGTAATTTCTTGCATGGCTTTATTCTTGACATCAGCAGTGTGCGAATCATTATATGCCTTTATCAATTCTTTCTATTGAGCCTCAGTAAATGCTAATTCGACATCGTTTCCATCTGCGTCTCTTACAGTTATTTTAAGCTCTCCAGAAACATCATCTGGAGATGTTACTTTCAACCATTCATTTTTGTTAAATGATTCACTATCCCATTTGATACCTGGCTGTGTTGTTTTACCTTTACTATACCATGCCCCGTTTTCGCCACTCTTAGCCCATGCTTCACCAAGGCGTTTGTTAATTACATCTACATCAGTTACCTTTTCTTTCTATAACTGCTATAATGTATTTAACATATTCTTTTTCTGAGAAGCTGTTATTTCAATTTGTTCTCCGTCCGGATTTATCCAATATGTCTTTTTGCCTTCTCCCTTGGTAACTTCAGTATTTGCTGCAGTTAATGGCTTTGTCAAGTTTGTAAATGATTTCCTAGCGTTCTTGCTGTATAAAGATTTAACAGCGAGCAATGGATCAGATGCTAATGCTGCTGCATTACCGAAGAAATTATTTCCAAGTGCTTTGGCACCTTGTCCAGCAAGACCTTTAACACCGACAACTGTTCCTGCTGCCATAGAATACATATAATCTAACTCTTTCCTTTCTTCTGCAGACAGCGTTCCTGCTTCTTCTTTCTGTCTTAATTCCTTTATTCTATCAAAATTATTAGCGGCGTTAAAGGCGCCATAGCCGACCATTGCTGTTTGAAGTGCGCCCTTTCCGAGTTTAACGGCCTTTGCAACTTTGCCGGCTCCACCACCAGGGATAAGCATCAAAGCAGTAAGTCCAAGATTGACAGCTAAATTAGTTGCAACTTCGTTCCTTGTAACAGTCGGATCAAGCATATCAGCAACCATATGCATACCAGTTGCACCTAATCCCATGATAGGCGCCACAACATTACCAACAACAGGAACAAATGAAACACCAGCGCTTGCGATATCAGTCAACGTTCCTGCAGACCTAAGATTATGAGCCATAGATGTATCATTAGCAGCGTTTCCTTTACCAGCCATTACTCTTTCAACCGATATGTTTTTCTGCTATGCTTCTTGCTCATATTGCTGATGCCTGATATAATCATTAGCTTGATTTTGCTGCTGTCCAATAGCCTGCAATTCTGCGCCTGTCAAGGCTTTTAAAATTAATTTAGCGCCGTCTTTTGCCCATCTTGTTTTGTCGCTAGTTGAGCGCTGCGGATGTATTTTAAGATATTGGCTTTTTAATATTCCATAAAGGACAGGTGTATCTGTACGATGAACATGTACTAATGAAAAAGCGCCACTCTTTGCATTATATTTTAGAGCAGTTCCTTTTTCGTAATTAATACTATCGTTAAGATACATCTCCTCTTGATTTATAGGAGTTACTTTATCACTTTGTGAAGATAAAGTAGCCAATACTCCACGAACAATATCCGAATTTGTCAATCTGTCAAAACCGCCGTTAAGATCTATCATTCTTCCAGCATAAAGCTGATTCATTAAGTTTGCGGCATATTGCGCATTTGTCGCACTACTTAACCATGATTTTGTTTTATTAGCCTCAGATGTTCCAGGATTGCCATTCCAAATCAATAATTTTGAATCATCAAGTGCTCCTGGGCCAAGAGTGCCGATCTATTGATTAGTTTCTCCAGTCCAAGCCCAATTTGTATTTGCCCAATTCTGATAATCACGATCCCATTGCATGTCTCCATACTTTGAGTATTTATAATCATCAGCGAACTCTTTGAGTTTCTGGTTAGCTTCTTCTTGTGTTAATATTCCTGCTTTTACATCAGCGTCTAATTCTTTTTTCTTTGCAGCTAATAACGCATCATAAGAGCCTTCAACAGGAGCATCGTCCAACTTCTTACCATTACCAAAAAGATACTCTCTTAACTGTGCTCCAATTCCGATAGTGTCAAGCTTTGCAGCAATATTATTGTCGTATACTCCATTTCTTAAAGATACTGCAACATCACGAAGCTTTTTCTGATAATCTTCTTTATTTAAATATGCACTATTTGACCAGTTATAATTTGAACCTTCAAAACTGTCTGCATAACTATCAAGCATATCGGCAAACGCTGTCATCCTATTGAAGCTTCCACGGTTTCCATTCTCGTCAACAGTGTCCCTGTCAAGCCAAGATTGCAAATCCGGAGTACTTTGTCCACCGAAAAACTTTTTATAAAAATAATTTTTTAACAAAGCAGGATCAAAATCAGCTTGAGTTTTTGTCTTGCTTGTTGCTTCTTGTGCACTCTTTGTTTTTTGTGCGATAACTTTATCTAACAACCCAAGGGCATATGATTGCATCGGGTTGTTATCACCTATAATACTTCCGGTATAAACCAGACCTTCGCCACGTGAAAAAGTTCCATCCATTATGCCTTTCTGGATATTTGCAGCTTCAGTTATATATTCGTCATACTTTTTTGATCCTGGCTTTAATCCTAAGTGTTTTGCATATGCGAGAATATTGTGTTCGTAATCAGCTGCAAGTTGTCTGGCGTCATAATCAGCAGTAGCAGTTTTAAACTTCGGATCTTCAGTCTCCTATGTCTCTACTGTTCCGCCTGTTTGTAATTTTTTAATATATTGACTCATATTTTGCATTTAAACTAAAAAAGGAGGTATAAATTATTATATACCTCCTCCGTCCTTAAACCATTAATTTCTATTTATTACTTACGGATGTAGCCTACGAGTTTACCACCTCTGCGATACACGGGCTCGCCCTGAGGAGCTTCCTGCTGGGGTGCGCCTCCGCCCTGCTGCATCATCTGGATAAACTGCACAATGCCATCGCAAGCCTGCATAGCAGCGTTGCAGTCCTGACTCTGTAAAGCCTGAGCTGCCATCTGGCCGATCTGCATCAACATTTCCATTGGATCACCGCCACCCTGAGGTGCACCGCCCTCCTGGGGCTGCTCTGCGGATTCCTCTTCCATGGGAGCCTCAGCGGGAGCTCCACCTTCAGCTGGCGCGTCTACAGGACCGCCCTGCTGGAACTTCTTAACGCCCACAACGGGCACATTACGAAATCGAATATTCATATTTTATTATTGTTTAATTAAACATCAAAATAATTGACTCGACAATTATAATATTAAATTATCATATTATATATAAAAGTATACACAAGTTCCTTTTTCCCCATTATAGTTTTGCGTGTCTTATTAAATGCAGGAAAGAATAGTGTGATTGTGTTTGTTTTATTAAATACTAGTCCCCTACTATAAAACTCTTGTGAAAATCTATCATATAGCTCTTTATATGTCCATTCATCTTTTCCTTCTTTTTTTAGTATATCTATGACCCAAGGTAATCCTTTACTATTTACTCTTGTCATCAGTTCTGCGGATACTGAAAAATTATTTTTCTTGTATTCTGTAATTACAGATACTGTATTGTTATATATTTCAGAAACGAGCATATAATTATATAAATCTATCTTTTTGAGATTTTCATCATAGAAGAAGTGAGAATTAAAAAAGTTGACATATATATTATTATATCCGATCTTATTTTGTCCATAAAGTTCAACTTCTGTACAGAAACTCATTTCAGAACAACCAGTCAACAAGTTGATCCTATCCTTTCCTTTAGCTTCCATGTTAGCAACAAATTCATCAAATTGCGTTTTTGAAACATTAGCATATCTATGGTGTCTTGTATTTAATATTAGAATACACTCATCTTTATATTTGCTGTTTCGAATTCTCCCGCAAACTTGCCTGATTTTTGTCGAAATATCCAATATGGTTGTTGATAGAGAAGTATCCGATAATATGACAGTCATCCCTTTCTCGTCATATATATCACAACCCTCAAATGAACAAGAGGTGTAGAAATTCAATTTTCTAACTGGCTCAGTTATTGGTACGCAATGTCTAACCTTTCCTCTTTGTTTACTGGAACATACAACACGAAAATCATCTGTATCTAATTTTTTGATAATGTTTCGGATTGTTGATACGCTATTCAAGAATACGTGAATATTACGTTCTGGGTATGACGTGATAATACGTACCAATTCTCTTTGAATATACGCTGTGTCTTTTATTTTTATATCTACTTTTGTAGCTTGAGGCCACTGATACGTTATTTGATCAATATCTTCCAACTCTTTCAAAGTGAATGTTTTATTTAGCGGTGTTGCAGTAAGGAATGCCCAATCATCAAATTTTCTAAAATTCATTAAAATATTCAATATTGCATTTGATCGGAAACTATAACATTGAATAGCAGGTGATATTCATCAATTAGCAGGAAATATTCAGTACACCCAGGAACCGCTTGCATTATTTTCGGAAGCGAATCATACGTTCCAATTATTTTGATAAACTGGTTATTTGACAGTCTTTTTGCTACATATTGCCTTATTGAATAAATATCAACCTCACCGTCAACTGGAAGATATTCTGGATTTGTTTTTGACCTTACAAGTTCAATAGTTGGAAATAAAAGAAGACTATTTCTTTTTGCTTTTAATTCTAGAGTTGTACCTCCGCAGCCAGTGATTCCTTTATTAATTAACTTATGGCTCGGTAATACATCAATAAAATCACTTAAATAACTCACTCCATTAGGCACAATTTGATATTCATGGCTCATAATTCATATGTTTTAAATTGGACACACCTTTTTTACTTATACACTGTACACACCTTTAAGCGTACACTTGGACACACCTCGAATCACTCTTCTCCTCTTTTTGTTCCTCCTTGGATAAGCTTTCCGTTTAAGTTTAGCCAATTCTCAGGATTCTCTCTAGTTTGGAAATATCTAATATATTCCTCATCTGTATATTGTGTGCCGTCTTTCTTCTTGTGATCCTTTGGCGGTGTATAGATCCACCTATCACCGTCTTGTTTCCATGCATCTTTATTTACTCCTGGCCATGTGATATG
>OLSD01002489.1_pt1 | contig 12919 bp, 10 predicted proteins | sample 1672211 | NCBI WGS metagenome assembly OLSD01 (sample SAMEA3136659, study PRJEB25190) | human gut metagenome | reverse complement strand
GAGGAGAGCGCCGCTCTCCTCGTTTTCTTATTCCGCTGCTTCCGCCGCCTGTGCCAGCAGCCGGGCGGCAATGGGCCCGGCGGCATCCGCGCCGCCGCCGCCGTTTTCCACCAGCACCACAAAGGCCAGGGGCAGATCCTCGTCCGCCACAAAGCCCGCGAACCACGCATGGGGCGACTGACCCGGCGCAGCCTCGGCGGTGCCGGACTTGGCGCACACCGCCAGCGAGCCGAACATGCTCTGTCCATAGGTCTGCTGCACATTGTTGCGCATCATATCCCGCAGCACGCGGCAGGTGTCCGCGTCAAAGGGAGCCTTCAGAGACGGCGCGCCGTCTCCGGGCAGAGGAATGCCGTGCATGGTGGTCTCCTTATATACCAGCCGGGGTCCTGCGGACCTGCCGCCGGTGATGGAGCCCAAGAATCGCAGAAACGCGCAGGGATTCACCAGATCGTCGTACTGGCCCACACCAGACCAGCCCAGATCTGCCCCCTGACCCACGGTAAACTGTCCGGCCGCCGCGCTGATGCCGCTGACGGTGAAGCTCTCCGTCAGTCCGGTCTTTTCCGCGTATCGAGCCAGGGTCTCGCCCCCCAGCTCCACCGCCATCTGAGCATAGGCGCAGTTGCAGGACCGGGCCAGGGCGTCGTACAGGTCCATATCCCCGTGGGCATAGGGACAGGTGATAACGCCGCCGTCCAGCTCCAGCCGCCCGGTGCAGGTGAAGTGCCGGTCCAGAGCGCCGTCCAGATTCTCCAAAGCCGCAGCAGTGGTCACCAGCTTGAACACGGAGCCCGGGGCAAACGTGGACGACAGCACCCGGTTCAGATACACGCCGTCATACCGGCTGTCCCCGTCCCGGATCTCCGGCGGGTCCGCCGGGTCAAAGGTGGGGCTGGACACCATGCACAGCACGTCGCCGGTACGGTAGTTGTACACCGCCACGGCCCCCTTCCGGCCGTTCAGGGCCTCCAGGGCCGCAGCGTTCAGCTCTGCGTCAATGGTCAGATATACCTTGTGTCCTCCGGCGGAGGTACCCGTCAGCGGGTCAAAGCCCACCAGGCGCCGCCGCATAGCCGCCTTGGCGGAGGTGGAAATGTTGTCGTCCCGGTCGCCCACCACATGGAGCGTCGCCCGGCGAATGACGCCGTCCTCTGCCCAGCTGCCGGAGGCCCCGTCATACAAAAGCACCCCGTTGCGGTCCAGTACCTGACCCAGGGCCAGCCGCCCATCCCAATAGGCATGGTCATTGGCGGAGAAGGCGGCCCACTGTCCGCCCCGCACCACATACCGCACGCAGAACAGCACCACGCCCGCACCCAGCACAGCGATCAGTGCCAGCACCAGCATGGACCGCAGCTTTACCTGTTTCAAGACCGCTCCTCCTTTCCGAATATCTCATCCACAGGAACCCCGGGGATCCCGTCGAAGAATCCCTCCTGCCGCTCCGGCGTTTTTTCACTCTTGGGCGGCGGAGAGATTTCTTTTTCCGGCGGACGGCGCACATCGACGGCCTTCAGATAGGCCAGCAGCCCCCAGCAGGACAGCATACTGGACCCGCCCATGGACACAAAGGGAAACGTCACGCCGGTCAGCGGCAGGATGTCCACCGCGCCCAGCACGTTCAGAGAGGTCTGGAACACCAGCATAGACGCCGCTCCGCAGGCGGCGATGGCATAAAAGCTGGAGCGGGCGCTGTCGCCGGCCCGCAGGGCAAACGCCGCCAGGGCGATCACCGCCGCCACGCATACCAGCGCCAGCAGCAGCCCGAATTCCTCCGACACCACGCCGAATACCAGGTCCGTGTTGGCCGCCCCCACATATTTCAGCCACGCGTCCTCCGGCCCCGTGCCGAACAGGCCGCCGGACGCAGCAGCGGACATGGTGCGGCTCTGCTGATAGCCGGTGGTCTGGGTAAATTCCCAGGCATGCCGCCAGACGGTGAACCGCTGGGCCACATACGGCTTGAAGTGCAGCACCAGTCCCCCGGCAAAGCCCGCAGCCGCCGTCATCATCACGACGGAGGCCAGGTCCCCGGTCCGCAAAAAGGCAATGCACAGAAAGGCCACGAAAAACACCAGTGCTGTGCCAAAGTCACTCATCAGCGCCAGACATCCCACGCAATAGGCGGAAAACAGCACCGTGAAGATCAGGTTCCGCTTGGCAAAGAGCCGGTCCAGGGTGGCGGCCCCCGCCAGGATAAACGCCAGCTTCACCAGCTCCGACGGCTGGAAGGAAATGGGGCCCACCGATATCCAGTTCTTGGCTCCGAAAATGCGCTCCCCCATCACAACGTTGAAGGCCAGCAGTGCCGCCGCGGCCGCAGCCACCGGCCAGCGCAGCTTCACCGCCAGATGCAGCCGCCCCAGCAGCCACACCAGGGTGCCGTAAATGCCCATGCCCAGCGTCACCGCCGCCAGCTGCTTGTAAAGGGCCCCCGGGTCCCAGGCGGCGGTAATGGCAAAGCCCACCGTGGTCAGCAGCAGCGCCAGAATCTCCAGATCAAACTGTCTCCGGTGCAGCTTCCGGCTGACGGCGTACAGCACCCACCCCAGGCCGCACAATCCGAAAAAGCCTGCGCTGATGGGATAGATATTCTCCGCTCCGAAGTTCGGGGCAAACTGTGCCCACAGCAGCAGCTGAATAAATGTCAGCAGCCACAGGCCGCCCACCGGCCCGGGCCGCCGCCGGGGCTGGCCGGATGGCTGGGGCTTGTCCGACGGGAAAAAGAACAGCTCCACACCGCCCACGGCGATGGAGTCGCCGGGATGCAGATCGGCGGTCGTCAGCGTCCGCTGTCCGTTCAGCAGCACGCCGCTGCTGTGATTCAACGGGTTGACCCGCCATGTCCCGGCCTCGTCCCGGGACAAAATGGCGTGACTGCGGGACACAGAGGGAAAGTTTATGCGAATATCCGACCGTTTTGCGCGGCCAATCACGTTTTCCCAGTGATAAATTTCATACCGCGCACCATTGGACAGGGTCACAAAGCCCCAGCTCTCCCGGTCCTTTCCCCGGAACAGGGACAGGCAGCACCGCACCAGCAGCCAGACTGCCAGCCCGGAAACCAGCGCCCTTCCCAGCCACAGGATCACCGGCAGCGCCGGAGAGATGTATTGTTGTAAAAATGCCGTCATAGCTCGTCTCCACTTGGGTCCTTTTTCTATCGTTCCGACTCTATCATACCATTTTTGCCCGGAAAAGCAACCACCATCAGCAAAAAACAAGAGCACGCTGCCTTACAATTCTGTAAGACACGCGCCCAATAACCATTTCACTGATCGGGCCCCGCAGAGGAAAAACCCTCTGTGGGACCCGGTTTACGTCTATTTTTTGTTCAGCGCGTGGGCCATGGTGAAATCATCATGTTCCAACTGTCGGCACACGGACAAGAGGTCCAGGTACGGCACATGGTCAGACGGATTCGGCGCAATATGCTGTTTTATGCTTTCCGATGAATGAATATGCTTGTAAGCTCGGAGGATTCAGTGGCAGCGATTGCCTTGAATTCAGAAAAGGAAACTCTGGTGCCGGTAAGAACTAAGGAAACTGTGTCTGCTATAGACCATTGGGTTACAGAAGAAATCGGAGAGAACGAAGGATTCATTATAATTGGCGTATAACAAAAAGAGCTATCTGACTTCTCTAACAGAAATCAGATAGCTCTTTTCTTGTGAATAATGAAATTCCGTTGCCAAATCGTTGCTGCGAGGGGCTTCAAGGCTCAAAAAGTCCAGTGTTTACGGGCTTTTTTTTGACCTATGAAATCATTCCCACTCGCTCCTGAAAAAGAAATCTTAAACAGTTTTGCTTATGGAATTTAGCTCAGATTATTCGGATTACTTTCATTATCCAGATGGTTTGGGCTATCTGATTTTTTGTTGCCATAATGTTGCCACAGTGGTTGGAAGTTTATCGCCAAGAAGTATAGATAAGCTGTCTCTTGTCGAATGCTTCTTTGCCGCCCTCCATAATGTCAACAATTTGTTTGTGTGTAGAATCCAGATCAATGTTACCTTGGGCAACATCAATTCTGGTTTCTTGGAACTCGACAACTAATACCCTTTCGGAATCACCAAGCACAGGGATATTTGCATTATGCGTGGCAAATATAAACTGCATATAGGGCTTTTTCTGCGCAATAGCGGTAATGACTTCGTCATAGATCACCTTATTATCAAGATCATCTTCCGGTTGATCAATGAAAATAATATCATTATCATCCTGTGTCAATATGAACAGTATAAGTGCTGATGCTCGTTGTCCAATCGAGTGTTGCCGCAACAGTTTTCCGTGATAATAAATATCTACTTTGTTTTCGACTTGTCTGCTCAACAATTCTTCATATTGATTACGAAGCTTATCTTCCATTTTTACATATTCGCCAGATGTTATGATGCTTTTCAGTTTGTTACCATCACAAATAATCCAATCTTCTATGATCGCCGTATAATCAGTGAAGGCATCACAAATAGCTTGATATTTGGTATCTGAGATTCCTGTTCCCTTGAAATCATTTTTCAGTTGAGATTTGAAACCTTCTCGATCTCCTTTGAATGTGATTTCAATTCGTAGCTCGGTTTGATTTTGATTAATACGTTCGGTTTCAGCCTTATAAGCGTTATAGGTTGTTAAGAGAGCATCATTGCGTTCTCTTGTCGCCTTAGTAAATGATGCTTCTATTTTTGATTTGGAGGAAGCTTCTTCGCTTAATTGCTTTAGTTTTTCTTTGATTTTTTGCAACTCAGCGGTCATCTTGACAAAACTATCAACATCCAAAGTCTCGTCTTTGATCTCTCTTTTAATTTCAGCGAATTCATCTGCTAAACTATCAGTTCGCTCTTTCAGACGGGATATGATGTCTTCTATACCACTTCGTTGTTTTTCAATTTCTGCAATGCAAGAACCGATCTGTGTGAGCTGAACGTCTATTAGCGACAATGCTGCGGTAACATCTTCAAATATGTCCTTATTAAAGTCACTACTGTATCCGTCCAAAGCGTTTGATGCAACAGAGTTCTTTGAAAACGCATTACGAATATCACGTAAAATAGCGTCTATTCCATTTTTTATCGCATCAAGTTTTGTGGTGTCGGTAGCGTATCCACTTTGCTTTTTTAGTTTGTCTGCTACACCTTTTTCTTCGAAAATCGAAAGTTTATGCTCAAGTTCGGTTTGCTGTGTTGTAACTTCGGTCATTTGCTGTGGAATCTTGCTCACGTCCAGTAAACGTTCTACTGTCCTGACCAATTCATTCACACAGCTATCCAAATTAGAGGGCTGACCAATTCTGCCACTAATCAATTTTTCCAACAAACCATTTTCATGATCCGCACTGCTGGATAGATCTTTTTGACCAAAATATTGCACCCCATCGAACAAGCTGATCGGATTTATATTTAAGTCATTGCCATTCTCATCAAGAACATTTATGCGTTCCCCAAATATTCGGCTGACAGAATATCGCTTGCCGTGTTTATCTATTACATTTAGTGTTGCTTTTCCGCCGGAACCAAAGACATTTTTAACGAGAGATTCTTTATATTCTTTGTCCATTTGAGCTGTGAGTCCCAAAACATATCGGACAGCTTCTAAAACAGAAGATTTTCCGCTACCTCTTATGCCAATAAGTGTGTTCAGCTCACGAGAGAACATTATTGTTTGCCCGTCGAATTTTCCGCCTTGGAATGATATTGACTCTATAAATCCATGCTTGTTATCGGGGACACTTTCGCCAACTCTGTCTCTATAGTCTTGTAAAGCAAATTTAATTGCAGCATATGAATATTCACCAATTTTCAAATATGTGCATTTATCTCCCTTGCCTATATCCGTGATGGATTTGGGATCAGAGCCCTCAACAAGAGCAGGCAAATAACCGCAACACCTCTCAAATTGAGTGAGATTATCACGTGTCCTGGATTTTTGCAAACCAAGAACACGATTTCTAAAAGGAGCAAATCCTGCCAAAGATTCAAGCAATCCGCCCTTACATTCACTAAATAGACCGCTATTCTGATCTACGTGAGCGAATACTATAAAATAATCTCGTCCGTAAGCATCTAACTGCTCAAATACATTTTTAAGGTCATACACGCTTTTTGTATTACGATTTTCGGGATTAGGGATGGTGGCGAACGCTGCTGTTAAAAAAGTTTGAATATGATTATTGCCATCTTCAAGCCATTCATCCGGATTAAACACAATTAGCGTGTGAATTCCGTTTGCTCCTTCTTTGATGGTTAATTCCACTCCTGGAAGGATAAATATATCTTGCTTTTTGCAGCCTTACGAATAGCCTTATATTCTTCTCTGTCAAATTTGTTGTGGTTTGTAATTACGCCAACATTTATATTGGCTTTTTTTAATGCAGAAACATAATCATTTATAAAAGAGTTTTGTTCGCCAGAATAAATAAATTCTTTGTCTTTACAAGTATGCAAATGAAAATCAGCACGAACATATTGCAAACCCGTTTCAAACATACCATCACCCCACTTCCTGCGTTTTTATATTATAACAATTACTCGACTACCAAACAGCCATCCTCAAATGCCGCTGGGTACGTAAGTGGTATCATCTGATTTTTGAATACCACAAAATACGCAAATACGGTTCCTTCTCCAAAGCGATCATGCAACAGCGTCTTTCCGTCCGCACAAAAACTTATCTCATCCGGCAACGATCGCAGATACGGCACTTCAACTGTTTTTGCAGGACATTCTGGAAAACTTGCTTCAAGCGCAACAACCTGTCCCTCGCCAAATGTTACATGGCGAACAATGGCACCGGCAGGAACGAGAGGTGCCTCATCGGACTTGTGCAAAACAATTCCGCTTATAATCTCTTTCGCTTTTTCAGAAACCGTTGAGTCAATATACTGTTTCCAAGCAGGAGCTTCCAGTATATCTCTACGGGATTCACATTTGAGAATTAAGTCTCTGAGCTTTTCGGGAGCTACCTTATTTGCTTCAAACATTGCTACAAAGTATTTCTGGAACTGCGCCAATGTCAGAGGAACAATATCAAGTCGCTGTTTCACGTCGCCTTTTGCGTACCAAATACCGTGTCTAAAAGTTTCGGCGGTATTGGTATCAATGTGGACAGCAATAAACATACCGTACACCGGTTTGTCATACTTCAAAACAGCATCCGACACATGACGTCTGACAGGCTCACCTTCCATAGCTTCCTGCCGAGAAGATGTGGACATTGTAACTTCGGTTAAAATGGTGAAGTCATTAAACTCGCAGTACAAATCACCCTTGCCACCACCTGCAGCCGATACAGGCATGAAGTCAGAATCCAATTTGAATCCACGAACTTCATACGGCTTATTGACCATGTGATCAATCGCCAATGCAGCACGCCATAATGTCCATTCAAGATAAGCCGGTGTTTCGTCTTTCGGAACCTCTATGGCATTATCTTCGTCGTAAACCAGTTTGCCGCCGCCCTTAATCAACAGCGTCATGTAATCACGGATTTCCTCCCACTGATTGCGCTGATCGTTTGCATACTGGATTTCATCCGTTTGGGCAAGGATGTTTTCAAGTCGCTGTCTGGCAATATTGATTTCGGCAGGCGTATTCAACGGCAAATCGGAAATATTAAACAGGATATGCCGTTCTTTCATCTGCTTGATCAGATCGTCAAGCAACGATTTTGCGACTTCTAAATTATCCGTCGGCAACGGCGCACCATTACAAAGCAATTTATACTGTTCAATAATGGGTTCAGTACTTGCCGTTGTTTTCGCAAGCTTTTCTGCCAATACATGCTTGGTAGGAACGATGATAAGACCTCTGCCTTTACGCTGAAGAACACCAGAAATACGGAGATACCGCATATTCATATCGCTGTAATCCAAGAAATTATCGGCTTTCTTATCGTAGTTTTTGCCTCTTTCTGCGATTTCCTTTTTATCAAAGGGACGTTTAGCCGGTGCAGCAGCTCTACGTTCTCTCAAATCAAGGATGTTATCGACAACTTTGCTCAGATCATAGCTCGGATTGGTGGTATGCCCCCAAAGCGCAAATTCGATTCTGCTCAGTTCAGAGGAGCCTGTGCGCTTCTCAAGCTCCAGCATGATTGCCAGCAACCACCTTAACGGAGAAAAATAGTGCATACCATCTGGCATTGGATACTGTTCTACGCTCATCGCTCGGAGATAGCACTCCTGAACCGCTGGGTATGTATCAGCTTTTAGAAACGATCTTCCAAAGGGCGTAATGTCATCCAATGCGCCGAGATCCTCTTGCCGACCGTCCTTTTTCTGAATCTGCGGATAAATCAAGCCGTTCTTGGCAAACATCAACCGCCATTTACGGGCATGACTACCCGAACTGTCCTTGCCCTCTTCATTCTGAATAATGCCTTTCTCATCAAGCAAATTCATAAACCCAAGTTCGTTTCCACGACCATGGAGATGTCCGACAAACGCAGAATTAGCAAAGACAGAGAAGCCTTCTTGAATTCGATTGGGATTGCGCAGGCCGGTATTGCCTACCAGCCATATTTTAATCTGTTCGCTCATACTGCAACCTCCAATCAATACCCAACGAAAAGGTATTCCTGTACGGAATTTCTATGTGTTTTTGCGTCGCTCTGATTTCCAAACGAATACTTATAATCAACAGGGATGACTTCTACATGCTGCTTGTACTTCGCCATCATCGCTACCATTTCATCTTGCGTAGGCAAGCTGTTAGAGGAATAGGAAACAATCAGAATACTGTTCGCAAATTTCCTAAACAGGTGATCAAACGCATCTGCTGCACCTTTGCGTGTAGCAAATGGAGTAGGATACGATTTGAACTTCTTTGTTTGAGTGTGTTGCTGAATTTCAACACCCTTCCAGTCACGGGCAAGACCTTCTACAAAATGGTATCTGCGAACATATTCATTGTCAGATAAAGGAGAGTAGTACGGCGGGTCGATGTAAATCAAATCCGCTTGTTCCACTCTTAAATCCATAGCATCGCCCTGCTTGGAACGATTGATCTGACCATTATCAAATACAGCCTTATTAACGGCCTCTGCAGCCTCCAGAAACTGCTGAGCAAGTGTCTTTTGCAAATCCTTGCGTCCATCATTGTATCGCTGTCCTGTATAGGTAAAGATACCACGGGGACGCTTCTTTATGCAGGCACGAATTAGCGCCGTCATAGCAATCGCATGTTTGTATTGATCTTTGATAGCGGCGATATTAGTGCGAAGCGTATCAATCAAATCATTTTCTTCATCGGTATAGTAAAGATCTTTGAAAGTCGATGCTACAAAATGATCCGACTCCTTATGTGCAACAAGCAATTCCTTGGCTTCCTTTAACGGCAAAGTAACAGAATTATTCTCTATCATTGCCTTGGTAAATGTTGCAGACATGGCCATATAATCATTACTGACTACAGCTTTGCCCTGTGCCTTGAACATATAGCCAACGATGCCAGAGCCGGAGAAAAGATCAACAACGGTATTCACCTTAAATTGAGAGGCAACAGACCATATTTCGGACAACAGCTTACTCTTTGAACCCATAAAACGAGTGGGTGGATAAGCTGACACCTGTTCCGGAAGGGGCTGAGGAAGCAGCTTCATTAAAGTACGCTGCTTTGGAGGAATGGTGACAATGACATCCTCGCCTTTACGAGTGCTTCCGTTGCAGGAAATATGCCGTTTCGTCTGAATGACATCAATATTGAACGGAGCATATAGCTCATGCACCAATGGATGATTGGAATTTGTTAAAATGACATAGCATCCCCGCTCATGTAATGTCATAATCATTTTTGCAAGCTCAATATGATCTTCTTCGTAAAACTGTTCTTTGGTATACCGCTTAAAATCAGCATATTCAGAAATAGGCAAATACGGAGGGTCAAGAAAAATAAAGTCACCTGGCTGAGCATAATGCTCCAAAACCAATAGATAGTCGCCGCACAAAATATCTGCTTTTTGCAGTGCTGCAGACGCTGCTCTCAGCCCATCCTCATCGCAAATCTTTGGGTTCTTGTATTTCCCATAGGGGACATTAAACTGTCCCTGCTTATTGACACGATACAATCCATTAAAGCAAGTTCTGTTCAAAAAGATTGTTCTCGCAGCAGCTTCTTCTTTGGGAAGTGTTGTCCACTCTTGGCTACGGACGGAATAAAACATCTCGGAAGTATTTTCATACAGCTTGAGGCACTGAATTACATCCTCCACATGATCAGCAACTTCTCGATACATATTGATCAGTTCGGGATTGCTGTCTGCAATGACTGCATTTTCCGGCTGCAACGCAAAGAACATTGCTCCGCCGCCAAAAAACGGCTCAATATATCGACCATAGGAGGCCGGTACTTTCGGCAAAAGATCACCTAACATCTGTGTTTTGCCGCCTGCCCATTTCAAAATTGGCTTGGCTTGAACAGACGCTATTTTTTTAGCTGCTTGTTCTGCCACTGCACTCGCCTCCTTTCATTTAATGGTGTCTTGGGTTAATTCCATAATATCACCAATGTCGCACTGTAAAGCTGTGCAGATTTTTACCAGCACATCCGTAGTGACATTTTCGTTTTTTCCTAATTTCGCCATTGAAGCATGGCTGATACCTGCCGCAGCACACAGGTCTTTCTTTTTCATATCTTTGTCAATTAACAGCTTCCAAAGCTTTTTATAACTGACTGCCATACTCTTCACTCCAATAGCATGTTCTCAATTCAAAAATCGCTGAACTAAATTCTGCGTTCACTGAAATCAAGGATAGTATAGCATAGTTCAATTCAGCTTTCAATGTGGTAATTGTAAATTCTCTGTGTTTTCGTCAAAAAGCTCGAAAAATCGCCCGCAGGATTTCTCCCACGGGCGGCGTGTTGGTCAGCCATCCAAAGGTTTGTACTCTGTTACGGTTTTCAAGTAGGTTTCTGGATCTCCGTTGAGTACCAGCTCGGCATACGCCACAGGATCATTGTAGATCAGATAGTCCAGCTCGGAACGCTGATACATATTGTCGGCAACCTCATTCTCCACGGCGGTGCAGTCGATGGAGATCAGCGTACCGTCTGACATTTTCACCTCCACACAGGCGGTATCCATATTGAACGTGCAGGACAGAATTTTCATTACGCTTGCCTCCTTAATCTTTCGGTGTTTTTCTTTGCCAGATCGCTTGCAGCCTTCCGGCGTTCTTCTGTGTACGGGGCGGTCAGCTTGAAGCCGAAGCGTCCCTTACTGACCTCAAAGGTCAAACAGCCGTTTCCATCATCGTCAATCATCCGACACTCAGAGGGATATTTCCTGGCGTACTCGGTGAGCCTGTTTTTGAGTGCGGTGTTGTAGGTACAGACCTCGACTATGCTGTCTGCCTCGTTGAAATAGACATTGGTTGTTTTCTGCTTCTTGGTAAGACCTGTTTTCATAAAACCTCCTGTATTTCGCGATTTTTCTCAGCTCATCAACTGCAAAAGTGGACTGATTTTTGAATGGGAAGCGCCCAAATGATGCGCTGTACGATTTGGACGCTCCCATTTGAAAGTATACATTTTTTCCGGCTCTACACGGGAATCAACGGACATCGTCCCTTGTGGGTGTTTTCTCTCTGTACCGAGAGAAGTAAGACCACAGATTGTTGCGGGAAATCACATCCTCGTAGGTGCGAAGTCTGCTGCGGAGCCGGTCATTTTCCTGCTCTAAATCCGCTGTGCGGAGCTTACCGCGGATGGACTTGTATTGTGCCAGTTCTGCCTTGACCGCAGAGAGTTCCGTTACCAGCGATTCGATTTTAGCCTTCAGATCGGCAATGGTTTCCTTCGCATCCTTTAGGAGCTTTTTCAGCTTGCCTTCCTGCTTTTCTTGTGCGTAGTATTTCTTTGCGGCGGTAGCCAGCGTTTCATACTCTAACTTCTCAAGCGACACCCTTGACGGCGAGAGCATAACGGGCTTGGCTTCGATTTTATCAATACCCTCAATGTCAATTTTCCTCTGTCTGGTCTTTTCAATTTTCTTATCCAGAGCCGCCGCTTCTGCTTCTTTCTGCTGTGTCTGCTCAGTGAGGTCTGCAAGACGTTCCTGCTCACGCTCCACCTTGAACTGTGTGACCGTCAGATGTTCCTCGGAGCTGCCACGCTCACCACGCTCGATGTCAGTATATCCGGCAGCTCTCATGTGATTAAAGAAATCGTCCTGCAACACAGAATAGGATTTTTCCAGAACGGGCTTGCCGGACTTGGTGCGAAGTGCCTGCCCATCTTCGTCAAGTGCCGGCTTGGAACCCCACTTCTTGCTCATGCTGACTTGCATGACACGCTCCTTAACGGTACCACGGAGAGATTCGTCCTTGCACCGTTTCGACCAGCGTATTTCTTTCTCCACAACAGGGATATAGACCACGTGAAGATGATAATGGTACACATCTTCTCCCAACGCTTCGGACATTGCCCGATTGCGTTCATCGGCGTGCATGACCGCTGACAAAATATACTGTTCGCCGCCCACAATTTCGATTGCACTTTTGTAGGCTTCGGCGTAGAATTGTTTTGCAAAGTCATAGCCGCCGTTGTTGTAGAAGTAAGCGGAATTGACATCAAAGATCAGCTCACCGAACTTCTCGGCAACGGCTTTCAGGCCACGGGTGGAGATTATTCCGTCTGCCACCATCTGATCGAACATAGCGGTGTAGTCGGCGGTGGGTGTTTTGAAATGGACATTCATACCTTTTCGTTCCGGCACAATGTCCTGGTTGACATATGCCCAGCTCCTTTGCCACATCATTGACTCTCATAAAGCTGTTCTCGTTCAATAAGCGTACCTCCTGTTTTTTGCGGTTTGGGGCTACTATTTGGTTGTGTTCATCTTGCTTTGTGCATCGCCTCCTTGTGATTCTTGATTCCTGGCATAATAATTCTTATTTCGTGTCGGATACTTTCTTGTCGCCTCC
>OLSD01002478.1_pt1 | contig 12947 bp, 10 predicted proteins | sample 1672211 | NCBI WGS metagenome assembly OLSD01 (sample SAMEA3136659, study PRJEB25190) | human gut metagenome | reverse complement strand
TATGGAAGCCAGTTTGAGTACAAACTCGAAGAGGAAAGTATAACTATATGAGTAGACCCTTGTTTGCGCTTGGGTCAAGGAATTTGTGCGCCTCATTTTAATTATACCGGTGTTTAGTTACCTTTTGCGGAGATATTCATTTTTGTTTTATAGAGGAAAGATATTTATTTCCTGTTAAATACACAAATCCGTCCGACACAATATTTGCATTTCTGATGCTCAATACTATGAGCCCGGCGCACACAAAATCTTTGGTGCGAAATTCTTGAGTTTTGAGCGTGCAGAGATAGTTTGCTGACACACAGTTGATTATGCGGGCAAGAAAAGAAATGTGCAATGAATGACGATACCAAACAAGCATCATTAGGTTGCAATAGAGCTACTTTTACACTCCAATACTGCCACTATTACCATACAATACAGCCTCTTTTACAGTATAATAGTGGCACTTTCGTACTGTAAAAGAGGCTGTATCGTTAAGCATGGGTGCTGTTTGCACGGCAAAACACCGTAAAAACAGCAAACAAAATCTCTAGAATGAATTTTTATTTTGTAACATATTTTTACTCTTTGTACGATATTTGCATGGCGGAAGAATTAGTAGTTAGGAGTTTTGACGGTTGTATTTAGAGCCTTATTATTATCTTGACTATTATTCAGGCTATCTCTTCGACAAGGAGAAGATGAAAGGCGATTTCCTTGCCTACTTCAAGAGACTGGCAGACAAGAAAAACCCCAAGTGGCAACACGTCTGTATGCACTTTCGTACCTTCACGCAAGGCAAGTGTACCTTTGGAGAGATAAACATGGACTTGTGCAACAGATTTCGTGAGTATCTGCTGACAGCACCACAGGGACTGCATAAGAACAGAAAGCTACATATCAACTCAGCAGCCAACTACTGGTCACCCGACGACAAACCGAGCGCAATCAAACTTGTTTGAATTGCCGAGGTGCGAAGGAGGAAACCAAAAGGTAACTTTCCGTGCTTCAATACATACAGCCTATCGTGACCGCAAGATAAAGGAGAATCCGAATGGCTTTTTGGAACGCTTCGAGACCATTCCGACAGACAATGAGCATCTTTCACAAGACGAGTTTATCCGCTTGGCATCCACACCATGCTCTGCTACTGCCTTGAAGAGAGCCTTTCTATTCTCATGTCTTACGGCATTGAGAAAAAGCGACATTAAGAAGCTCACTTGGGAAGAAATACAGCCATACGGCAACGATGGCGTGATGTATGTCACCACTCGAATGCAGAAGACAAAGGACATCGTGCATAACCCCATCAGTGAGGAAGCCTGGAGCTGATAGGCTATTCACCAGAGAAACATGACAATTTATCCGATTTGGGCACAATAATGCAGCGTGTATAAACCAACCTAATAATGCAAAGCATAAATTATTGCTTTATAAAGCTATTGCTTTCATCAAGCACATGTTTCTCTAAGTCATAAAAGAGAAAGAATTGGTCTTGTATTTCTATTATGAATTTGCATCCATTCATATTCTTACCATTAAAATTTTCGACGCTACATATGCACATATCTCCTCCACCAGTATCCCATCCTGTTCCATGACAAACATAGAAATGGCGCATAAATGACCTTAAAAGATCAATATTTTTAATCTTTAAATCTTTAGCATAGAATTCAATTCTTTGTGGATAATTTTGGATTCTATCTTGTACGCTATATATGTAGTTGTCAATTTTTTCAACAAGTTCCTTAAATTTTGCCCTTTTCTTCACATCTTGCATTTCGTATGCATCGTATCGTTTTGCCCACATTGAATATGCATTATATGAAACGGAGAGAGAAAAATAAGAAAGATTCCAGTTTTCATCGAAGTAAACATCAAAAGATGGTGAACAGAGACCATTGATATGGTTCAACATGACAGCGTAGTCTGTTCTACTACATTGCATATCTTCTCTATATCCAAACTTTTCTATTTCCACTTTTTTGTTAAAAGGAGCAGTTATGTTATGATTTAAAAGATGTAGGGTGATTTCATCGTTTATAATATCCCAATTCTTATCTAAATAGCCTTTGACTTCTTCTGTTTTCTTAAAGACATAACATTTCTTATACACATCGTCATATATCTTATTTAATTGTTCGTGTCTGTCATATTGACTTGAAACAATTGAATCGGTTATCTTTTCGTCAATATCCGAACATATAATATAAGACATATCTTCTTTCTCTTCACAATATAGTATATAACAGATTGAACAAAAATGTAGTCGTTCGTTTACACAAGAGGGCATTTCGATATTCTCAAAAGGCTCTGTAATATCACGTTGTCTAATGTAAAGTCGTTCGCCACCTTCCTTGTTTGCACGTTTGCAAAGAGTTGCTAATATGATATGGGCATTCTTGATAAAAACAGAACAATCCCTTTTATTACTATGCAAAGATGTGGGATGTGTATTATTGTTGTTTGTTGGAATATTTGAAGAAACGACATGATTGGCTGTAATCTTTCCTGTAATTTTTGCTTCTTTATGTCCGTATCCTCCAGGTTTTTGAACATTGAGTATTTTCTTTCCTAATTTTGCATATTCTATTGTGTAATAATATTCTAGCTTATCTGCTTCTTCTATGCTCGTATAGTCATGTAACATTGTAAATTCGGGAATAAAGCCAGTATGACGCTTATGTTGAAAGACCTCTGAATGACGGTCATTGAAAAGATGGTCGCCAATTCGTCTGTCATAATCATTGGCTGTGCCTACATAGCAATATCCGTCCTGTTCAAACATTGCCAAATACACACAACGAATTTCGTTTCCATTATCATCAAAATGTTTAGCCATAAACAGTATTTTATCATCAACTTTTTATAATCCAGAGTTAAAATCCAATGAGATAATTTTAGTATTTCTTTCACTTGGATTCAATTCGCCTACATATATTGTTAGTATTTCTAAATTATAGGGTTTATTAAGCCATGTAAATTCATAGTCTTGTGTTGTGAAAATACACAAAACTCCGATGTGAGAATTAAGTTTGCTCACATAATCTCTCAATTGTGAAGTGTATGCCTTTAAGTTTTTATTAGAAGCCTTATTCGTGATGTATTTAACTTCAATGATATAAGAATTCTTGTCTTCATCAGAAAAAAGAAAATCAGGCTGTCCATTGGATATATTCTCTTCTCTATGAACGATATACCCACTATCAAACAAGTATAGAGCTAATTTGTTTTGAACATCTCTTTCTACATAACGCTTGAGATAAGGAGATTCAAATCGCATTGTCCTGTTTTTGAATCTATCCAAAACGTATAATAAAGAGACGTTTTTTCTTAGTTCATCTATAACATAGTCACACAAAGGTTTTATTACATCTGTTTTAAAAAGCATTATTCTTTCTTTGAGACTATAATCTTTTTTTACATAGCAGATCCATGCCGCATCGTCATAGAAGTCAACTATAGAATTTGAAGCAAAAGAATAATCCAAATAATGCAGTACATAAGATATATAGCATTTCTTATCTTGAGCTACACGTTTTATTACATCAAAACCATCTAATTTGTTATAATCTTCTATTGTTTCCTTATTATAAGGGCATTCTTTCTTTAGATTTAATAGTATGTCTTTGACAATACTATAAGAATACAAATATGACACAAAATGCATTGTACTATAATAAAGCATTTGGTCTGATATTGATTCACAATAACGTGAATAATATGTTTCTATATCATTTATTACTCTTTTTATATACATTATTTACAAAGTTTGAATGATAAAAAATAATCTGTAAATGATTTTATATTACTTACAGTTATATTTCATCAAGATATTCACTTATCGTTTCTTTTTCATTTAGCTTTGAATTGAATGAATCTTTGTATTGAATTTTGATACATTTCAAATCACTTATCTCAATATAAATTGTGCCACCTTCAGTCTGATATTTGTCAAAGTAACAGCATTTATCCTTTGCTACGCCTTGCAACTCAAAGCCATCTCCCTCATAATATGGTTCAAGAAAAGTTCTACCTGAGTCTATACATTTATATTTAGTTCTATATGATTTCACAATATTCTGGAATTCAGACTTCAATCCATACCAAGATTTTTCTTCGTCAAAGAAAATACTAACCTTGTAAATATTATTTGACTTTGGTGTTGCATGTAACATTATTGTAGAATTTCGATTTATAAATTTCCCAGACAATGCATAACCTTCCTTACGAATATCAAGCAGTTCAAAACCTTTCTTTTGAAGATTCAACATAGCTAAATCTACTGCATTGTTTAATTCTATTCCCATGAATTTTATATGCGTTTTTGATTCTTGAACAAAACGAATAGAATCCTCTATGGCTTTTTTCCGTTCTTGTTCTTTCCTTGCTATCTCACGAGTATGTTGAATAGAATCATTTATATGCTGATATTTTGATTTTAACGCATTTCGATATGTTTCTATCATTTTGTTTATATCATCACCTTGTAAATTTGTTACATTATAATTCTTCAATTGTTTATTTATTCTTTTGTTACAATCTTTTGATAACACTAAATAGCAATTGGAGTTATTCGTTAAAAATCTCAGTATCTTATTCTTATAATCATAACTATAAATCAATTTTATGGGAATAGATTCGGTGTCTCAACATTAACATTCTCATAATGAACAAAAATATCCTTGTCTTTATCGCTATGTCCCCAGAAATCATAAGCACGTGCTATAGTGCTTTCAATTCCTATAATATCTTGTGCCTTAACAGAAATATTCAATAGGAATAATGCAATTGTAAATGCAAATTTAGTCTTTTTCATATCGATGTTTTTTACAATACAATTAATTTTTCAAGAATAATATAAAAGAAGTGAGACCCCATCATATCCTGCTCACCTGTGAGGCCTTCGACTGCCCAATAACGAACCAAGATAGATAAAGCCTCACCTTGAACGTATATCGGGTTACGATAATACGAATCCAAGGGAGCACCTTCTCTACTTGTCCTCGTCATTGGTTTGTGAAGTTGTCGAAGTTTCACAGGGTCGGACAAAGTATGGAATGCACTTCCAAATTTACATTATGTCTGCAAACGCTTTGATTGCGAATGCGCTACAAATATACAAAAAATCCGTGATAATAAATACTTTATAGGCTGTTAGTTGCATAAAACAGATTTTTTAGTCTAATTATGCCATTATAATGACCGAAAACATCAGACAATATGTAAAAACCATAGTGCATGATACAAGAAACCGTGTCAACGATGGCATGAAATGTGTCGGTAAGGGTTTGTGGCATGAAGATTATATAATTCATTATCGGAAGACGGCAGAAACAGCGTTTCTTGCATTACTCCATACGGTATGGTGCAAGAAACGCTGTTTTTGCGACCAAACCCCAAGGAACGAGTAAGGAAACAACGTGTATGACTGAATCCATGAGAATTATTATCGGAAACAATGTAGTGGTGGCATAAACAATCTGTTTAACGCAACAGAAACGGAGTTTCCACAGTATTCATCTTAAACCTTTTATCAAACTATGAGCGAAATAGGAACTCTTAGCTTGGAGCGTCTAAACAACGGTGCACATTTTCTGTTCATTTCAAACGTGTTGGCACGTGCTGAGGCCGATGCGAATGTAAAGAGTAAGCTCAGCGCACAGATTGTCTCGTTAAAGACTGCCAAGGAACACGAGGACGAGGACTTGAAAGTCTCGCAAAAAAGTATGCTGACCGATGATATCGCTACAGCCGATGCTGAGCGTGACGGATTTTACAGCGGTTACAAAAAGGCAGTTAATGGCTTCAAGAATCTGCCTGTAGAGAACATGGCAAAAGCAGCAAAGGTACTGACGCAACACATCAAGGACTATGCCATCGACCCAAAGATGCAACTTGATAAGGAAACGGGATTGTTGATGAATTTTATCGATGACTTGGAGAAGAAGTATTCAAGCGAGGTTCAGACACTTTCACTTGGTGCATTCGTTACAGCTCTGAAAGCAGCCAACGAAAAAGTACGCACATTGACAGCAACACGCACAGACGAACGTATGGCAAAGGCTGTTGGTGCATTAAAAGCATCACGCAAGGCAAGCGATGAGGCTTACCGCCAGCTGGTGAAGTTTGTGAATGCTTATGCTTTGATAGAGGGCGACAGCAAGTATCTTAGCTTTATTGACTATGTGAATACGGAGATTGTTCACTACAAACGCGAAGTTATAGGTCAGAAGTCTGGCTCTGCTCAGACAAGTGGTACTACTGGAGGAACTACAGGTGGAGGTTCTGCTGGAGGCTCAACAGGAGGTACGACAGGAGGTTCTACTACTGGCGGTACAACTCCACCGAGTGGTGAAATTGACGGCTAAACAAACTTTGTTACATTTCCCAATCCCATTAAGTGTATATTATTGTGATAGTATTTAATGGAATTTTTATTAGGATAATTTTACTATTCACTAATGTTTCGACAAATCACAATACCTTTCCCAACTGCATACTTACTATTACAACAATGTAGGGCATAAGTATGGCTTGGCAAGATGTCAAAGAATTCATTTTTGCACACGGCTCTTTCATTTAAGATAAAAGTAGAGACATAGTATCCCTTACCCGGTTCATTACGAATCGGGGCAACTTGATAATGCTGTATATCAGAATGTTACGCTTCTGTCAAAAATCTAAAATTCATTATTTTTGGCATAGGAAACGCAAAAGTCTGGTAAAACTCATAGATACATATCTCATAAGTTCAGCCATGCCCTTTTTCTTGTCAGACCTTTTTTTCCGAAGTCTTTTCCATATCGAGAACACGGAATGGACTATTCTTTGTATGGAGTCAAGATTGCGGGCAGCTTTTGCCGACTTGCGTTTTATCCTGTCTTGCAGCAAATTGAAATCCAGTGCCCAATGCATGCTTTCTATCGACCAATGGTTTCGCACCAATGAGCCCAATGCCGGGGTGCTCGTTGGCAGACTGCTCACATACAGCCTCTTTTCAGAGGCATGTGCGCCAGATTTCTTTCTTACCGTTTCGGATTCATATTCTATAATCGTCATGTTCCCTCCCCACTTTTCCTTGTCTGCTATGATGTCAAGACCGTCAAAGACGCGATAAGTTCGGGTCTCTATTCTGCCATGCCCAAATTCCGGCCCCTCTGTGTAAGAATATGCCGGAGCGCACTCTTTGAGCCTGTCTTCCACGCCATAACGCAGAGATGGTTGATTTGCTTTCAGTTCTATCAGAAAATCACCCCCATTCTCCCTGATTCTGTCAATGATATTCTTCTGCATAGACATGGCGTCTGCTGTGACTATCTTTCCTGATATATTGATCTTGTCGATAAGCCGCGGTATTGCCTTTATCTCATTACTTTTCTCGCTGCAGGCTTCGGTAGCCAATGTGATTCCTGTGTTGTAGGAATAGGCTGATACAATATCCGGACTACGCCCGTTGTCCAGCACGGTGCCGCGCTCGGCTTTGCCATCCACGCAGATTATCTCCTTGCCGCAATCGTTTTTGAGCAGTTCACCGTGAAAGACTTCTACAAACCGCCGCATCCTGTCTGCCATGGCCAGATCGTCAATGCCGTTATCCACACGGCAAAGAGTTGCTTCGGAAGGGACACCGTTCCTTAACATACCCATTTTCCGGAATTTATCAAGATTGTATCTGCCGAACTCCATTATCTGGGCACGTCCAATGCACCCCGACGCACGTCCAAGTATTATCAGCATGATGATGTCATCAAGTCTGTGACGAATATTTCCTTTGCCTGACCTTCTGAAATCAGAGATGGAGGAGGAAAATTCCTTCAGTCTATACAAAATACTACCTCGTGATCCGAATTTATTTACTACTTTTGTAATCTGATTGTGTGCATCCGCTTCAATCGAAAGAACTTGGTCGAGTGGCTTGATTTCATTCATAACTTTTTGATTATCAACTATAAAGTTACAAAAAATCTGCCATTCGACCTATTTATTCAAGCACTTATTTCGCTGAAAATCAAAGAAATCCGTATCATGCGGGAGCATATCTGTCAATCATCGAATCGCCACATGAATCATGAACCGTGCGGGCAAAAAGTGCCCTCACCATCCAAGGAAACAATCGCTATAAAATAACAACATTTTTAAGTGAGCAACGAAATCTTAAATGAAAGAGCCGTGTCCAACTATTTAGCAGTTCAGATTACAAAGTTGCGAATGTGCGGAAAAATTTGTAAATTTGTAGGTTAATTGCCCACAATGGGTGGGCTTCTCTAAAATCAGAATCCAACAATAATGGCTGAAGAACTTGAATTGAAAGATAGCGCACAACAACCCAGCGACAATGGCGGTTACGAAAAACTGGTCACCCTCACCCCGCGTGAGCATATCCGTCTGCGCCCTGGTATGTATATTGGCAAACTTGGCGACGGCTCGCAAAGCGACGATGGCATATATGTGCTCATCAAGGAGGTGATGGACAACAGTATCGACGAATTCAACACCGGATTCGCCAAGCAGCCCATCATCAGCATTGATGTGGAAGATGGCAGCGTCACTATCCGCGACTATGGCCGTGGCATTCCGCTTGACCAAGTGAAGGACGCATCAAGCAAAATGAACACCGGCGGCAAGTACGACTCAAAGAACTACAAACGCTCTGTGGGTCTGAACGGCGTGGGTATCAAGGCTGTGAACGCACTTTCAAGTTACTTCTACATTCGCTCCACACGCGACGGTCAAAGTGCCTCTGTCACCTATGAGCAGGGGCTTGTGGTGGAAGAAAGTGGCATCGTGCCCGACCCAAATGAAGAAAACGGCACATTCGTGAAATTCACCCCCGATGCCACCATCTTCAAAAACTACGAGTTCCGCAACCATATCATCGAGGCGATGATTAAGAACTATTCGTTCTTGAACACCGGACTCACGCTGATTTTCAACGGCAAACGCTACCATTCACGCAACGGCCTCAGTGACTTGCTGAAGGAAAACATGACCAACGACCCTCTCTACCCCATAATGCACTTCCGTGGCGAAGACATCGAAATCGTGGTAACACACGCAGCACAGGTGGGCGAGGAATTCTATTCGTTTGTCAACAGCCAGCACACCACACAGGGTGGCACGCACCAAACTGCGTTCCGCGAGGCGGTGTCGCGCACCATCAAGGAGTTTTACGGCAAAAACTTCGAATACAGCGACATTCGCAACGGTATGGTTGCCGCCATCAGCATCAAGGTGGAGGAGCCTGTGTTTGAGTCGCAAACCAAAATCAAACTCGGCAGTAGTGTGATGTGGAAAGACGGTCCTACAATCTACAAGTTTATCAACGACTTCGTGAAAAAGGAACTTGACGACTATCTCCATAAAGATGCCACCACCGCCGAAATCATGCTGAAGAAGATTCTGGCAAGCGAGAAAGAGCGTAAAGCCATTGCCGGCGTGACAAAAGCCGCTCGTGAGCGTGCCAAGAAAGTGGCGCTCCACAACAGCAAACTGCGCGACTGCCGTGTGCACTTCAACGACACACGCGCACCGAAAGACAACGACCGCCGCGAGGAAACTTCCATCTTCATCACCGAGGGTCTGTCGGCAAGTGGTTCTATCACCAAAATCCGTGATGTGGAAACTCAAGCCGTGTTCTCGCTTCGTGGTAAACCGCTGAACACCTACGGACTGGCAGCGAAAAAGGTGGTGGAAAACGAGGAATTTGCACTGCTGCAAGCTGCTCTCAACATTGAGGACGGCATCGACGGACTACGCTACAACAAGGTGATTGTGGCTACCGATGCCGATGTCGATGGTATGCACATTCGCCTCTTGCTGCTCACCTACTTCCTGCAATTCTGCCCCGAACTGGTGAAGACCGGGCACCTCTATATCCTTCAAACGCCACTTTTCCGTATTCGCAACAAGAAGGAGGCGAAGCGCAAGAGCGGTGGAAAGGAGTCGAAAAAGACGAAGCCCGAAACTTACTACTGCTACAACGACGAGGAACGCATCACTGCAATCAACAAACTTGGCGACAAGGCGGAAATCACACGATTCAAAGGTCTTGGTGAAATCGACCCTGAGGAATTTGCCGACTTTATCGGTCCTGAAATGAGGCTCGACCGCGTGCATCTGCGCAAGGAAGACACTGTAAACAAATTGTTGGAGTTCTACATGGGCAAAAACACCATGGAGCGCCAGGAATTTATCATCGACAACCTCGTGATTGAAGACGAGGAAGATATCACACTGCATTAATCACCTAACACTGCATAGCGATATGGCAAACAAGAGAATCGCCCTTTTTCAAGGCTCATTCGACCCCTTCACCCGTGGTCACGAATCCATCGTGATGCGCGCCCTCTCGATTTTCGACGAGGTGGTGATTGCCGTGGTTCACAATAGCCAAAAGCACGGCTTCCTGCCTGTGGATTTACGTGTGAGGCTCATTGAAGATGCGTTCAAGGGCGAAAGTCGAGTGAAAGTGGTGTGCAGCGAGGGCTTGACGGTGAATATCGCCAAAGAGGTGGGCGCTTGCTGTCTGCTCCGTGGCGTGAGAAACACCATCGATTTCGAATACGAGAAAGGCAACGCCGAGGTAAACTTGCGCCTGTCGGGAATCGAAACCGTACTGCTCTACACCTCACCAGCCACCAGCCACATCAGTTCCACCATTGTTAGAGAATTGCTAAAATTTGACAAAGAAATAAAGGATTATATGCCTGAGCATCTCAGCACCGAGATGCTGGAAAAAGTGAAAACTTTTAAACCATAGGCATACAAATCAATCTACACTCAATAAAAACCGTATAGATATGAAAAAAAGACTTATCTGTTTCGCATTTGCGGCGTTGACCATCACTTGCATGGTGGGCCAACGAATGCCTGCCAACTTGCAAAAACTGCTCAACGCAGAGTATGCAATCAATGCGCTCTATGTCGATTCCGTGGATGAAAAGAAACTCGTGGAAGACGCGATCGTGGGTATGCTCGAAAAACTCGACCCTCACTCCGCTTTCACCACCGCTAAGGAAACCAAGGAATTGGAAGAACCACTTCAGGGCGAATTTTCCGGTATCGGCATACAGTACAACATGAAGCAAGACACGCTTTATGTGATTCAAACCATTGTGAACGGTCCATCGGAGCGTGTGGGCATTCTGCCTGGCGACCGTATCATTTTTGTGAACGACACCACCATTGCCGGTGTGAAACTCAAAAACACCGACATTCAGAAAAAACTCCGCGGCAAAAAAGGCACAAAAGTGACTGTGAAGGTGAAGCGCGGCTCAAATCCAGAGTTGATTACCTTCGTGATCACTCGCGATCGTATTCCATTGCACAGCGTAGATGCAAGCTACATGCTCGACAGCAAAACCGGCTATGTGAAGATTTCAAGTTTCGGCGCAAAAACCTACAAGGAAATGATGGACGCGCTGAAAAAGTTGAAAAAGGAAGGTATGAAGCAGTTGATTATCGACCTATCCGACAATGGCGGCGGCTATATGGACGCGGCTATTCAGATGGTGAATGAATTTCTCGATAAGGACCAGATGATTGTATATACCGAGGGTAGCAACTCGCCTCGCAACGAAGCGAAAGCCAACGGTTACGGCAATTTCAAAGATATAAAACTGGTGGTGTTGATGAGCCAGTATAGCGCAAGCGCGTCTGAAATCTTCGCTGGTGCCATTCAAGACTGGGACCGTGGTTTGGTGATTGGCCGCCGCTCGTTTGGCAAGGGCTTGGTGCAACGCCCCATCAAGTTTGAAGACGGCTCAATGATGCGCCTCACAGTGGCACGCTACCACACCCCATCTGGCCGCTGCATTCAGAAGCCTTACACCAAGGGCAACAAGAAAGGCTACGACGAGGATTTGCTCGACCGCTACAACGCTGGCGAATACTACAACATCGATAGCATTCAGTTCAACGATTCACTCAAATACTCCTCGCTGGTGAAAAAGCGCACCGTGTATGGCGGTGGCGGCATCATGCCTGATGTGTTTGTGCCGGTCGACACCACTGAATACAGCAAATATTACCGCGACATGCTTGCCAAGGGCGTGATTTACCAATTCGCGCTCGACTATGTGGACAAGCACCGTGCCGAACTCAAAGCCAACTACAAGAGCGTGAAGGATTTTGATGCGAAATTCCACCTTACCGATGCCGACATGAAAGACTTCATCGCTGCTGGTGAAAAGGAAAAGGTGAAATACAACGAGGAGCAATACAATATCAGCAAGAATGTGTTCCACACCTTCCTGAAGGGTTTGATTTGCCGCGATGTGTTTAGCGACGACAGTGCCTATAGCATTATCGTGAGCCACAGCAACAAGGATTTGCAAGAAGCGCTACGCCTCATCAACGACGACGCTCGATATAACACCCTGCTCACCACCGGCAACACCGAATACGAAAAAATTGCCGCCAAGCACAAAGCAAAAGCAGCACAAAAGAAATAATCCCCACATCACATAATACAAGTAAGGGACGCGATAAACGAAATCGCGTCCCTTACTGTTTCTTCGGTTCAGTGGAAAACTTCAGGAGATAGATTATGCATTGTTGCCGAATCATGAATGGAATCAAAAAACAAAAACACAAAAAACAGCCTTAGAGCAAAGTGGAATGCTTCGCATTTGGCGATGCGACTGTGCGCTTGGCGTCATTAGAAACAAGTTTCCATGCCGCCAACCACACAATCCATCCGCCACCCTCTTACGAGGGTCTTCCACTTTACACCAAGGATAAAAACCACTCGCCGTTTCACGGCGAAAAACCCCTGATGATAACATGATTTCTTGGTAAAAAGCCGCATCAAATTTCTCAAAACGATTTTGCATGGTAGGGACGCGATACTTCGCGTCCGCGTCAAGTGGTTGATATTCAATATGGTATTACAATTATGGGCGGACGTGAAGTATCGAGAGCACTGAAAAAGTCCTGTTTTTTTAAGATCAAAACGAAAAATG
>OLSD01002469.1_pt1 | contig 12963 bp, 13 predicted proteins | sample 1672211 | NCBI WGS metagenome assembly OLSD01 (sample SAMEA3136659, study PRJEB25190) | human gut metagenome | reverse complement strand
AATGATGATGATTTACGAAGGATGCCGCTCCATCTGGCTGAGTCTATTATGCCCAGGAGGGACACAAAAATGCCACAGGTCAACGGTGATAACCTGCTGCATCAGCAGATCGTCAAGCGCACCATCGAGGCCCTGCAAGCGCAGGACGAGGCTTTTGCGATAGAATATGAAACCGCCAGCGATGCCGACCTCATCGCCTATGTGCGGCAATGTGTCGATGCATCCTATACGCCAGCGCCCTGTGAGATCGTGGGTGGTGCGTACATTGCCCAACGCTTCGGCAACTGGTCTGCGGCGCTGAAGGCCGCAGAGCTGCCTTCACAGTACAAGCCGCCGCGGGAGCATCACTATCCCCGCTATGAGCAGGAGTACCAGCGGCAGGAGGTGCAGCTCTTGCAGGAACGAAAAGCGAAACGGCAGGCCAAGGCCGATCTCGTCGCTCAACGCAAGAACCGCGACAAGGCCCGCGCCGCCGCCAACGCCGCGAAGAAGAATGAGAAAAAATGACGGGTGTATCGACTGATACACCCGTCATTTTTCGTTGTCACTTAGTGAGCAGACCGCCCACCAACACAAAGTAGTCCGGCGCTTTGCCATCCCTGCCCCACAGCATGGGCAGGTGGAAGTAGTGCTGCAAACAGCCCTCCACATCGCCGCCCAGCGCCTCGATGGAGTAGCGCAGCAGCCCCGGTCTGCTGCAAGGACGTCCCTGTGCCTTTTCGCACACCTCGCACTGGTCGCAGGTGCCCGCCAGCAGCATCTGGCTCCCCGGCGTTTCCCTCTCCCACCGCTGAAGCTCTTGCCGGTACAGGCGCTTTTCCTGCTTCAGTGCCGCCACCGCCTCGTCCAGCGGCTGCTCCGGCACATCCGCCTGTAAGATGCGGGCATACAGCCGTAGTCCCCTGTAGCTCCGCCAGATGGTCATGGGGTCAAAATCGAAAGGCGGGCACGTCCAGCGGGTATTGTAGCTGCCGCACTGCTGGCAGAAAGGCAGAAACTTCTCCACACGGACGAAGTGTGTCACGAATTCTTCTGCGCTTGTCTCCGCCGTCATTTCGCGGACATGGTATTGGAACGCCATCTCAGACACCTCCTCGGCTCGGTGCCGACAGTATAGCACATGGCATGATCTTTGTCATCTCGCGTCATGGGCAGCGGAGATCTGTTTTGTGGTCAGTTCTGTCGGATGCAGCAGCACCAGCGACTTGTGCTGCCCCTCGGCGTAGGCCAGCGCTTTGTCCTCCGCGCTGGCTGCGGCCGGCGTGTCCCTGTCATAGACCGCCAGCACCATGTCGGCCAGGTCGATGATCTTCTTGTAGGCGTGGAGCTGCGCGTCCGGCGCGCCGACCTCGCACACGGCGGAAATGTAGGTGCATTTCTCCAACACATCAAAGTAACGCTCTCGCAAGTAAGGAGCCCACTTGGTAGCCTGCTCCTCATGGGGCGTGTAGCAAATGAGCATCAGGTCATGGTCGGTCGTTGCCCGCAGGCCGTTGACGATCTCAGCGGCGTACAGTCCCACACCGCAGTCACAGGCCACAAGGAACTGCGACACACCATTCTGGCGCAGCACCATGATCTGCTGCGCCAGTTCCATCTTCATTTTGCCGCAGGACTCATCTTCTTCATCGAAGCCCCACGGAAAGCGTAGGGGATGCTGCCCCATGACCGCACAGCGCACCGGCTTGTCCATTTCCATCGTTCACCTTGTCTGCAACAATATATCTTTGTCTTATTAGGAAAGCATTTGATTGTTTTAGATTATACTATTGTCACCATCTCGTGTCAAACGCTTTCTATTTCAGACAGAAAGTGGCGTGGAGAAACAGTATAATTTACCCATACCACGAAAGGCAAGGACATTCCGCATGAGTAAAACTGTTTCGTTCAAAAACAATGACCGCTTTATCCAAATCGGCATTGCCATCGTCACCCTCCGCAAGCTGCGTGGAATGTCGCAGGAAAAGCTGGCGGAGAAAGCTGGTATCAGCCGTTCACTTCTAAGCGTCATCGAAGCGCCCGGAACGGCACACAACTTCACGCTGGATGTGTTCTTCGATATTGCGGATGCACTGGAAGTTGATCCTGCCGATCTCATCAGCGCGTCTATGATCCCCGACAAGATGCTGAAAGGCCGGAAGTCTTAAACATGAAAAAAGCAGGGCAGAGGAATTTCCTCTGCCCGCTATTCATCTGTGTACCACACCGGCCTTGCCGCTGTCTCGAAGCCGGTTCGGTGGGAGATGGCCACGCCATCCGTGCCGGAGGCACAATGCACCACCAGCAGGCGGCCCAGCCAGTCGCGGCCTGCGGCGATGCCGACGTGTTCATCCTCCGGATAGAACAGCAAGTCCCCCGGCTGTACTTCGTCCCACTCTATGTCCACGCAGTTGGCGTGTTGCTCTGCTGCTCCACCGCCCTGCCCGATGATGTAGCTGCCGCCGCTGGCGTTGTAAAACGCCCAGTCCACGAAGCCGGAACAATCAAGGCCGTAAGGCTGCTCCGTGCCGGTGCTGTCGCTGCCCTCGGCTGTGACCTCCGTCAGCTCGCCCCAGCGGTCGTCCCAGCCCAGCACCAACGATTTGCCGCCCCAAAAGTAATCAACTTTCTCCACCAGCGCCAGCGCATAGGTGACAACCATGCGCCGCTCCATAGAGAGATCGTCCGGCAGGCGCTCCCACACCTCCATAGCTTCGCCGGTGGGCTCCATAGTGTGACTGTCCACGAGAACACCAGCCGGTGACAGCGCCGCCGCAACCGCGATTACCGGCAAGGCCAGCAGCAGGAACAGCACCACACCGCCGCCCGCTGCGGCTATCGCCTTGATACCGGCACGGACGGTCTTGCCCACCACCTGCGCCATCTGCTCCAGCCGCTGCCCCGCTTTGCGGGCGGCGGCTTTCGTCTGCTGGAGCATCTGCCGCTGGGCGGCGCGCTGGGCGTGTTGCTTTGCCCGCTGTTGGGCGGCGGTCATGGCAGTGCGTGGTGTCTCTGCTGCCGTGGTACTCTGCGCTGCGGCGGTCTGCTCCGTTGACCGCCACATATCCCGTTGCCGCACCTGCGCCGCCGTTGTCTCCTGCCGCTGCCGTGCCTTTTGGGCGCGGTATTTGTGCAGGGCATATTTCCGCTGAAGCTGCCGTGTGGCACGGAGGGTCAGACGGGCGGCGTCCACCGCACTTTGCTTCACCTGCTCCGTGGCATACTCCACAGGCTGACGCTGGTGCTGGGTCTGCCGTTCCTGCTTCTGCTGGACGTAGTACCGCTGCAGGATACGCACCGCCGTGCGGGGTATGGCGTCTTTCTGCCGCGTTTTCGGCTGCTCCATAGTGGCACGGGTCTTGACGTCACGCATTTTGTTCCCCCGGCTTGGTGGTCATCAGGCGGTACAGCTCCGTGTCGCGGGGCAGCTCATTGATGAAAGGCACAAGACAAGAGCCCACCTTGATCAGCCCGTGGCCTGCCGGTGCGTCGCTGACGTAATCCATCTGCGCATCGCTGGCATCCAGCAGCTTGGCCAGCTCAGCACGGTCGGTGGGTGCCTGGTTCAGCAGCACCAGAAACTCGCTGTTGGCGAACATCAGCCGCGCCGTGTCGGACAACAGACACTCCTCCACATTCTGCGTAATGCCGGTGAGGGTGGCGTAGTATTTGCGAAACCTCTTCCAGCATTTATACAAAAACTCACTGGAATAGTTATTGATGGCGCTCTTGCCGCCCACGCCGGGGCTGGCGAAGAACAGATAGATCTCGTCAATGTAGACGTGGGTATACCGTCCCTGCTGCCGGTTGCGGATGACGCGGTTGAGGATGCTGTCCAGCATCACCAGCAGACCGATGGGCTTGAGGTTTTCACCCAAGTCCTGAATGTCGTAGCAGATGATGCGGTTGCGGGTATCGATATTGGTCTGGTGGGCGAACACGTTCAGACTGCCGGTGGTGAACAGCTCCAGCGCCAGCGCGATCTCATGGGCGACAGGCTCCTTCTGCCGCATGAGGTCGTCATAGAGGTCTTTCAGCGTGGGCGGGTCGCCCTCGTATTTACGGATGTACTTGCGGTAGATGTTGGCGGTGCAGCGGTCAATGATGGACTTCTCCTTTGCGCCGATCTCGCCCGCGCCCATGAGCTGTTCGCACAGGGACATGATGAACTCGCTTTTCAGCACCAGCGGATTGCGCCCGTCGCCATACTCCTTGGAGATGTCCAGTGCGTTGACATAGCTGCCGTTGGAGGCAGAGATTGTAATCACCTCGCCGCCCAGGGCACGAATCAGCGGGCCATACTCCCGCTCAGGGTCTACCACAATAATGTCGTGGTCGGTGTTCAGGCCCACGAAGCCGATCTCCTGCTTTGCCATCATGGACTTGCCGCTGCCGGACACGCCCGTATACAGACCGTGACCGTTGAGCATCGCGTCGCGGTTACAGATGATGAGGTTGCGGGACACAGCGTTGACGCCGTAGTACAGGCCACCGGTGTCCATGATCTCCTGCGTCTTAAAGGGCAGCAGCACAGCGGTGCTCTCCGTGGTCAGCGTCCGCATGGCGTCGATACGCCGCAGGCCGTAGGGCAGCACCGTGTTCAGCGCGTCCTCCTGCTGGTGCTTCATAGTGGCAAACTGACAGCCGTGGGAACGGCCAATGGCAGACAGTGCCTCCGTATCCTGCTCCAACTGCTCCTCGCTGTCGGCAAGGTGGGTCAGCGTGACCAGCGCGTACATCATCCGCTGGTCACGGGCGGTGAGATCGTCCAGAAACTCCCGTGTTTCCTTCCGCATCTGCTCCAGATCATAGGGGATATTGGCGGAGAAATTGTTATGGTGGTTCTGCCGCTGCTGCCAGCGGGTGATGTCGCTCTCCACCGCCATGATGCGCCGGTGCATCTCCGATACAGCCTCGTCTGTGGCCACCGGCACAATGTCGATGGACAGCATCATGTTCCGGGGGTAGTCCATCAGCTCGGTGATCATGGTGTCCTTGATGAAGCTGGCGTACTCCCGCAGGAACAGCGTGCGGCCCACACGCTCGTCCACGGCGTAGTGGTCATGGAAGAATTGCAGCGTTTCCGGCGCGATGGCGTCGCGGAAGTCGTGGCCGCGCCGCTGGGCGGTTTGCAGGTCGAAGGCGAAGGCCGATTCCTGCCCCACGCGGAAGAAGTCGTGGAACAGCCGCAGACGCTCGTTGAGGGTGATTTCCCGTATACCGGAATCCATGCGGCCGAGGCCAGCGGTCCGATCGGTTCCCACGCGGGCGAAGAAGGTGCGAGCCTCCTCGATACTGCGCTTGGCAACGGACACGGTGATGTACTTCTCCTGCACCAGATTGTTGCTGCCGCTGGCCTTGTCCAGCAGAATGTCGTTGTACTCGCGGCGCATATAGTCGCGGCCATCCTGCCGGTAGGCCATCAGGAGATTCCGGCTGAACTCCCGCCGGTTGAGCTGGCGGTTCACCAGCGTCAGCTTGATGCCCGCGTCGATGGGCAGGCTGTTGAGAACGCCGCAGTAGCCCAGAAACAGCTCCATTTGCTTTTCCGGCGAGGCCACGGCATAATTGATGTCAAAAAAGCGCCAGGTCTTGGAAAACCTGCCGCTTACTTGAAAAACGCCGTCTTTATAAATGCGCTTGATGGGGATGGACTGCTGCACGCTGCGTGGGATGCGAAAGGCGTCCCGTTCCGTGCTGCGGCCCTTGAATAGTTTTCTCACTTCTTGTCCTCCTTCTCCCAAAGGTCATATAGGTAATTCTCGCTGTGCCACATCCGCCGACCAGCCAGCAGAAAGTTGGTCTTGCACCACGCCCACAGAAATTGCTCCAGCGTCAGGCCGTTGTAGTGAAAGAAGCCTGCCGCCGCCATAGGTGCAGCACCCACGATGCACAGCCAGCCCAGCGTCTCGCGGTCTAATGTGCCCCGCAGGGCGAAGTACAGCCCCACCGCCGTACCCACGGCCAGCAGCGAACAAATAAGCTGCCGCGCTGTCAGGCCAAAGTAGACGGTTTCCTTGTAGCTGCGAATCTCTTTGTTGATTTTGATTTCCATGTGTTCCTCCTTGGATAAAAGAAAAGCACCAGAAACCGGTGCTTTCATCTGTTTTATTGTCTCACAGATTCCCGATACAGTCAACAAAGATGCTCTCACATCCCAAACATCTCCCGTACCACGCGGTCGGCACCCTTCACCAGCCCTACCAGCACCAGCATATTGAAGATGACCTCGCCCAAATAGCCCCACACCTGCGTGACCACCGAGCCACCGCCCAGTACTACCGTATCGCTGGCGGCAAAGGCCGAGAATACGATACAGGCCAGCACGATCACCGCGCCCTCCAGACAAACGCCTATATAGCTTTTCAGAAAGGCACGTCCCATCTGGGACGTGCCTTCTCCCGCAAAGGACGCCAATGCCACCGGTGACAGCGCGGCGTACAGGTACAGCTTGAAGAACCGGCCATACACGGTGAGGATCATCAGAAACGCAAGTACCGTGATAAGCAGACAGCCCAGTAATGTCACCAGCCACAGAGGGATGCTGGCGAGGAAGCCCACGTCCTCGATGGCCGCTGCCATCTCCGCAGGCAGCGAGACAGTTGCCCCGTCGATACCGCCCACACTGCCCGCAGCGGCGGAAATAATACCGGCACAGACTGTGAAAATGTCCACCATCAGGTCGATGCCGTAGGTGACAGCCAGCTTTGCCATGACGAAGTAGATAAAGTGCCGCAGGACGTGTTCAGGCCGCTGGAAGTCCCGAAAGCTGGCGCTGCTGCGGAAGATGCCGATGGCCAAAAACAGCACCATCAGGCCATAGCCGATGCCCTGCATGGCTCCGTTGACGGTCTGGATCGTCTGCCAGATAGTGCCGCCCTTAAACGCCTGCGGCGATTGGGTCAGCAGTGACCACATCTCCGTCAGCTTGTCGTTCCACACGCCAAAGGCATAGTTGAGATTGTCAATGATCCAGTTGTTGTCCATGGCTTACACCGCGCCGATCAGCGTCAGAATCTCCTTGGCAAAGGCGATAAGCAGGCCGCCGAACAGACACAACAGGCCCTGCGTCCGCTGGCTGGCGTCGTGGCTCTGGATGCTCATGCCCACCTGTACGATGCCCCAGCCGAGGATAATGATGCCGATAGCCTTGATGACCGAAAAGATGAAGTCGGACAGATTGTTGACGATGGTCAGTGGATCACCGCCGGTGGCATAGGCGGTGGTAGTAGCGCACAAAGCGGTCAATGCACCCGCGCACACGTTCCTTATAATTGTTTTTGCTTTCTTCATGTTCGTCCTCCAAAAATGTATAGTCGTCCAATGTACGGAACTCATAGGGCAGATCGGGCAGCGAGTAGTCCGGCACAGGCAGCGGGTTATGGATATAAGGCTTTGCCTCCCCATCTGCTGTGCGGCGCACATTGGGATGCTTTTTGATGTCGTACTTCTTGTCCCGCACCGGCTTCTCGCCGCGGATAAACAACAGAGCATCTTTCGTGGGCAGCATCCGTATCTCGTCCAGCGTCATCAGGTCACGCCCTGTCTGCTGATAGTTGACGGAGCTGGAGCCGCTGCGTCCCTTTGTCTGTCCACGGGTGCGTGTATGCACCGTTTCTTTCCCCAGCAGCTTCGATACAAACTCCAGCGACGTGGGTTCGTTGCCGCCGCCGAGGAACAGGAGGGTATCACAGTTGCCGATGATGCCCTCCCATTCGTCCTTATAAAGCGCCTTGATGCTCTGGATGTTCTGCACGATGATATTGATGCCGATGTTGTAGCTGCGGCAGGTAGCCAGCACCTTGGGATAGCTGTCCGGTTGGGCAACGTTGGCCCACTCATCCTGTATCACGCGGACGGGTATGGGAAGCCGTCCATTATACCGTTCATCAGCCCGCAGATAGAGCTGCTGAAAGCACTGTGTGAACAGCATACTGACCAAATAGTTCATACTGCCGTCGTTGACGGGGATAACGCAAAAGATGGCGCGCTTACGCTCACCCAGCGAAGCAAGATTCATCTCATCGGTCTGCATCATAGCCGCATACTGTGGGAAGATGAAGGCCGCCAGCCGCACAGAAGCGGTCACAAGGATGCTCTTGGCGGTCTTTCCCGCCGCCTGCTTGTAAACCTTATATTCCCGCACGGCGATATGGGTCGGGTCACGCTCCTCCAGTGACTGAAACAGCAGATCCAGCGGGCTTTGGTACTGGTCGTCCTCCTCCATCACCCGCGCACACTCCAACATGAACATCAGCATTTCAAAATTCTGCTCGTCCTTGGGGGCTTCACTGAGCAGATACAGCATCAGTGCGGAATCCAGTGCGATCTCCGCCTTCTCCCAAAACGGATCGTTGGATGCGCCCTTGGGCGGTGTGGTGTTTTTCACCAGATTGTCCATGAGCTTCAGCACATCCGGGTCGTCCCGAATGTAGGTAAAGGGGTTATAGCCATCCGATTGCCGGGGATGGATGAGGTCAAATACCTTAATGTCGTATCCCTCGTCCTTCAGAAGATACCCGGTGCTGCGAAGCATCTCGCCCTTGGGGTCAACGATCAAATAGGAGCAGTTGACGCTCATAATACCGGGCTTGCAGAAAAAGCGGGTCTTGCCGGAACCGCTGCCGCCCACCACCAAAATATTGAGGTTGCGCTGGTGCTTATAGCCGTCCAGCCCTATGGAAACGTGCTTTGTCAGGATAACGTTTTTACCGTTTGGATCGGCATACTGCTTGTTCAGTTCACGAGCGCTGCCCCATTTTGCAGAGCCGTATTCCTCACCTGGGCGGCGGTTCTCGTGGTCAGAATAGTAGAGCGTCACCGCCAGGCCATAGCATACCAACGCACCCAGAATGCACCTCGGCGTATACGCTGTCCACCGCAGCAGGTCGGGCCGCCCCAGCAGTAAGCCGAAACGCTCCATGAGCGCAAATAGATCTGTTCCCGCTTCATAAGAACAGGCCAACACCATCGCCATGTAAATGACCGGCACAGCGAGGGCAGCCCATACCACAGGGTTTACCTTCTTCATAGCAACACCCTCTCGCAGTAAACGACATACCTCTGCTTGCCGCCGCTGGCATAGGGGTGGCAAGTGACAAGCGTCAGCAGGTCACGGCTCGGTTGTATCTTGATCTTACCCACCTCGTGGGGCTGGATGATCTGGATGTCGGCCACGGTGTAGGTCAGTGTCTCCCATAGGTTCGTCAGCGTAACAGTATCGCCTACCTGCAAACGGTCGATGTGCCGGAAGTAATCCGCACCTTTCCAACCTCGATGACCGGCAATAACGCAGTTGGCGCTGTCCCCGCCGATGGGTGCAGAAGTATTGCCCAGCACCGCCGCGCCTGCGGCAAGGTGGGCATCGGACGCGCCCAGATAGACGGGCATGGTCAGCTCCATAGCCGGTATCTCCAACACGCCTATGATCTCGTCCTCGATGCCGTATGTCACAAGGTCGGCGGCGGGTGTCTCACAGGCTTCCAAGTCAACAAGGCCGGATTGCTTTTCCGTGTAAAGCTGACGGTTGTACTCCTGCAAGGCTGTGAGCAGTTCGGGGTACTGCTGCTCCGGCACATCGCGGTCGGCAAAAAACTCCTGCACCGCAGCACCCGTACCGGCTTGCAGCCTGTGTCCCATGAACACCGGCCACAGCATGACGCAGATGCCCGCCACGGCCAACAGCGCTGCCAACACAAAAGACATCTTACGCATGGCGCGCCCTCCTTACCAAAAAGTAAGCACCGCCAACCACAGCCGCCGCACCAAGGCCAATGGCAAGGCCGGAGAGGTAGTGCTGTGTCCACGAGGATGCCGCCGGCTTTCCTTCTACGACAGTAGTTTTCTGTTCGGGGGTATAGGGAACACGATGGCCTCGTACCAGCAGCCGGTGCGTATTGACACCAAAAGGCGTGCAGGTCACCAGCGTCACATAGTCCTTACCATCCTCGATTTGCAGCAGTGACGTATCTGTCGGCACCACTGTGTTGATGCTGTCCACTTCGTAGGCCAATGTGTCGCCCAAAACGTGAACAAAAATAGCATCTCCCAACTTCAGTTGGTCGATGTCCGAAAACAGCTTGGAACTCGCCATGCCACTGTGCGCCGATAGCACTGCGTGGGTGCTACTGCCGCCTACCGGCAAGGAAGTTCCTACCACATGGCCCACGGCGCGTTCCAGTGTCTCCGCGTCCGTACCATGCTGCACGGGCAGATATACGTTGATTTTAGGGATGTCCACATAGGCCATGATGCCGCCCACGGTAAGCTGCTGGGCATACGCCAAGGGAGGGGCATCTGCCCCTCCCTCTGCAATGGCTGCGCCGGACAGCATGGTGTTGTATTGCTCTGCTGCCTGCCGCTGGGCGGTCAGCTCGGCATCATCGGTGTCCGCGATAGCGGCGGTATAAGTGGTTTCCACATCCGAATGATACCTTTCGCTTAGAATCTCACCGACCAGTGGGTAAAGCAGCAGCCCCAGCGCCGCAACAAATAACGCAAGGGACATAATTATATTCCATTTATACCTCACAAAAACCTCCGTTTCAATATCACTTATCGTTGCTATGCCTGAATATACAAAAGGCCGGCTGCAAATCGCAGTCGGTCTTTTGTTCAGAATGATTCACTTTTCCAGTAGCCAGTCCGTGAGATTCTTCACGCGGATACCGTTGTAGTTGCCCACCGTCAGACGGTCAGCGGTCAAGACGATTTTTTCGTAATTGTCGCGGATCAGCTTCAGCGGACGCAGTTCACGCTCAAAGGTCTCCTGTGCCGACATATCTGCCGTTACCTGATAGTAGGTATATTCACCCTGCTTTTCGGCGACAAAATCGACCTCCGTGTTGCCGAGCTTGCCGATCATCACTCTATAGCCCCGGCGTAGCAGCTCAAAGTAGACCACATTTTCAAGAGAGAAGCCCAAGTCGTAGTTTCGGCGCGGCAAAATATGATTCCGCAGGCCGAGATCGACGATATAGAACTTCTTGTTGACTTTTAGGAGCTGCTTACCCACAATATCAAAGCGTTCAGCGGGATAGAAGATAAAGGATTCTGTCAAGGCATCCACATAATCGTCCACAGTGTTTGGTGAGACCTTTCTGCCGGAAGAAATCAGATAATCTGTAATGTTGCGGATAGAGATCGGACTGCCCACCACACTGGCGAGGTATTTTGCAATAGATTTCAGCAGCGAAATGTCCGTGATTTTCCGCTTAGACGGTTCGCTCTCCTTGCGGGCCTGCCGGTCTTCAATGTCCTTCACAATGACAGTGTTGTAAATGCCCTCCAAGTAAGCCTCCACCTTTTCTGCGGTACGATCCATTCTGGCCACATAGGGCAGTCCACCGCATTGCAGATACTCCGCAAAGCCCCGATCGGTATCCAACTCTGTGATGGTCAGGAACTCTTTAAGGGAAAGCGGCAGCATCTTGATCTCCACATAGCGCCCGGTCAGAAGCGTGGCAAGATCGCCGGAAAGCATATACGCATTGGAGCCGGTGATGTAAATATCCACATCCGGCTTGACATACAGGCTGTCCACGACCTTTTCAAAGTCGGTGACTTTCTGTATCTCGTCCAAAAAGATATAAGTCGTTTTCCCGGCTGCCAGCCGTTCCTTCAGATAGGCATACAGTTTTTTGTAGTCCAGCAGTTCCTCGTACTCCAGTTCTTCAAAGTTCACAGATACGATCTGTGCGTCCTGTACACCGTTTTCCCTGAGCCACGACTGATACTGCGTCAGCAGCGTGGACTTTCCGCAGCGACGGATGCCGGTCACGACTTTGATGACCTGTTCATCCTTCCACTGGATCAATTCAGTCAGATATTCTTTTCGCTTTACCAATGCAGCCACCTCCCAAAAGAAGTATTCTCATTATAGAGGAGAATATGCTTCCAGTCAACAAAATATTCCGAAACGGGAACAAAATTACGCCTATCTCTCGTTTTGTTCCATCAGGGAGCAAGGGCGTTCAGCTCTTACTCCCTATACCACGGTTATGCGCTCTTGTGCTTGCGGGACTTGAAGACAATGAAGGCCGCTGCACCCAGCAGCAGGACGCCGCCCACCGTATACATCCAAACGCCATAGCCGCCGGTCTTGGGCAGATCGAAGCCGGGGTTGTTGACCACGGTCAGAGGCACAATGGCGTTGCCGTCGCTCATGGTGACATCCTTGCCGTTGACGGTGGCGGAGGCGGTCAGCAGTTTGGCGCTGCACTGGTCACAGGAACCGTTTTCCTTGGTGGTAATGACGATCTTGACTGCCTCCTTGAGCAGCACATAGCCCTTATCCGTGGCAATTTCGGCCAGGGAATAAGCATCATCTTCCAGACCCTTGATCACAATGTGACCCTGCGCGTTGGGAATGAACGTAGTAGCGTCGCCCTTCTTTGCAGCAAAGCCTTTGGCATAGTACACGCCGTCCTTCTGCTCGGCAACCACGAATACATCATCGGTGTCATTGTGCAGCTTAAACTTCACATTTCGCACGTTGCCGCCGTTGTCGGAGAACTGCTTGAGAACGTCAATGCCGTAGGTGTAGACATGGCAGCAGTCCTTCAGAGTGTCGTAGTAAGTAGTGTTGGTGCGCTTCCAAGTCAGCTCGACTTCGTTGGGGTTATCCTTGTTGCCCATCTGAGCGTCGGAGGTCAGAGTGGCCGCATAGGTAATCCGCATGGTGCAGTCGGAATAGCCGCGCTTCACGCTGTCGGTGTAAACGGTGGTTGCCTCGTTGATCTCCGCCAGACCGGTATCGGTCATGCGGATGGTCATAGTGTTGGCTGCGTCATCGTAAGCCACGGTGAATTTGCCGGAGTTCTCGGCCCAGGTAGTGATTTTGTCGGTGCAGCCAGCGTCCTTGAAGAACTCGATGACCACGTCGTTCTTGTTGTAGCGGATACCCTTGCTCAGCGTGTCCACATAGGTGTACTCGCTCAAAGCCGACGCCTTGGAGGTGATGGTGGGCAGGGTGCTGATGATCTG
>OLSD01002460.1_pt1 | contig 13003 bp, 19 predicted proteins | sample 1672211 | NCBI WGS metagenome assembly OLSD01 (sample SAMEA3136659, study PRJEB25190) | human gut metagenome | reverse complement strand
GCCCCTTGCCCCGGTCGCCTTCCAGCACCTTCAGCGCCGTGGGCTTCGGCTTTCTTCCTGCCATCGCCATGAGAACCGCCTCCCTTCTGCGATTTGCCGCATAAGCAAAACGCCTTGCAAAGCGATAGCTCAGCAAAGCGTCTGCACTGTTCTGTTGCTTTTGTTCGTATCCACGCCGGTTCCGGCGCTGCGTCGTTGTAGCGGCCATATTCGCCAAACATACATTCCATTCCGACATTCCTAGCCTGAACAGCTTCGACAAAACTGGAATAATACCCCAGGTGGATATCGTGCTGACCGATTTTAATACGCGCACGATATTTTCCGCGAGGTGCATAAAAGCTGACGCCGGATACTCCCGAGGTATTGTTGCACTGCAGCGGTTGATTGCACTGATTCTGCTGATGCGTGCAGATTCGAAGATTACTTTTTCGATTGTCCAGCGTATCCAGACTGATATGATCGACCTCGTATCCTTTGGAGCATCGAATCAGATAAGTGTGCATCTTTCTCCCCGATCTGTCGATGAGATAAGGCCTTGGATTGGTTCCGCCCTGCAGACTGATATACCACTTAACAGGGCGGATTCTGTCGAAGCATTCTTCGTCAAACACAAAAGTCGTACCGTCCGGAAGCTTACCGTAGCCGATTCCGTTTTCAAAATGGTATTGAACATTACTCGCCATTCGCCGATTCCTGCATTTCAGCCATTGCTTCTTCAAACGACATCCGCTGACCATCGCGCATTAGAGAAACATCTTCCGTCTGACTGTTGTGGTAATGAACATACCGTTTCACCGCTACGTCTACGAATTTAGGCTCAATTTCCACACCGAAACAGGAGCGGTTGATCTCCTCGCAGGCAATAAGCGTAGAAGCGGAACCAAGAAAGCCGTCCAGCACCAGGCCGTTGGTCTGCGTGCATTGTTTGATCAGATAGGCGATCAGCGGCACGGGCTTTGAGGAAGGGTGGCCGAAGCCTTCTTTCTCAGAGTCCCTGATCCCATCAAACTCGAACACGCTGGTCTGTTTCTGATCGCCGTACCAGATATGCTTTCCGTCCTTGCGCCAGCCCCAGATGATCGGCTCCATATTGAATTTCCAGTCGGTGCGCATCAGCGGCGCTCTCGGCTTTTTCCAGACCAGCCCCGCGCCCACCTTGAAGCCCGCATCCTCAAAGGCGTCGTAAAAAACGCGCGTCTTCATCGTGGCATAAAACTCATAGATGGATGCATCCTTCGCCATGGCATTCTTGAAATTCGTGAAGCATTTCATGAGAAATTCATAGGCCTGTTTGTCGTTCAGGTCGTCGTTGGCAATGGTGCCGGACTTGTTTTTCAGCTCCACAAAATAGGGTGCGTCCGTACAGACCAGATTAACCTTGGCATCACCGAGCAGTCGCTCGAAGGTTTCCGGCAGGGTCGTATCGCCGCAGATGACGGTATGCCTGCCCAAATGCCACACGTCGCCCATTCTGCTGAAACAGGGCTGTTTTAATTCCGCTCCAACGTCAAAATCATCTTCTTTAACGTCCTTATCATGCACCTGCGAAAACAGAGCGTCTACCTCCGCCGCGTCAAAGCCGGTCGCATCCACGTCATAGCCGCTGAGCTTCAGATCGTTGAGCAGATCCGCCAGGGCGACCGGCTCCCATTCGCCGACCGCCTTATTGAGCGCAATGTTCAGTGCCTTTTCTTCCTGCGGATTTTCGATATGGACGACCACGCAGTCGATCTCCGTCGCGCCTTCCGCCGTCAGCACCTTGTAGCGCTGATGCCCGCCCACGATGTTGCCCGTGACCTCGTTCCAGATGACGGGGTCCACATAGCCGAACTCATGCAGGCTGCGTTTGATTTTTTCATAGGCCGGATCGCCGGGCTTCAGGTCTTTGCGTGGATTGTATTTCGCGGGCTTCAGGCGATCGACGCCAATCCGTTGAATGTTCATGCTGGTATTCATGAAATAATCTCCTTCTCTGCAATATGAAAACAGCCGCATTTTCAGCGGCTGAATTACGTTTTGGGGGCTGGATACCCCGGGCCCCGGATTTGTCGGACTTTTACGCGAAAGGGCGCGGCGGTCTCCAGCCAGGGGCTTCCAGAGATTCGATCCCCCCTTGGGGCCGTCCAAAAGCCGACTGGGCCGCCCGGACTTCTTCACGGCGAAGTAGCAAAGCCGACCGCCCCGCCCGGACTTCTTCACGGCGAAGCGGGAAAGCCGACTGCGCCGCCCGGACTTCTCCGCGGCGAAGTGCAAAAGCCGACTGCGCCGCTGGGACTTCTTCACGGCGAAGCGCAAAAGCCGACAACGGCGGTCGCCTTTGTCCGGCCCGGGGCTTTTTCGGCCGCGCGGCCGGCCGGAACGGCGCGCTTCCTTATAACGCGCGGAAAAGCCAGTTTTTACGAAACGGCGACGTTTGGGCGACGGAAAGTCTTTTTTTGTTCGCCGTTTTGTGGCTTGCTTTTTTGCCCGACCAGAGCGAAACTGGCGTTGCCGGCGGGGGAAAAGCCCGCCGCCCCGAAACCCCGGCCGCCCCGCGGCGGCCCGCCCAACGACCGCGACCGGCTCCCGGTTTTTGCGCCGCCAGCGCGAACGCCCGCCCCGGCGACCCCGCCCCAGTCCGCCTGCTCGAGAAGGCTCTCTGGGTGCCCCCAACGACCGAACCTTTCCGCCCGGCGCCGAGCGGAAAGCCCGAAAGGAAAAAGGAAAGGAGGATCCCCGATGAAACGCGCACCGCCGCTTTAACCACAGCTCCGCCTGAAGATGGCTGGGAGGGCTCCCAGCCGAAACGCCTCCAGCGTCGCGGAAAGCCCGCAAAACAACCAAGGAGGTCTGCCTCATGAAACCCGAAGTCCGAAAAGTCCGCGCGGCCGCCGTCGCCGCAAACCTCGCCGCCCAGGCCGCCGTTGCGGCAAGGGAACTGCTCGCGGAAGACCCGTCCGCCTGGGAGGTGGGCGACGCCGCCTACTGGCTCTGCCGCGCGACCCAGAAGGGCTGCGAAAGCGCCGCCGATGCGCTCGACCCCGAGGAAGTCGAAACGAACGCCGACGTTTTTGCCGCGCACCTCATCGCCAGCCGCGCCGCGCAGGAGGCCTGCGACCAGGCGGACGAACTGATCTCCCTGGCCGAGGAACTGAATCACGAAATCCGCCGCTGAAACACGCGGCGGACAGTTTTTAGAAGGAGGAGTCTCACCATGAAGGAAAAATCCAATGCCACGCTCCGCCGCGCAGCCTCTCTGCGCTGCCGCACCGACGCCGCCATCGCCCGGCTGGGCAAGGCCGTCGCCTGCTACCAGAGGGGAGCCATCACCACCGCCGAGCTTCTGGAGGAAGCATCCGCTGCGGCGGACCGGGCCGGCACTCTGGAACTGAGCGCGGCAGAACTGGCCGCAACGGGCAGCTTTGGCCGCTCGGTGAACCGGAAAGTTGCGGACTACCGGAACTACATCTGCACCGCCACCCGCATCGCCATGGGTTATAAATCGAACGTGGAGTGCCGCAGGCAGGCGCTGGCCTTTGCCCGAACTGCGGCGCGGCTTGGAAATCGGCGGACGGCGTTTATCGCCCACGACCTGCTCTGGGCCGCTGCCGGCGGTCTGCCCAGCGAGGAAGAGTTCGCCGCATTCGAGGCCTGCGAGATGCTTTGAAATATCCCCGCCTGACGATGGCCCGGTGGCCCCGGGCCGAAACGCCCCGAGCGTCGCGGGAAGCCCGCAATATCTTTGAAATCAGGGAGGCGTCACCATGAATTTCTTCGAACAGGAACTCCGCCGTTTCACCGGCAAAACCACCGCTTTCAAATCCTGCAAGGCGCTCTACGCAGGCCGTGCCTGCTTCATTCCCCTCAGCGGCAGCCGCCGCGCCCGGCTGGAATTCGTCACCAGCGGCGTGGCCGACCAGTATGACGCGCTGCAGGTCACTATCCTCAGCACCGCCGACGGAAAAATCGACTGCCTGCGGTTCCGCTTCAGCGATTTCTTCGCGCCCCGGAAGGCCGGATGCTCCGGAATCTGCTGCCCGCACATCTGGGTCGACTGCGGCAGGGCCGAGTGGTACGTCGCGCCCACCGCCGCCGAAATCGCCGCCATCGCCCAGGCCGCCCACGACTACGTCATGCTCTTCGCCTGAGCTTCTGAATCGAGAGGAGGATGTTTATGACTCGCGCATACAAGATTACCCGTCTGCCCGATGGCTACTGCAAGGTGGCCGTCGCCGCCTGGAAGGCGCTCAGCGACCGCGAGCTCTTTGAAATTGAGGGCAAGCTGGTGTTCACCGACGACCTGGAATCTTACATGGAAGGCGGCGACCGCACCGCCTTCTGCGCCGACGAGTTCGACTCCCACGCCGCCTTCGAGAAGTGGCTGCTGAACGCGGTGGCCGAGTGGTGCCGGAACGACCCCCTGATGGTCGACAGCCTCGACCAGTACCTCTGACCCGCCTGACGATGGCTCTCTGGCAGGAGCCGAAACCCCCGCAAGGGGTCGCGGGAGCCACAGCTTCCAAATGAGAAGGAGGTACTATCATGAACCAGAACGATATCAACCGCGCATTCACTGAGAAAGTCACCGAACTGCTGGGCCGGAGCTATCAAATTTACCCCGGCACCATGGGCGGCTCGCAGGGCGAAATTGCCCATGTCGACCTGTACAGGGGCGATGAAATCATCCGCGTGCTGCTCGACCACAGCGCCGGGCGCGGCGAAAAGCCCGACGGCTTCCGGCTCATCGTCGGCCGGAATACCGACCGCATCCGCATGAACTGCTTCGACACGCTGGGCAACACCATCTGGAACAACCATCTGGAGATTCTCTCCGAAATCGAGTTCTGCCAGATCAGCGAGAACTACTACACCGACGTGGAAACCGGCAAGGCTATTCAGGAAAAGCGCCGCGCGCGCTGGGAAGCGCGTCACGAGAGCGTTCGCCGAAACCTGCCCGAAGCTTTCAAATGCGCGGCGCTGAAGTACGTCCAGCGCCAGCCGCGGATGAAAAGCTGCAAGCTCGCGGACGTCACCCGCGTGACCCGCGTCAACCGCAGCAGCTGGGGCGAGACCACGCCCGCGCTCTACGGCTATGAAATTGAGGCGCGAGGGAAAACCTTCCGCCTGCTGGCGCCTCGCAACGACTGACGCTTTGAAATGGAGGAGGAAGTGCATGATGAATTCAGATTTTGACCTTCCGGCTTTTCTGCTGAGCAAGCTCTACGACAACATGGACTGGGAGAACGGCTGGACACTTGCGGACGCTGTTGCCCTGGCCGAGGACATTCGCAGGTACGACGGTATCGACTGCGACCCGCAGGAAATCTATGAAATCATGCGGGAGTTCCGCGAACAGGACGCCGGTGACGAAAAATGACCCGCCTGACGATGGCTGGGAGAGGGTACCCAGCCGAAACGCGCCGATGGAACCGGCACTGCCGGGGCGCGTCGCGGGAAACCCGCGGGAGCCACGCTCCTGAATACGATGGGAGGTTATCACCATGAAGAAAACCGATATCCGAGATCAGTTCCCCAAGGGGATGCGCGTCACGCTCGTCAACGTCGCCATCGAACGCCATCGCGAACGCTACTGCGGCCGCACCGGCGTCGTGGTGAAAGCAGTGAAATCAACGAACACCGTGTGGATCGAATTTCCCGACGGCGACCGCTACGGCGCGTACCCGGAAAACGTTCGTCCCGCCTGACGATGGCTCTCTGGCAGGAGCCGAAACGCGCCGATGGAACCAGCATTGCCGGGGCGCGTCGCGGGAGCCACTGCTCTCAAATAGACAACGGGGAGGAATGTATATGATCATCATCCGCACCGACGCACAGTCCAACCGCAAGGCGCTGGCTGGAGCGCTGTCCAAACTGTTTCACGAAAAGCCGCGCTACTGCGGCGCACCCACCTTCGCTTACGAATTCGGCGTTGGTCGTCTGGCGCGCGACGCTTCGCTTCGCCTGGTTCCATCGCTGAACGAAACGGCGGCGGAGCGGCTGGCAGCGGCGCTTGCTGAACGGGGATTCTCCTGCGCCGTCGAAACGGTATGCTCCGAAATAGAGACGGAGGATAACGCGCCCTGCGAGGCTGCTGCGGAGGAATCACCGGTTCCCGATAGCCGCTTCACCGTGACCATCCCGGCGGACAGGCTTTCGCCTGACGCGCTTGCGCGGCTTCGAAAGCTGATCACCTCCCGACACAGGCTCTTCTGCGACGCGCTGAACGCAACAGAATTGCCTGTCGAGGAGCGAGATGGGAAGATCGCTTTTCCCTGGTTCGAACAAACTGACGACGAAGAGGAACAAGCCGCCTATGCGCTTTTCATTGAGCGGCTGGCGGAGCTTTCGAATCGCCTGAAGTGGGCGGTTTCCGCCGAGAAGGACGCGCCCAACGAGAAATACGCCATGCGCTGTTTCCTGCTGCGGCTGGGGTTCATCGGCGCGGAGTACAAGCGCGCCCGCGCCGTGCTGCTTCGAAGTCTGCAGGGCAGCAGCGCCTTCCGCAATGGAGGCGCACCCCACCGAACCGAAACGGAGGAACGTCCATGAGGAGAACCATTCGAAAGACCTTCCTGCTGGAAGGCGAGACCGTTACCATGCGCTATGTGAAGCAGCTCTGCGGCGAGGAGCGCTACTGCCGGATGATTGAGGACGCAAAGGAGAAATTCTTCGCGAATCCCACCGCCGAGCTGTGCTATCCTACGCCGGAGGGCTGGCTGACCATCTGGTTCCAGCTGGCCTGACGCTTTTGAATCGCCGCCGCCCGGCGGCTTTTCCTTTGCCCCTGTGGCCGCAGCGTTCGCCCTGTGTCGGGGAGAACGCTCACGCGCAGCTCCATGCCGCATCCAGATTAAGCCGCGCCCTGCCGCCCTCCGTGGGGCAGGAAAGGCGCAGGGCATAATCCGTCTGATAGCGCTCCATGGCGCGGCGCGCGGCGGCAAACTCCGCCAATGCTTCTGAATCCAGAAGGGCGAATCCATTTTTTCGAATTGAACTTCTGTTCGCCAGCAGCTCGCTGTGAATGTGGATCCGGGTCAGGTAGGCGTACCGGATGCTCTCATCCGCAAGGCGCTGGGCGGCGATGTAGTACCGATCCACCCACAGCCGGTAATCCGCGCCCTGATAGATCTGCGGGATTGGGATTCTCCGCTTCAGCATCCGATGCAGCTTTTTGCGCTTTGGAATGGAGACGCCCAGATCTTTTGCCAGTGCAATCGCATAAGCGATCACCTCGTCCGCATCCAGCGGTTCCCGGTTGGGCCGCCCCGTGCGCGGGACGGTAGGCGCTCTGGCCTGATGCGTTTCGTTCATAGTTGTCCCTCCAACGAAAAGGAGCAGCCGGGTTCTGCCCGCACTGCTCCTGAATTGAGTTGCTCTTTGTTGTTCATCTGATTTTGACAGCATACATCATAACACAGGTGGATATGGACATTCAAGGACATTTCAGGACACTTTTATCCGGAATTCGAAAATGCTGCAAACCACGACCATGGAGTCGGGTTACATGCCGAACGCTGTAGCCCGTTTCCTCCGCAATCTTTTCCCACGTCTTTCGTGAAAAGTACCGCAGCTCCAAAATCAGGCTTTCATCGGGGTTGGGCATCTGCGCGAGCGCTTCTCTGGCCTCCGCTTTTAAATCTACCAGTTGATCAATATCGCGGTTGATTTCCCGCTCCAGATCCACAATTTTGCAAATCGTATTTTCCATGCTCTTCAGATTCGGAGAATCCGAGTGGGGCATGTCCGACAGCGTTGCGGTCGCTTTGATCGCATTTTCCCGCAGCCGCATCACCTGTTCCAGTTTGCAGTTGATCCGCTGATCGATGTAAAGAACCTGTGAAAGATATTCCTTTGCCGTCATTCGTTTTCTCCCTTCCATGGCATCTCACCGTTGTGGTACTTTTCTGCAATGTCCCGCTGCTCCTGAATCGACAGCCGGTTCAACTGCTGATTGACTCTGGCCACATCCTGCGCGTGCTTCCAAATCGGCTTGTAGAATGAGCAGACCGCATAGCCTGCACACTGCTCTCCCGTCAGGGCGACGCATTTTCCGTTGCGCCGGTGGGCAAAACATCTCTCGTTCATATCCGTGCTCCTCAATCCAGCACCGTCAGCCTGCGGGGATCCACCGTGCCGCGGCCGCCCGTCAGGTTGTACAGCTTCGTAATCGCCAGGGCGTGCGCAACGTCCGAGGAACCGCGCTGCTGGCGGCGGGCTTCGTCCCGAAGCATCTCATACGTCGCGCCGCGCAGACGCTTGATAAACCGTGCACGGCTGTACTCCTCGCCGTATTCCCGCAGAAAGACGGCCACGCTGCCCAGCAGATAGCCCGTCACGCTCCACGCCGCGCCGTTCCAGGTATCATAAATCAGCTGCAAAATCTGGACGTACTGTTCCGGGCCGTACTCTTTGTACAGGCGATACGCCTTGGCGATGGCGGCGATGGTGTTCTTCGTCGCGCTGCCCGCGCCGTCCGCCAGCTGAAAACCGGCCTGCGCCGTATGCGCTCTGAAATCCGTCGCCTCCTGACTGCCGGAGATCATCAGCGCCCGGAGACGGGTGTTAAAGGCCACGTCCTTCGATTCGCCGCTCTGCAATGCAAACAGATAGGCCTCGTCCTCATAGGACAGGCCGTAATATACCTTGCAGTCCACCATGAAGGCTTCTTCTCCGTGAATCCGCTTGAGCGCGCTGAGCGTATGCGCGCCGTCAAACACATAGAATTTTCCGTCACGGAAGCTGACCTTCACTTCGTTGGCCAGACGCGGATCGAAGCTGTTCACGATGCGCTCCACCCGGGCGGCGTCGATCTTTCGCTGATAGCTGAAATCCGTTTCCAGCCATGCGGCGGGCATCCGCTTGTATTCGTAGCTGCACTTATCGTCGCAGGCGATGCGGTCGCTGACGGCTACAGCCTGCGGGGAAGCGGGCTTGTTCACCTCCTGAATCGCCCGTTCAATGGGCGTGGGCTTGAGAAAATCCCGGGTGTAGGTTCTGGGAGAATAGTTTCTGCGGCTGCCGTTTTTATTCTTTCTGCTCATGATCATTGCTCCTTCATTCGTTCGTTCAGAACAGTCAGTACCTGCGCGTTGGTCTGGCGCACCAGCTCCAGAATCTGCGCGTCGTGTTCCTTGCTGCCCATGCCGCTGGAATAGCGGCGCATGGCTGAGGTCAGGCCGATCACGTAGGAATCGCAGCAGCTTTTCACCAGATCGGCCACGTAGCAGAACATCTCCGGGGTATCGGGCAGCGCCGTTTCCACATGGATCGGCGCACCGTTGTGCATCACCATGCCGGGAATCGGGCAGGAGGCTGCCGGGTTCGAGGTCGCTGTTTCCGCTGCGCTTCTGCTTGCAGCGCTGATTTCCTTTTCGCATTCCCTGCAGACCGAAGAAAAACCATGACGGTTGGACGGAATGGCAAAATCAGACATGGGCTTTTCTTTTCCGCAACGTTCGCATACACGGGTTTCATGGGCGTGCTCTTTTTGCATCAGTTCGGTATAGGCTTTATGCACCGAAATATCTCCTCGGCGGAGTTTGCCTTTTGTAACCTCATCCGCGGTTTCGTTTAGCTTTTTAACTTTTTTGATCGTGTCATGAGATACGCCGGCAAGTTCAGCGAGTTTATGACTGGTTCGCCCCATCGAAGAACTTCGGGCAGAATTCTGCCCGAGGTCGGTTCTCTGCCCCTGACGTTCTTCTGCTTCACTCGCCAGTAACGGCTCAAGTTTCAGTGCAAGATTGCTGCGCTGATAGCTGTTCAAATTTCTTCGCCCCAGCTGGTTGCGCAGCATCCAGAGCATGACCTCCTCGCGAGTATCGAAATGCTTCTCCTGAATGGAAAAGGGAATATCATGCTTCCGGCAAATCGCATAGCGGTTATGACCGTCAATAATCACCCCGTTCCATACGGTGAGCGGGGATTCGCAGCCGTCTGCCGCGAGGCTCGCTTCCAGCAACTTCAGTTCTTCCTCGTTCAGCGGCGGAATCAGATCCCGAAACTCAGGATCAACCGTCAGGTCATACAGTTTCTTTTCAGGCATTCGTATCGCTCCTCTCCAAATCCACGCGCTCGATCACGCGCTTTACGTCCTCCACGCTCTCCACCCGGCAGGCGACGCCGCCCGCGCGGTTGATCTTTTCAATGGCGCGCTTCTGAAGCTCCGTCAGTCTGCCACCGGGCAGCTTACATTCCAGACCGATAAACCGGCCTTTATAGCAGCAGATGATGTCGGGAATTCCAGCACAGCCGTAGGGCCCGCCGTGCTCCTTCCAAAAGAAAACGTCGCTGCCCAGCGACGAAAGGTACTTTTTGATCGCAGCCACAATCTCTCTTTCCAGCAAATCACTTTACCTCCTGAATCCGTGCTTTGACCGCCGCCAGCAGTGCGTTCTGATCCGCCGCTTTCTCATGCAACGCCCGCATGACCTGTTCGTCCATGGTACCCTTCACCACCAGATGGTGAACGACCACCGTTTCCTTCTGCCCCTGCCGCCACAGGCGGGCGTTGGCCTGTTCGTATAATTCCAACGACCAGTTCAGACCGAACCACACGATGGTGCTGCCGCCGTGCTGAAGGTTCAAGCCGTGGCCGGTGGATGCAGGCTGAGTGACGGCAACCGCAATCTTTCCTGCGTTCCAATCCTCCAGATCGGCGGAGGTTTTCAGCTCCCGCACGCCGGTGGGATTCTCCGGGCCGTACTTTCCGAACCGCTGCTGAATGCGGGTCAGATCATGCTGGTAGGCGTACATCACCAGCACAGGCTTGCCGTTGGCGGCTTCGATGAGATCCTCCAGCGCGTCCAGCTTTTTATCGTGAATCACGCGGATGTTGTGGAACTCATCGTACACCGCGCCGTTGGACAGCTGCAGCAGCTTGCCCGCCAGCGTGGCGGCGTTCAGCGCCAGCACATCGCCATCCGCGTAGGGAAGCAGCATGTCCCGTTCCATCTGCCGGTACAGTTTTTCTTCCCGGGGTGAGAGCGTCAGCTCCACCACATTGTCGATGCGTTCCGGCATTTGCAGGTGATCCGCCGCCCGCATGGACACGCAGATGTCGCCCAGCTTCCTGTAAATCTGTTCCTCTGCGCCGGGCTTCAGTTCGTGCTTGTAAGGCAGCCAGCTGTTGGGCGTAGTGAAATACAGATCGAGGTAGCTACGCATGGTGCGCCCCAGCCGCTGACCGCGATCCAGCAGGAACACCTGCGGCCACAGATCCTCCAGACCGTTGGGCGCGGGTGTGCCGGTCAGTCCCACCACGCGGGAAAACTGTCCCAGCACTTTCTTCAGCGCCAGAAAGCGCTTTGAGCGGCTGTTCTTGAAGGACGAAAGCTCGTCGATCACCAGCATATCAAAGGGCAGCCTTCTCCCGGCGTAGTGCTTGACCAGCCATTCCACGTTCTCCCGGTTGATGACGTACAGTTCCGCTTTTCGGGACAGCGCGGCGACGCGCTCTTTGGGCGTACCGAGAATGCGCTCCATCCGCAGCCCCTTCAGATGCTCCCACTTGGACAGTTCGCCGATCCAGGTGTCCCGCGCCACCCTAAGCGGCGCGATAATTAAAACACGGCTCACCTCGTAGCTGTCATACAGCAGATGCGAGATGGCCGTGAGCGTAATAATGGTTTTTCCGAGGCCGCAGTCCAGAAATAAAGCGCACTGCGGCTTCTCCTCCAGAAAATCCATGCAGAACTTCTGATACGGGTGCAGATCCTTTTCACCCGGCAAAATGAACCTCCTTCCTGCGCCGGACAACGTGCCGGCGACTGATAGACTGATAACGTATAGAATTACTGAGCAGATACCTTATGCGGCAGCAAACTTTGGTGTTAGCATTCCACACTTTGCAGGCTCATGAGGTATCAGGGGAAAAAACGGGCAAAAGAAAGGCTGACAGCAAAGAGCCGCCAGCCTTACAGCGTCAAATCCTGAAACGTTGCGTTGTGTTCTCCCGCGCGCGCGTACAGGCATTCGGGCATATACGCGCTCATTTTCCCTTTTATCCCTCTTTTTTCAAATACTCATATAGAAAGAACGTAACAGGGAAACAGAAAAAATTCCTTCTATAATATAGGCTCAGTAACTCCGCTGTTGCCTGCCCTGTTACCTTCTGAAATGGTGACAGAGAATCTGTTTCCTTTTCCGATGGTAACGTACTCCGTAACGCCGTACCTTACATCTTGCGAACGAAGCAGCGCTGCGGCCCATAAGGGCTCCTGCGCATCGCGCCGGTTTTATTGCCGCTGTACTTCTCCCAGCCGCCGATTTTCATCAGCATACCGAAGATATCGTAAGTGTCGGAGCGCTTGATCATGGAAGGGTCTTTCCCGAAACACTCTGCCCAGATCTCCACGGCGCAGACGGTCGTGCGCTGGATGGTTCCCGTGCGGTTACCGCCTGTGAACTGATCTCCGCGCAGGAAGCCCCGGCGCTCCGCCAGATCCATTTTGTCCCAATCTTCCGGCAGCAGCGTGTTCAGGTATTCCGCGATCATGCCCTCGCGGACGTCGCTCTCCAGCGCAGCCGTCTGCTCCATCTCCGCCTGTTTTTCTTCTTCGGGCGTCAGGAACAGCTTCTCGCCGTTCTTATACAACTGCCAGGCTTCTGCCCACAGCTGCGGTACGACGCTCTCCACTTCCCACGGTCGATGCGGCGAATTGGCCGTGCAGGTCACCGGCCAGAAACGGCGGTTGCCGGTCACATCGCGCAGAAAGCCGTCGCCGTTGTTCGTGCTGCCCACAATGATGCACTGGCGGGGATGATCCTCCACGCTGTAGCCGTAGGAATGCCGGAACTTATCGTCCTGTCGGGTGATGAACGCCTTGACCGTTTCCACGTCCATTTTCTTAAGACCCGCCAGCTCGCCCAATTCCAGAATCCAGTAGCCCTGCAGTTTCTCCGGCGCGGCCTTATCCTTCATGTCGCTGATGGTCAAGCTGTCGGAGAACCATTTGCCGCCCAGCCTGGCAAAAAAAGAACTCTTGCCCATGCCCTGCGGCCCGTTCAGCACCACCACGCT